>Ga0310811_10000086_pt1 | contig 147398 bp, 131 predicted proteins | sample YCmetagenome_FD_207642 | JGI IMG/M metagenome (GOLD analysis project Ga0310811, IMG submission 207642) | Soil microbial communities from experimental microcosm in Duke University, North Carolina, United States - YC | ecosystem: Engineered > Artificial ecosystem > Soil microcosm > Unclassified... | reverse complement strand
TGCCACGGACGAACCAGTCGCTCGACATCCTGGCGGAGCTGGACCGCAAGGTTCACTGGCTGTCGGCCTGGACCATCCACAACGCCAACCACATCCGGGAAAACCGCGACGGCCTGAAGGTCGGCGGGCACCAGGCGTCCTCGGCGTCCCTGGCCACGGTGATGTCAGCCCTCTACTTCGGCGTTCTCAGGCCGGAGGACCGGGTGGCGGTGAAGCCGCACGCCAGCCCCGTCTTCCACGCCATCCAGTACCTCTATGGACGCCAGAGCCTGGACCAGTTGCAGCGGTTTCGCGCGCTGGGCGGCGCGCAGTCATATCCCTCGCGCACCAAGGACAAGGACGACGTCGACTTCTCTACCGGCTCGGTCGGCCTCGGGGTGGCGGTCACCGCCTTCTCGGCGCTGGTGCAGGACTATCTGGAGGCGCGCGGCGCCCTGCCCGCCGGCAAGCGCGGGCGCATGATCGCGCTGCTGGGCGACGCCGAGCTCGACGAGGGCAACATCTACGAATGCCTGATCGAGGGGGCCAAACACGACCTGCGCGATACGTGGTGGATCGTCGACTACAACCGCCAGAGCCTCGACGCGACCACCACCGACCGCATGTTCGAGCGCTTCGCCGAGATGTTCGAGGCGGTCGGCTGGCAGGTGGTGACCCTGAAATATGGCCGGCTGCAGCAGCAGGCCTTCGCCGAGCCGGGCGGCCCTGCGCTGAAGGCCTGGATCCAGAGCTGCCCCAACGACCACTATGCGGCCTTGACCTTCAAAGGCGGCGCGGCCTGGCGCGAGCGGCTGGAGGGCGACATCGGTGGCCAACCAGGAGTCCTGGGCCTGCTGTCGCGGCGGTCGGACGAGGAGCTGGCGCGGCTGATGACCAACCTCGGCGGCCACGACATCGCGCTGCTGATGGAGACCTTCGCCGCCATCGCCGACGACCGGCCGCACCTGTTCATCGCCTACACCATCAAGGGCATGGGCCTGCCGTTCCAGGGCCACAAGGACAATCACTCGGGCCTGATGACCGAGGCCCAGATGGAGCGGCTGCGCGCGACCATGGGCGTGCGCGAAGGCCACGAGTGGGACCTGTTCGAGGGCCTGCCGCGCGGCGAGGCCGAGTACAGGGCCTTCCTCGACGCCGCGCCGTTCGCCCAGCCGCTCACCCGCCGCCACCACGCGCCCAAGGTGGCCGTGCCCTCGCGGGAGGCCTTCCCCGCGCCCAAGGGCCGGCAGTCGACCCAAGTGGCCTTCGGCAAGATCCTCAACGAGCTCGCCCGCGAAGGCGGCGAGCTGGCCGACGCCATCGTCACCACCTCGCCGGACGTGACGGTGTCCACCAACCTCGGCGGCTGGGTCAACCAGCGCGGCCTGTTCTCACGCATCGCGCACGCCGACGCATTCCGCGACAACGCCATCGCCTCGGCGCAGCGGTGGCAGGCAGGCCCCCGCGGCCAGCACATCGAGCTGGGCATCGCCGAGACCAACCTGTTCCTCATGCTGGCGGCGGCGGGACTGTCGGGCCCGCTGTTCGGCCGACGCCTGCTGCCGGTCGGCACGCTCTACGATCCATTCATCAACCGCGGCCTCGATGCCCTGAACTACGCCTGCTATCAGGACGCCCGCTTCATGCTGGTGGGGACGCCGGCCGGCCTGACCCTGGCGCCCGAAGGCGGGGCGCACCAGTCGTCGCACACGCCCCTGATCGGCATGGCCCAGGACCACCTCGCCTATTTCGAGCCGGCGTTCGTCGACGAACTGAGCGAGATCATGCGCTGGGGCTTTGGCCACATGCAGGCCGACGACGGCGGCTCGGTGTACCTGCGCCTGTCGACCCGGCCGCTCGACCAGATCGAGCGCACCCTGTCGGAAGCCGATGTCGCCCAGATCATCGACGGCGGCTACTGGCGCAAGGCCCCGGGCCCTGAAGCCGAGATCGTGGTGGCCTACTGCGGCGCGGTGGCGCCTGAGGCGCAGCAGACCCTCGAGCAGATCCTCGAGGACGATCCGCAGGCGGGTCTCCTGGCCATCACCAGTCCCGACCGCCTGCACGGCGGCTGGTCGGCGGCGACGCGCGCGCGGGGCCGGGCCCGGCGCGAGGTCTGTCACGTGGAGAAGCTCATGGCGCAGGTTCCCGGCGACGCCAGCCTGGTGACCATGATCGACGGACCGCCCGTGGCCTTGTCCTGGCTGGGCAGCGTGCACGGCCATCGCGTCACGCCCTTGGGGTTCACCCGCTTCGGCCAATCGGGCGACATCCCCGACCTCTATCGGGAATACGGGCTGGATGCCGATGCCGCCGTGTCAGCCGCGGCCGTGGGTCTGCTGCCGGTGTCGTCGACCGATCCGTGAAATCGTGACGACGGCCCCGCCGCCGTTCGAACCGCTCCGGGAAGAGCGCGCCTACTGGTTGTTGCCGGCGAAGGCGTGGTTGGTATCCGCGCTGCTGTTGTAGAGCGCCGTAAGCACCGGCTTGTCGGCGGCCTTCACCGCATCCGCCACGACCTGACGCACGCAACTGGCGTCGACCGCGAAGGCGCGCGGAACCGGAGAGCCGGCGTCACACACCGCCTGAGCCGCCACATGCAGCCGGTTATAGAACTGCCGCACCTGTTGCTGGTCGGAGAAGTCGACGCCGCGGGCGGAGATGGCGCGGGTCGGCGTCTCGGGCTGGGTCTCGGCGGCGAGCGCCGGGCCGGCGATCAGGACAGCGGCGGTCGCCGCGAACAGAAGCTTGGTCATGCATGGCCTCCCATACGGGCTTTCGCCGCAGCCTTCCGCCACAACGAAGATGTTAGGTTCTAAATGCTCCGACACGGCCGCCGCCGCAAGCGGCAACATAGACTAAGATGACTTTTTCTATTTGCATTGGACAAATCGAAGCGAATTCACCCTTCCGTTTATTTGCGTGACTGCAGGTTTGTGCAGAATTCCACCAACATCGCCGCACAATAATTGGGCACGCGCCCAACAAATAGGCGCTGGCGCCGCACTGTTGTGCAGCCGAGAGCCCACGACCTTCGCCGCCCACCTCAGGGACGACCTCTGGCGAGGTTTTGATCGTGACGGGCGGGAAGTTGACCGGGCGAGCGGCAAACCTCGGGCTTCGCGTCGCCAGCTAGGCGTCGACCCGAACGGCGAAGGGGCGGACCCCTATGCTGCGGGTCGGGCGGCGTCCGCCGCCGCGCGTAATCCGGAGACCTCATGCGCCAGTTCCTTCTCACCGCCGCGGCCCTCGCTTGCGCCGGCGGCGCCCACGCCGCCGACGTCAAGCACGTGGGCGCCCCCAGCGCTCCCATCGCCTCGGCGGTGGTCGTGCCGCCGGGCGCGACCACGGTCTATGTCAGCGGCATCACGCCCAAGGCGATAACCCCCGCGGCGAACGGCGCCCCCGCCGACTTCGGCGACATCAAGGCCCAGACCACCTCGTCCCTCGGCCAGATCTCCGACATCCTCAAGGGCGAGGGCATGACCATGGGCGACGTGGTGATGATGCGTGTCTACATGGCCGCCGACTCGACCGGGAAGATCGACACCGCGGCGATGAATGAGGTGTTCCGCACCTTCTTCGGGACGGCGGACCAGCCGAACAAACCGGCCCGCGTCACCTTCCAGGTGGCCCGGCTGGTCAATCCCGCCCTGCTGATCGAGATCGAGGCCCAGGCGGCCAAGGCGCCGTCAAAGAGCGGGAAGAAGCACGCAAAAGCCTAGGGCGCGAAGGCGCTCGTCGGAAGCCAGCGCGGCCGCTCGGCCGCGTCGGCCACGGGCCGGTCCGCACGATCGCTCGGTCCGCCCAGGATCCGTCCGCCCAAGCAACCGCCACCCAGCTTCAGAACAGCGCGGCGGACCGTACTTGCGCGCCCTCCCCGGCCCGCCTCGAATTTCGATCGCAGGTCGCCCGATTTTGATCACAAGCGTCAACATTATTTATTTTCGACAAAAGTGTATAAATTGATCCGAGCCAACCTACATTGCCGACATCTGCATCACATCTATATTTGATTGCTTCTCATTTGAGCTTTTACCGTGATGGTGGAGATCAATACCAGTCTGAAAATTCCAAGCCGGCAGGACCGCGCCTAGGGTCGGCGCTCGTTCCGAGGCTTTCCGGCGGCGCATCGGGCGGACGTCCGGGGGGCAGCTTAGAGAGATGCCGACCATGAGTGAGTTGTCTGATACGGGCGGTTACGGCTTCAGCCGCCGCGCTTTCCTCGAACGGCTGAGCGGGGTGGGCGGAACGGCCCTGCTGCTGGCCGGCATGAGCGCCCTTGGCTTCGGCATCGAGTCGGCCATGGCCCAGCCCCCCGCCCTGACCGGCGGCGGCAAGGGCAAGAAGGTGATCGTCCTGGGCACCGGGGTGGCCGGGCTGACGTCCGCCTACGAGCTGTCGAACGCGGGCTACCAGGTGACGGTGCTGGAGGCGCGCGACCGCTTCGGCGGGCGTTCCTGGACGGCGAAGCGGGGAACCAAACTGACCGAACTCGGGGGCGAGACCGAGACCTGCGACTTCGACGAGGGCTATTACATCAACCCCGGCCCCTGGCGGATCCCCTACTTCCACAAGGGCTATCTGCACTACGCCAAGAAGTTCGGCGTGGGCGTGGAGTTGTTCAACAACGACAACGACCAGTCGCCCATCTTCTACGAGAAGGGCTCGGGCCCGCTCGCCGGGCGATCGGTCAAGAAGGTGGAGGTGGCCGCGGACATGCGCGGCTACGCCTCCGAGTTGCTGGCCAAGCAGGTGCGCCAGGGCGCGCTCGACGGCGAGTTCGGCCCCGGCGACAAGGAACTGTTCCTCGACTACCTGCGCACCGACGGCCTGCTGACGCGGGCCGACTTCAAGTACATCGGCGCCGAAGGCCGCGAGCCGATCATCTTCCCCGGCGCGGGGACCGATCCGGGCGAGGGCAAGTGGTCCAAGCCCTACCCGATGGGTGACATCCTGAAATCCAACACCTGGAAGGTGTTGCGCTCGATATCCAACCTCGACCAGCAACGCACCATGTTCCAGCCGATCGGCGGCATGCACGAGTTGCCCAAGGGCTTCGTGCGCAACCTGAAGGTCCCGATCCTGCTGCAGCATGAGGTGAAGTCGATCACCCAGGACGACAAGTCGATCACCGTCCAGTACGTCGACACCAAGACCGGCAAGCCGGGCGCGATGACCGCCGACTACGTGATGTGCTGCATCCCGCTGTCGATCCTGCGCACCATGGACCTGCCGGTGTCGGCCCCGTTCAAGGAGGCGATCGGCGGGGTGTCCTATGCCCTGGTCGGCAAGATCGGCATCCAGATGAAGGAGCGGTTCTGGGAGGACAAGTACCGCATGTACGGCGGCCACATATACGTGGACGACCCGCTCGTCTCCACCATCAGCGTGCCCTCCACCGGCTGGCTCGGTCAGAAGGGCGTGGTGCTGGGCTTCTATCCGCACGGCGCGGCCGCGGCCAAGCTGTCGGCCATGAGCCTGGCGGAGCGGAAGGCCTATGCGCTCAAGGCCGGCGCCAAGATCTTCCCCGAATATGCCTCCATGGCCGAAGGCTCCTTCTCGATGTTCTGGCACCGCGCGCCCTACAACCTGGGCGGCTGGGCCGAATGGACCGAGGACGGCCGCAAGAAATACTATCCCACCCTGCTGGAGCCCCAGGGTCGTCTGGTCCTGGCCGGCGAACATCTCTCCTATCTCACCGGCTGGCAGGAAGGCGGCATCGAATCCGCCTGGCAGCAGATCCAGAAGCTGCACGCCAAGGCCCAGGCCGCCTGAGACGATGGTCGTTTGAGGAGAAACCGCGTGATCCTGTTCCAGCGTATCCTTTGCGCGGCGGCCCTGTCGGCCGCCGCGGCCGCCCCGGCCCTGGCCGCCGAAGATGGAGCCAGCCTGTTCCAGCAGAACTGCGCAGCCTGCCACCAACCCAAGGGCGAGGGCGTGCCAGGCGCCTTTCCGGCCCTGGCCGGAAACAAGTTCGTGCAGGGCGATCCCAGGGGCCCTGCTTACGTCCTGACCCATGGGCGGGGCGGCATGCCGAACTTCAGCGACGACATGGACGACCAGCAGATGGCGGCCGTGCTGACCTATGTCCGCTCGGCCTGGGGCAACAAGGCGCCGCCGCTCGCCCCCCCCTTGGTCGCCTCGGTGCGCAACGCCAGCGCGCCGACCAACGACACGGGCGCCAACCTGCCGTTCCACTGAAGGCGCGGTGGCCCGGCCCCTCTTGATCTGGTGCGCCGGAATTGCGGCCCTGGCGGTCCCCGCCAGGGCCGCAGACCTGTCGCCCGGCGCCGCCGCCGACCTGAAACGCGCCTTCTCCGCCGCCGCCCTGTCGACCAGTGAGGAGCCCGCCGTCCGCGCCGAGCGGACCCGCGGCGAGCCCTCGGCCGGCTTCATGCTGGGCGCGGCCCTGGGAGCCTGGACGGCCGCCCGAGACCAGCTCGACTATGATGTGAAGAACCCCTCCGCCGCAGGACCGCCCCACCAAAGCCAGGGCCCTCCCGACCTCGACGCGATCGAGGAGGACTGCCGGGCGGAGAAGGTCGCGTTCGAGCGGCTGGAGAGCCGAAGCCGCGCCCTGGGCCTTAAGCCGGCCGAGGTGGTGCGCGCAGCGGGAATGGAAGATCCGGGCCTGGCTGAGGCCTGGAGGGCTCGGAGCGGAGGCGCGCTCCCCTGCCCGGCGGAGACGCTGTCCCCGAGGGACTGAGGGGCATGCCGCCCAGCCGTGGCATGCCTCCTCGCCCATTTCGCGCCTCCCCTCCGTTCGCTCTGCCGCCCGGAGAGGAGACGCGCTACCTCAGAACGTCCAAGTCAGTTTGCCGTAGTAGAAACCGCCGTTGTAGCCGTAGGGCGCGGATGAATATTGCGTGGCGTAGCCCGACGAATTCTTCACCAGCTGCGAGTAGCGGTAGCCGTACGGGTTCTTGTTCGGATACGTATTGAACACGTTGTTCGCGCCCATGCTGAACTTGATGCCATGGGGGAAGGCGTAGGTCCCTTCGAAGTCGGAGAGCCAAACCGAGCGGCTGAGCAGCTGGGTGTACTTGCCGCTCACCGAATCCTGACCGTAGGTGAAACTGGACCCGTAGAAGTTCTCGCGGAAGTTCAGGCTCCACGGGCCCTTGCTCCAGTAGGCGTTGAAGGAACCGCGCCACTTGGGCGTGGAGTCCTCGAGACCCGCCACCGAACCCTGGTCGAGCAGGACCACGTTGGGGCTCACGTTGCTCGGCGGAGCGTGGACCTTCAGCACCCGGGTGTCGTTGTAGTTCATCGACAGCGAATAATCGACGTGGCCGAAGGCCCCGTAGCCCATCGAATAGGTGGCGACATAGTCGATGCCGTAGGTCTGGGTGTCGACGCCGTTGACGAAGGTCTGCACGCCGATGCTGCCGCTGCCCCCCGCGGCGATGGTCTGCTGGATAACCGGGGGAATGGTCACGCCTGCCGCCATGATCGCCTGGATCACCGAGGGCGAGATGTCGTTTCGCGGGGTGCTGTTGGCGCCGTAGATGGTGCCGGATTGCACGATCCGGTCGGTGATCTTCAGCGCATAGCCATCCAGGGTCATGGTCAGGCGCGGCAGGAAGTGGGTGACGACGCCGACCGAATAGTCGAACGACTTCTCCGGCTTGAGCCCGCTGAAGCCGAGGAACGCGGCCCCCGGCGAGTTCGGGGCGAACACCCCCGAGATCGACGTCGGGCCGACGTTGATGCCCTGGTAGAACTCTTCGGCCGCGGTCGGCGCCCGGAAGCCGGTGTCGATCGTGCCGCGCACGGCGAGCATGTCAGTAAAGTCGTATCGGCCGGTGCCCTTGTAGATGACGGCGTCGCCGAAGTCGGAATAGTTCTCCCAGCGGATGGCGCCGTCCAGGCTCAACTGCTTGACAGGCTTGAAGGCGACGTCGCCGTAGACGGCGTGACTCTCGCGCTGGTTGTAGCTGGCGTTGGCCGGCGAATAGCCGAAGAACGACTGGGCGCCGCTCTTGTAGTAGGAGAGCGGGTCACCGGCCTTGATCTGGTAGGTGTCGACGCGCGCCTCGGCGCCCACGGCGACGGTGATCGGCTCGGACAGGCCCACGTCGAACGGGTGGGTCAGGTCCAGATTGTTGGTCCATTCCGTGGAGGTGAAGTCGCCGTCGTGGAAGTTGGTGGGCGTAAAGGCGAAATCCTTCAGGGCGTCGGTGTTGGCGGTGCCCAGCACATAGATGCGGTCGTAGTTGCGGCCGTAGGTCGAAGCGAAGTTGTAGGTCGTGCCCTTGACCTCGCCCTTGGCGCCCATGGTGAAGGCGTAGTCGGTCTCTCGGATATTCTCCATCGGCGAGAAGCCGGCCGGGTACAGCAGGCCCCCGGTCGAGGTCACGGCCACGTTCGGCAGGCGATAGTTCTCATAGGCCCGGCCGTCCTTGTAGCCGAAGGTGCCGAAGCTATAGAGGTTGATCTCGGGCGAGATGTTGTAGCCGGCGTTAAACAGCCCGTTGGTCAGCTGCGTCTGGCCGTCGCCGGAGATGTAGTTGTTGTAGGGGTAGCCGGGGAAGCCCGCGATCTGCGGATAAGCGGCTGGAAGGTTGGTCTTGGTTCCGTTCGGCAGGGTGGCCTGCGCCTGGTTGGCCGCCACCGGGACGTAGCCGTAACCGGGCACGTTGTAGCCGCCGTTCGCCGCCGTCGCCAGGCTGACCACGCGCGGGTCCAGGGCGCCGCGGAAGCTGTTGCCCTGGAATTTGGTCTGGACCGTGACATTGACGAAGGCGTTCTCGACCGGCGCGAAGCCGAAGTTGGCCTGGAAGTCGGTGGTCAGGCCGCCCTGGTCGATGTAGTGGCCGCCCTGGGCGCTGATCGAGCCGCCGTGATCGGCCTTCTTCAGGATGATGTTGACGACGCCGGCGATGGCGTCGGTGCCGTACTGGGCGGCGGCGCCGTCCTGCAGCACTTCCACGTGGTCGATGGCCGAGGTCGGGATGTAGTTGAGGTCGGCCGCCGCGTTGCCGCCGAAGGGCCCGCCGGAGACCGCCACGTTGGCGGTGCCGTGGCGCCGCTCGCCATTGATCATGACCAGGGTGTCGTTGGGGCTGACGCCCCGCAGCTTGAAGGACTTGTTGAACTGGGCCTGGTCGGAGCCGAAGGTCTGCGCCTGCAGCGACGGGATGTTCATCGCCAGGGATTGCACCAGGTCGGGCTGGCCGGTGCGCTTGAGGATGTCGTTGCCGAGCACCTGCACCGGCGCCGCACTGTCTACCGCCTTCAGGCCGGAGGTGCGCGTGCCCGTCACCACGATGGCTTCGATTTCTCCGCCGGCCCCCTTCTGGGCTTCGGCCGACTGGGCGAGCGCTTGGCCTGAGATCGCCGCAGCGAGAACGATGGCGCTGGCGCTGACGTACATAGATTTCATTTCAAAAGGTCCCCTCGTTGCTGGGCCCTCTTGCGCGTCCACCTCCCCGGAAACGCCCGTAGCTCCGAGCAACCGCCCGCGCGAGCTAGCGCTTTCCAAAGCAGTGGAAGACGACAGCGCCTAAGGCGGCCTGCGAGCGCTCAATCACTGCAGACTTGGATTTGATTTTTATGTGACGATCAGACGGTCAGCGCCCAAATGTAGAAATGGAAAACCGACTGATTACGGCCCCCTCGACGCCGACGCACACGTTTCGCGCTTTTCAACGTGGCGGTGTCCACCCTTTGACCAATCTCCCCGCCACGATATGGCTGAACGATCATTTTTATATAGAACAGTCTTTTTTCAAAAGTATTTATCAAAGTCGTCAAAAACGCCGTTTCGTCGTCGTCCATCTCGTTTCTGTATTCGGGAGTCCAATTTCCCTGTGCAGGAAGCCGTGGAACTGGCGGTCGGCCGCCGCATCGCTGGCAAGGGCGCTCATTCAGCAACGAGCCGGCGTGAGCCCGTGCAGACGCCCCGCCCGGCGGTCAGCGTCCAAGAGACTGGCGCGGCGCCCACCAGATAGCTCGACCGGTCCGAACAGAGCCAGACGATGGGCGCGGACGATCTGAGCGGCCGTCTCCGAATCGGCCGACGCCGTGCTCGCGAACAGCGGCGTATCGACCGTTTGACGTAGGGCTTCACATAGCTCGGCGGCATCAGCCGCACCTGGTGGCCCAACGCCGCCAGCTCCCGGGCCCGGTGGCGCACCGTGGCGCAGGCCTCGATCCCGATCAGGCAGGCCGGCTGCTTGGTGAAAGACGCCAACACCGGCGCCCGCCGAAGCTGGCGACGGACCGCAGTCTCGCCGGCGCATCAGAAGCGGACGTTGGTAATCCGAGAGCGCCAGGAGCGGTCTTTCGCGCCTTTCCGGAATAGCGACCTTCAGCGGAACGGGCGAAGGGATTTCGAATGCCAACGGACCTCGCGCGGGGTCGTCCAAGTTATGGCGGCCAGGAGGCTCAGCCATGCAGTTCATCATCAATGGAAGGCCCTGTTCGGCCGAGGTGGACGTGCGCACGTCCCTGCTCGACCTGCTGCGGGACCACCTGGGCCTGACCGGCCCCAAAAAGGGCTGTGACCAGGGCGCTTGCGGCGCCTGCACGGTGCTGGCCGACGGCGTGCGCATCAACGCCTGCCTCGCCCTGGCGATCCAGTACCAGGAGCGGGAGATCACCACCATCGAGGGGCTGGGGACGGTCGGCGCCCTGCATCCGCTGCAACAGGCCTTCATCGAGCACGACGGCTTCCAATGCGGCTATTGCACGCCCGGCCAGATCTGCTCGGCCGTCGGCATGGCGGGTGAGGTCGAGCGCGGCGTGCCCTGCGCCCTGACCGTCGACCTCGAGGCCGCGGCGGGTGCGCCCACCGTTGAAGAACTGCGCGAGCGCATGAGCGGCAACCTGTGCCGCTGCGGGGCGCACCACGGCATCATCGCCGCGGTGCGCGAGACCCTGTTCGCGGAGGCCGGGTCATGACCCCGTTCCGCTACGAGCGCGCCTTGGACGCTCGGACCGCCATCGCCGTCCACGGCGGCTCATCCGGGGCCCGCTACCTCGGCGGGGGCACCAATCTCGTCGACCTGATGCGCGAGACCGTCGAGCGGCCGGAAACGCTGGTGGACGTCTCGCGTCTCTCGCGCGACATCGCCGAGCTCGCGGATGGGAGCCTGCGCATCGGGGCCGGCGCGACCAACACCGAGGTGGCCGCCCATCCGACTGTACGGTCGCGCTTCCCGCTGCTGTCGCGGGCGATTCTGAACGGCGCATCGGGCCAGATCCGCAACATGGCCACGGTGGGCGGCAACCTGCTCCAGCGCACCCGCTGCCTCTACTTCTACGACACCGCCGCGCGCTGCAACAAACGGGAGCCGGGCGCGGGCTGCGATGCGATCGGCGGCTTCAACCGCATGCATGCGATCCTCGGCGCCTCCCCGTCCTGCGTCGCCGTGCACCCGTCCGACATGTGCGTGGCGCTCGCGGCCCTGGCGGCCGAGGTGGAGATGGAAGGGGCCGGCGGCCAGCGCCGCATGGCCTTGACCGATTTTCACCGCCTGCCGGGCGACGAGCCGCACATCGAGACCGCGCTAAGGCCCGGAGAACTGATCACCGCCGTGATCCTGCCGCCGGGCCCGTTCGCCGCCCGCAGCGTCTATCGGAAGGTGCGCGACCGCTCGAGCTACGCCTTCGCCGTGGTGGCCGTGGCCGCCGCCCTGGACCTGGAGCCGGACGGGACGATCCGCGACGCCCGGCTGGCCTTCGGCGGAGTCGCGCACAAGCCGTGGCGGGCCTGGGCCGTGGAAAGCGCGCTGCGGGGGCTCGGCGCTGCGCCGGAAGCCTTCGACGCGGCCGTGCGCCTGGAGCTTGCCGACGCCGTCCCCCTGCCCGGCAACGGCTTCAAGGTCGACCTGACGCGCCGCGTGGCCGTCGCCGTTCTATCCGAACTCGCCAGGAGCGTCCCATGACCGACGCCGCGACCGTCGCATCCGCACGCGATCCCCTGATGGGCAAGTGGGGCGCGCTCGGCCAGCCCGTATCGCGCCTGGACGGCCCGCTGAAGGTCGCCGGCGCCGCCCGCTTCGCCGCCGAGGTCACGCTGCCGGGCCTGGCCCAGGCCGCCCTGCTCTACAGCACCATCGCCAAGGGCAGGGTCGCGCGCCTCGACGTCACCGCCGCCCAGCAGGCGCCGGGCGTGATCGCGGTGCTCACCCACCGCAACATGCCGCGCATGGGCCGCCTTCCGCGCCTGGTCGTCGACCCGGATGGCGGCGCCTTCAGCGACCTGCCGGTCCTGCAGGACGAGCGCGTCCACTGGAACGGTCAGCCGATCGCGGTGGTGGTGGCCGAGACGGCCGAGCAGGCCGAGCACGCCACGACCCTGATCGCGGTCGACTACGCGCCCGAGCCGGCGGCCACGGATTTCGAGGCGCTGCTCGATACCGCCCAGCCGCCGCCGAGCATCCTCGGCCGGCCGGCGGAGGTGCGTGTCGGCGGCGACGCCGAGGCGGCCCTGGCCTCGGCCCCCGTCCGGGTGGACGCCATCTATCGCACGCCGCGCCACGCCCACAGCGCCATCGAGTTGCACGGCCTCACCGCCCTCTGGGAAGGCGACCGGCTCACGGTGCACGACTCCACCCAGATGCTGGCCCAGACCAAAGGCACCCTGGCCAGCCTGTTCGGCCTGCCGCGCGAGAACGTGCGGGTGCTCTCGCCCTATGTCGGCGGCGGCTTCGGCGGCAAGGGCCTGTGGAACCACACCATCCTCTGCGTGGCCGCCGCGCGGCTGACCGGCCGGCCGGTGCGCCTGGTGCTGTCCCGCGAGGGCGTGTTCCGCACGGTCGGCGCCCGCGCCGCCTCGGTCCAGCGGGTGGCGCTGGGCGCGCGGCAGGACGGGACGCTGCAGGCCCTGATCCACACCGGCGCCACGGCCGTGGTCTCGCACAACGCCTTCCCCGAGCAGTTCAGCTTCCCCGCGCGGGTGTTCTACGCCGCCGACAACATCCTGATCGGCCAGACCAAGGTCGACCTCGACATGGTCACCAACTGCGCGGTGCGCGCGCCCGGCGAATCCATCGGCACCTTCGCCCTGGAATCGGCTGTGGACGAACTCGCGGCCGAGCTCAGCATCGACCCGGTCGAGCTGCGCCGCCGCATCGAGCCCCGCGTCGATCCGATCGACGGCAGGCCGTTCTCCAGCCGGAACCTGCTCGAGGCCTATCGGCGCGGGGCCGAGGCCTTCGGCTGGTCCCGGCGCGAGCCGGTCCCCGGCCGCCGCAAGGACGGCGAATGGCGGCTCGGCATGGGCGTGGCGACCGCCACCTACCCCTTTTACCGCCGTCCCGGCGCCGCTCGCATCCGGCTGCACGCGGACGGTGCGGCGCAGGTGGAGGTCGCGGCGCACGAGATGGGCATGGGCACCGCAACGGTGCAGACCCAGCACGCCGCCGACCGCCTGGGCCTGCCCCTCGACAAGGTGACCTTCGCCTACGGCGACAGCGACCTGCCGGTCAGCACCGTCGCCGGCGGCTCATCGCAGACCGCCAGCATCGCCGGCGCGATCATCGCCGCGCACCGGGCCCTGGTCGACGAACTGCTCCGCGCCGCCGGCAACGACAGTCCCCTCTCCGGCCTGACGGCGGACCAGGTGGAGTGCCGCGATGGCGGCCTCTGGCGCCGCGACGGCTCCGGCGGCGAGACCTACCAGGCGATCCTGAAGCGCGCCGGGCGGGACGAGCTCTCCGCCGAGGCCGAGGCGCCCGCGGCCAAGGAGCTCCAGGATTTCTCCATGCACTCCTACGGCGCCCAGTTCTGCGAAGTGCGGGTCAGCGACATCACCGGCGAGGTGCGCGTGAACCGCTGGCTGGGCTCGTTCGACGTCGGCCGGGTGCTCAATCCGAAGACGGCGTCGAGCCAGCTGCGCGGCGGTATCATCATGGGCATCGGCATGGCGCTCAGCGAGGAGGTGCTGTTCGATCCCCGCTCGGGCCGGGTGATGAACGCTTCCCTGGCGGAGTACCACGTGCCGGTCCACCTGGACGTGCCGCCGATCGAGGTGATGTGGACCGACATCCCCGATCCGGAGGCGCCGCTCGGCCTGCACGGCATCGGCGAGATCGGCATCACCGGCTGCGCCGCCGCGATCGCCAACGCCGTCTACAACGCCACCGGCCGCCGCGTCCGCGACCTCCCGATCACCCTGGACAAGATGATCGGCGGCTGACCGGCTGAGCGGCAGGTTGGCCTTGGTGGCCAGCACCGCGTCCTGGCTGACGGGGCCGCCCCGGGCGCCCATAACCGCCGGGGATCGGGCCCGTTCCAGAGGACTTCCGCGACGTGTCGCGCGTCCGGGGAGACGGCCGCCGCGGCCCGAGCAGTGCGCAGGTCTGTCGCCCGGCCGATGAGGTCCTGTGGAAGCACGGCGAGGGCCGACGTCGATGCGGCGGAGCCTTCGGCAGGTCTACCGATTCCCCTGCGGCTCAAGGGGATTCTTCATTATCAATGTTCACTCCGAGAACCGGCCCTATTCCCGTTGCCCAGCCCCCGGCCGGTGCGGTAATCGCCTTTGAGACGATCAACCGCCCAGGTCTCGATGGTGTTTTCAGGAAGCCACGTCAGCCGATGAAAACAAAGCGGCTCTCCGTGCGCGACCTGGCCCTGTTCGCCCTGCCGTGCCTGGGCCTCGCGGGCATCGGCCTGCCGCTGCAGGTCTATCTGCCGCCCTACTATTCCGCCGACCTCGGGCTGAACCTCAGCGCCGTGGGCGTCGCCTTCATGGTGGTGCGCCTGCTCGACATCGGCATCGACCCGGCGCTCGGCATCCTGATGGACCGCACCCGCCTGCCGTTCGGCCGGTTCAAGACCTGGCTCAGCGCCGGGGTGCCGCTGCTGATGCTGGCCAGCGTGGTGCTGTTCTTCGCCAAGCCGGGCGCGACCGCCACCCAGCTGGCGATCGGCCTCGCCCTCGCCTACGGCGGCTGGTCGATCTGCGTGGTGGCGCAGACCTCGTGGGGCGCCCTGCTCAGCCCCAGCTACAACGAGCGCTCGCGCATCTACGGCTGGTGGCAGATGTTCAATCTGCTCGGCCTGCTGCTGGTGCTGATCCTGCCGATCGCCACCAACCATGTCGTGCCGGGCCGCGCCGCCGGCATCCGGGCCATGGGCCTGTGGCTGATGGTGCTGACGCCGGTGTCCACGGCCCTGTCGGTGATCTTCCTGAAGGAACCGCCGCCGGCCGAGGGCGCCCGCCTGGCCCGCGTGAACGACGTGCTGGAGCTGCTGCAGATCAGCGCGGTGAAGCGCCTGCTGGCCTGCGACTTCCTGATCGGTCTGTCCTTCGGCATGACGGGCGCCCTGTTCGTGTTCTTCTTCACCAAGGCCAAGGGATTCAGCGAGTCGTTCACCAACTACGGCCTGCTGGCCTATTTCATCGGCGGGGTGATCGGCGGGCCGCTGTGGACCCTGCTGTCCCACCGGGTGAACAAGCATTCGGCCCTGATGTGCGCGTGCTTCGCCGCCACGGCCGGCCTGCTGCTGCTCTTCATCACGCCCAACGGCAACGAGCCCCTGGCCTTCGTCGCCATCATGGCGGGCGGCCTGCCCTATCCGGCGCCGAACCAGATCTCGCGCGCCATGCTGGCCGACGTCGCCGACGAGGATCGGCTGCACCAAGGCGCCGACCGCACCGGCCTGCTCTACGCCCTGGTGGCGGCCACGGCCAAGATCGGCCCGGCCCTGGCGGTGGGCATCACCTTCGTCGGCCTGGACCGGCTGGTGGGCTTCGATCCCAACAGCGAGCACAACACGGCCCTGGCGATCCAGGGCCTCGAGGCCTTCTTCATTTTGCTGCCCGCCGCGCTGTTCGCCCTCGCGACCCTGTGCCTGATCGGCTATCCCCTGACGCGCCGGCGCCATGACGAGATCCGCAAGGGGCTGGAGGCCGCCCAGCCGGGCCAGTAGCGGGAATACGCCATGCCCTTCGAGCCGCCTTCCCCCGACCTGCCGCCGCTGCAACGGCTGCTGGAGATCATGGCGCGCCTGCGCGATCCGCACGGCGGCTGCCCGTGGGACGTGGAGCAGACCTTCGCCACCATCGCCCCCTACACGGTGGAGGAAGCCTACGAGGTGGCCGACGCCATCGAGCGGGGCGACCTGAAGGACCTCAAGGAGGAGCTCGGCGACCTCCTGTTCCAGGTGGTGTTCCATTCGCGCATGGCCGAGGAACAGGGTGCGTTCGATTTCGACGACGTGGCCTCGGCCATGGTCGACAAGATGGTGCGCCGGCATCCGCACGTGTTCGCCGGCCAGGTCTACGCCGACGTGACCGAGCAGACCGCCGCCTGGGACGCGATCAAGGCGGCGGAGCGCGCCGGCAAGGCGCGCCACAGCATCCTGGACGACGTGCCGCCCGGCCTGCCGGCCATGACCCGGGCGGTGAAGCTGACCAAGCGCGCGGCGCGGGTCGGCTTCGACTGGCCGAGCACCGGCGAGGTCATGGCCAAGCTGCGCGAGGAGATCGAGGAGCTGCAGCACGAGATCGACGTGGCCGACCTGCCCAAGGCCCGCGCGGAGCTCGGCGACCTGCTCTTCGTGGCGGCCAACCTGGCGCGCAAGCTCGACGTCGATCCGGAAGACGCCCTGCGCGCCTGCAACGCCAAGTTCGAACGCCGCTTCCACCACATCGAGACGGCCCTGGCCGAGCGCGGCAAGACGCCGGACCAGTCGGACCTGGCGGAAATGGACGGCCTGTGGAACGAGGCCAAGGCGCTCGAGCGGAAAGCGCTCTAGGTCTGATCGGTCCGTCTGCGACCGGGTCGGGTCAGGGGAAGCAGGCCGAGGCGGACACCGGAACATTTGCCCGCGACACGCCCAGGTCCAGCGTGACCATCGCCGTGCCGGTCACCGTGTGCCCGCAACCGTTCGTGCTGTAGTTGAACTGAGGGTTGATGAGGCTCGGGCCCTGGTAGTGCGCCCGGGTGAAGGACGCCGTGGAGGCGGCGTCGCTGCAGACCGTGCTGGAGACCGATGCGCAGCGCGCGCCCTGCTCCACGGCGTAGTGCAGACTCGCCAGGGCGGAGATCATCATGGTGACGTACATGGCGCCGACGATCAGGCAGATGAACGCCGGCGCGACCATCGCGAATTCCACGGCGGCGCTGCCCGATCGCTGGCGCCGCCACCGTTGCAACAGGATGCGCAGGGGCTTCATCCGAGCCTCATGTACGCGGTCCGGGTTACAGCCGTCTGAAACAGGCCGGCGACGCTCAGTCCGGGAAACATGGGCGCGTAGGTGAAGTTGGTCCGCACGACGATATAGTCCGAGGGCGACACCGTGGGGGCGCCGACCGACTGGCAATTGCTCGGCTTGGGGTGCGAGACGTCGCCGACGGTCACGAGCGCGCCCATCTGGTCGACGCAGTAGTAGGCTTCCGTCGGATAGCCGGAGGCCAGGCTCACCGCGCTGCCCAGGGAGGCGCCGTGGACGCCCTTGCCGATCGCCGCATTCAAGGTCGGGCAGTTCACCGTGGCGGGCAGCTGGGTCAGGTCGCAAGCCTGCCAGGCCGCCTGCGCCGCCATCTGAGTGGCGTTTTCGACCTCCATGCGCTGGTACAGGTATACGCCGATGTCCGCTGCGTTCATGACCGACACCACCAGGGTGAGGGCGATGAGCGCGAACTCGATCGCCGCCGCGCCATCGGCCTCGCGGATGAAGTCGCCGAGCCAAAGCACGGGCGACGTGGATCGTTGCCGCCGGCTCATTTGACCAGTTTCCCCCGGCCCGGAACCTTCCCTGCCGGCATGGCCAGGCCCGCCGCCCCGCACTGGCCGTGGGCCAGGATGCTGCCGGTCCCGTTGATCAGCAGATTGTCGACCACCAGATCGAAGCACGAGGCGCCGTTGCTCGACTTGTTGACCGCCCCGCTGAAGGTCACGCTCGAATGCGGCAGGTAGACCAGCCCGGTGATGTCCCAAGTGGGGCTGTTGCCGGTGGCGGAGATGTCCACGCCGCTCGTCAGGCCGGGATCCTGATAGATCGCCACCCCGGACCAGGCGCCGCTGGTCGGGGCGGCGATGTCGATGGTCCCGCCCCCGGTCGGCGCATGGGTGTAGCTGCCGTTGTCGCCCGAGAACACGATGGTGACGGCGGCGCCGCTGGCCGTCTGAATGGTGTGGCCGTTGGTGTCGAGCTGACCGTTCTCGATCACCAGCACGGCGCCCGTCGCGGCCGTGTTGAGGGTGACGTCGCCGGTGAGCTGCATGTCGCCGCAGACGATCTTGGCCCCGGTCCAAGCCACCGCCCCCGAGAAGGTGTTGGTGGGGGGCAAGGGCGCGCCCTTCTTGCCGGTCGGCTCCTGCGGGTACGACGAGCACGGGTTGCTCGGTATGTTGGCCGCGAGGTTCGCGTAAGGATCCGTGACCACGGGCTGATTGGAATTGGTTTGGACGCCGCAACCGTTGTTGGAGCCGTGGGCGTCGCCAACGTCGGCCCCGAGGTTGTGGCCGTTACAGGTCGCGGTCGTGTTGGACATGATGTTGCAGCCGGCGAGATTGGCGTTGGGGGCGCCGTTGGTCCGGATTCCCTGAGCGCCGCTGCCGGCCAGGGCGAGGATGCAATACGGCCGGTCGACCGTGCCCTGGATCGAGACCGCGGTGGCGACGATGGACTTGGCCAGGGCCCCCTGGAGGGTGGTGTCGCCACGATAGCCGACCGCCGAAGCCAGCAGGAGCGGCACGGTCTTGGTGATGGTGACGCTGTAACAGGTCGTCCCGCCACCCGCCGCCGCGGGGCAGGACACGTTCTCCGCCACCTGGATCGATACGTTGTTCTGCCCGTCGACCAGGCCATATTGGGCCGCCACGGCCTCGGCTTCCGCGGCATAGGCGGCCCCGCCGTTGATGGCGGCCGCGAGCACGGCGGAGTCCGCAGCGTTCTGGGCGCCCCGCTGGACCTGCATCCAGAAGGCTGGTTCGAGCGCGAGCGCGAAGAAACCCACGAGCAGGGGCAGGAGCAGGGCGGTGATCACCGCGACGGACCCGTCGCGCTCGCCGATCATCACCCGGACCCGGGACCTCAGATACAGGATCGACCGACGCATCTATCGATGTCCGTTGGGATAGTGGAGGCACGCGCCAAGGGATCGCGCTCGAGATCAGCTACCAAGCCTCCGGCCCTCTCACTGACCGAGGGCCGGCAACGTGCAGCCAGTTCTCCGTGACATTACTTAAAATAGAGTATCATCAAATCTTGCGCCTCTGGTGGTGCGCTTGCGTATGAAGGGTCAGCCGGGCCGACTCCCAGATTTCTGCCTGTCGGCGGAGGGTGGCACGAGGGACGAGACGCTCGCAGCGTCAGCCTCGATCGGTCCGGTCACTCACCATTTACATGCGTAATATTTTTTCTTGACGGCCGGGCCGGCGGCGTGCCGTCTTCGTATTACAGGCCTAATACGAGGACGGCATGGGGATCGGGTACAGGCGCGACATCGACGGGCTGCGGGCCGTCGCGGTGCTCGGCATCCTCGGCTACCACGCCTTCCCGGCGCTGGTTCCTGGCGGTTTCGTCGGGGTCGACGTGTTCTTCGTCATCTCCGGCTTCCTGATCACCGGGATCATCGCCGAGGGCCGCCAGGGCGGGACCTTCTCGTGGGGCGGCTTCTACCTGCGCCGGGCGCGCCGCATCCTGCCGGCCCTGATCGCGGTGTGCCTGGCGGTGGCCGCCGCCGCGGCCTGGATCGAGATGCCCCGCCAGCTCACCGTGACCGGCGGGGCGCTGGGGGCCTCGGCCTTGTTCGCGGCCAACATCCTGTTCGCCAGGAGCGCCGGCTACTTCGCGCCCTCGGCGCAGGAGAGCCCCCTGCTCCACCTCTGGTCGCTGGGGGTGGAGGAGCAGTTCTACCTGCTCTGGCCCCTGCTGATCGCCGTGCTGTTCCTGAAACCGATCCGCTACGCGCGCCTGTGGCTGGCCGGCGCCTTGCTGCTCCTGTCCCTGGCGACGGCGGAACGGATGCTGCTGGGCGGGGCCGACAACGGCGCCTTCTTCGGCCTGCCGGCGCGGGCCTGGGAGTTCCTGTGCGGCGGCCTCCTGGCCCTGGCGCCCCGCCGAGACCCCAGTCCGCGCGCCGCCGACCTCGCCGCGGCCGCCGGCCTCGTCCTGATCGGCGCCTCCCTGTTCGGCCTCAACGATCGCATGCCCTTTCCCGGCCTGACCGCCCTGCCCGCCTGCCTCGGAACCGCCCTGGCGCTGTGGGCCGGGCGCGGCCAGACCCCGGCCGCCTCCGCGCCCCTGCGCGCAAAGCCCGTCGTGGCGGTCGGCCAGATCTCCTATTCGCTCTACCTGTGGCACTGGCCGCTGCTGGTGATGGCCGCGGGCCTGGCTCAGCGGCCGCTCGGGGCGGGCGCGCGGGCCGGACTGCTCGTGCTGTCCTTCGGCCTGGCGCTCGTCACCTGGCGCTTCATCGAACAGCCGTTCCGGCGCGGCCCCATGGAGCGGCCCTGGCCGAGGCTCCTGCCCTACGCCGCCGGCCTGGCCGTGGTGTTCGCCTCGGGCCTGGCGCTGTTCCTGACCCATGGCCTGCCGGGGCGGCTGCCGCCCGCCGCGCGCGAGGCGGCGGCGATCGAAACCAAGGACATCAATCCCGCGCGCAACGTCTGCTTCGGCCACCCCGGCCCGCTGCCGCCCACCGGCTGCCGGTTCGGCGCGGCGGCGGACGCCAAGGACTACGACGTGCTGGTGTGGGGCGACTCCCACGGCGACGCGGTGACGCCGGGCGTGGCCGCCTGGGCCGGCCGGCGCGGCTGGAGCGTGCGCGAGGCGACCCAAGGCGGCTGCCCGCCGTTCACCGACCGGCGCATCCCCCTGCTCAGGTTCCTGGAAAAGGCCTGCCGCGCCACGACGGCGCAGGTGATGGCCGAGATCGCCGCCAATCCGAAGCTCAAGCTGGTGGTGCTGGCGGCGCGCTGGCCGCTCTACCGCGACGCCCCGCCATTCTACGACACCAACTCGCCGCGCGTGGGCGCGCCGGGCCTGCGGGCCCATGTCAGCGACCTGTCACCGTCGATGAGCGATACCCTCTCGACGATCGCCGGCGCCACCCGGGCCCAGGTGCTGGTGATCGGCCCCGTGCCGGAGCTGACCCTGATCCCGCCGCAGTGCCTGGCGCAGCAGCGTTACCTGCACGGCGACGAGACCCGCTGCTTCAGCGTCCCCGCCGCCCTGCCCCTGGCGCGCCTGCGCCCCGCCGAGGCCGAGATCCGCCGCGCCCTGGCGGCCCACCCCGGCGTGCGGGCGGTGTTCCCGAGCGCGGACCTCTGCACCGACAGGACCTGCATCAGCGCCCTGGACGGCCGGCTGATCTATTTCGACGACGACCACCTGAGCGCATCGGGCGCGCGCAGGCTCGTGCCGGGGTGGATGGATCGGGGGCTGGAGAGCTCTCGCTAGCGACGACCTCTCCCGCTTGCGGCGGAGGTCGGCCGTCAGCCGACCCGGGCGTGCGGATAGAGCCGCTCGAAGCGCCCCAGGGCCTGGGGATCGAGGCGCACCTCCAGGTGCATGCCACCGTCCGGACGCTCCTCGCGGCTGACCACGCGACCGTGGCGGTAGAGCCAGGCGAGGGCCGCGCCGTCCGAGGGGTCGAGGTCGGCCTCGATGGCGGCCTCGTCGTCGACCAGCCCGGCCAGGATTTCCAGCAGGTGGTCGCAGCCCTCGCCGGTCACGGCCGAGACGGCGACGGCCTTGTGCTCGGGGTGGGCTTCGAGGCGGCGGGCCTTGGCCTCCCAGGCCTCGCGGTCATCGGGCTCCAGCAGGTCGATCTTGTTCCACACCTCGATCAGCACCTGGCCTTGGTCGCCGGCGTGCAGCTGCTTGAGGACCTCGCGTACGTCGTGCGCCTGAGCCTCCGTCTCCTCGCTGGAGACGTCGCGCACGTGCAGCACCACCTCGGCCTCCTGCACTTCCTCCAAGGTGGCGCGAAAGGCCTCGACCAGCTCGTGCGGCAAGTCGGAGATGAAGCCCACGGTGTCGGACAGGATCGCCGGCCGCCCGCCCGGCAGGGCCACGGTGCGCAAGGTGGGGTCGAGGGTGGCGAACAGCAGGTCCTGGGCCAGGACCTCGGCGCGGGTCAGGCGGTTGAACAGGGTCGACTTGCCGGCGTTGGTGTAGCCGACCAGCGCCACCGTCGGATAGGGCGCGCGCTTGCGGGCGTCGCGCTGCAGGGTGCGGGTGCGCCGCACCTCGTCCAGCTCCTTCTTCAGCCGGCCGATCTTGTCGGCCAGCAGCCGCCGGTCGGTCTCGATCTGGGTTTCGCCGGGGCCGCCCATGACGCCGAAGCCGCCGCGCTGGCGCTCCAGGTGGGTCCAGGTGCGCACCAGGCGCGAGCGCTCATAGGCCAGGCGCGCCAGCTCCACCTGCAGTCGGCCCTCACGGGTGCGGGCTCTGCGGGCGAAGATCTCCAGGATCATGCCGGTGCGGTCGAGCACCTTCACTTCCCAGGCCTTCTCCAGGTTGCGCTGCTGCACGGGCGTGAGGGCGTCGTCGATGACCACGACGTTGACCTCCAGCGCGTGGCACAGCTCGCCCATCTCCGCGACCTTGCCCTTGCCGAACAAGGTGGCGGGCGTGAGCTGGCGCAGCGGCGCGACGAGCGCGTCCCTGACCTCGAGGTCGAGGGCCTCGGCGAGGCCGACGGCCTCCTCCAGGCGCATCTGGGGCGTGCGCAGTCGGCCATCGCCGGCCTTGGCCGGGTGGATCACCAGCGCGGTCTGGGGAACCGGCGTCCAGTCGACGCCGCCGTTACGACCTAGGATATCGGAACTCAATCGTCCTCGTCCGGCGACGGTTCGTACAGCTGCACCGGCTGCGACGGCATGATGGTGGAGATCGCATGCTTGTAGACAAGCTGCGACTGGCCATCGCGGCGCAGCAGCACGCAGAAGTTGTCGAACCAGCTGACCACGCCCTGCAGCTTCACACCGTTCACCAGGAAGATGGTCAGGGGGGTGCGGGATTTCCGCACGCTGTTCAGGAAGGTGTCTTGGAGGTTCTGTTTCTTGTCGTTCGACATGCGTCGTGCCTCATAGGATCGGAAGCCCAAGGCGGCTTCCACACACAATACGAAAAATAGCCATGGCTCCCGCGCCGCCGCAACCAATTAGGTTGCAGTGCACCCAAAACACCGTTCAGCCAAGCGGCCGGATCACCGGGCTGTTTGGGCAGCCCATCGGATATAGGCGGCCCGGAGCGTGCGCGCCACCTCCCCCGGGTGACCATTGGCCACCGGCTGGCCGTCGATGCTGACGATCGGCATGACCAGGGCCCCGGCGCCGGTGAGGAAGGCCTCCCGCGCGGCCTTGGCCTCCTCCACGGTGAACGGCCGCTCCTCGACGCGGTAGCCCGCCTCGCGGGCCACGTCGATCAGGCTGAGGCGGGTGACCCCGCGCAGGATGTTGGCGCCGATGTCGCGGGTGCGCAGGACCCCGTCCTGGTCGACGATCCAGGCGTTGCTGGAGGCGCCTTCGGTGACCAGGCCCTGCGGGTCGACGTACCAGGCCTCGAAGGCGCCGGCGTCCTTGGCCGCCTGCTTGGCGAGGACATTGGGCAGGAGGTTCACGGTCTTGATGTCGCAGCGGCCCCAGCGGTTCTCGGGCGTGGTGATCACGCCCACGCCCTTGTCCGCCCGCGCCTCGGCCGCCGCCGCGCTGGTGGCGCGGGCGGTGATGACCACCGTGGGCTTGACCGGCGGGTTGGGGAAGGCGTGGTCGCGGCGGGCCACCCCGCGGGTCACCTGCAGGTAGACGATGCCGTGGCGGACGTGGTTGCGCCGCACAGTCTCGCGCAGGGCGAAGGTCAGAGCCGCGCGGCTCATCGGCATGGCGATGCGCAGCTCGCCGAGGCTCCGCTCCAGCCGCGCGAAATGACCCTCCGCATCGGCCAGCTTGCCGTCCATCACGGCCCACACCTCGTAGACGCCGTCGCCGAGCTGGTAGCCGCGGTCCTCGATCGAAACTCCCGCTTCCGCCTGGCGCAGGAAGCGTCCGTTCACATAGGCCAAGCGGGACATCAGTCTTCTTCGACCTCGTCGCCGCGGACCGAACCGACGCCCAGCGACTTCAGCTTCCTGTGCAGGGCCGAGCGCTCCATGCCGATGAAGGCCGCCGTGCGCGAGATGTTGCCCCCGAAGCGCATGATCTGGGCGTTGAGGTACTCGCGCTCGAACACCTCGCGCGCGTCGCGCAGCGGCAGGGCGATGATGCGCTCGGGACCCACGGCCCCGGCCGCCCCGGCCGCGGCCACCTCGGCCGGCAGCATCTCGGCGGTGATCACTTCCTGCGGGTCGCCGGTGGCGAGGATCAGCAGGCGCTCGATGTTGTTGCGCAGCTGGCGCACGTTGCCGGGCCAGTCGTGCACCTGCAGGGTAGCGATGGCGTCCTCGCCGAGGATGCGCTTGGGCAGGCCCTGCGCGCCCGAGATGCGATCGACGAAATATTCCACCAGCTCGGAGATGTCCTCGCGCCGCTCGGCCAGGCCCGGCACGCGGATCGGCACTACGCTCAGGCGATGGAACAGGTCCTCGCGGAACCGGCCGGCGGCGATCTCCTCGCGCAGGTCGCGCGAGGTCGACGACACCACCCGCACGTCCACCTGCACGTCCTGGGCCCCGCCGAGGCGGCGGAAGCGCTGCTCGATCAGCACGCGCAGGATGCGGCCCTGGGTCTCCAGCGGCATGTCGCACACCTCGTCGAGGTAGAGGGTGCCGCCGTGGGAGCGCTCGAACACGCCGATCTTGCTGGGCCGCCCGCTTTCGCCTTCCTCGCCGAACAGCTCGAGGTCGACGCGTTCGGGGGTCATGCCGGCGGCGGCGATGGGCACGAACTCGCCCTGCGCCCGCTGGCTGCCCACGTGGATCATCCGCGCCACCAGCTCCTTGCCCGAGCCCGGCGGGCCGGCGATCAGGATGCGGCTGTTGGTCGGGGAGATCTTGGCGATCATCTGGCGCAGCTGCTGGGCCGCCTGGGAGTGGCCGATCAGGCCGTCGGGCGTCAGGGTCTGCACGCGCAGGCGCCGGTTCTCGCGGCGCAGGGAGGCCGCTTCCAGGGCGCGCTGCACGACCAGCAGCAGGCGGTCGGACTTGAACGGCTTCTCCAGGAAGTCGTAGGCGCCGCGCTTGATGGCGCTGACCGCGGTCTCGATGTTGCCGTGGCCCGAGATCATGATCACCGGCAGGTCGTGATCCAGCTCCTTGAGCAGGTCGAGCAGCTCCAGCCCGTCCATGCCCCCGCCCTGCATCCAGATGTCGAGGATCACGAGCGCGGGCTTGCGCGCGCGGATGCCCGCCAGGGCCTCTTCGGAGCTCGAGGCGGTGCGCACCGCGTAGCCTTCGTCGGAAAGGATGCCGGCGACGAGCTCCCGGATATCGACCTCGTCGTCCACCACCAGAATGTCAGCGGCCATACGCGAACCTTGCCTCTAAGCCCTAGCCCAATTTCTTGCTGAGAACGGCGACGCCCTGGGGCGCAGCCGCCTCCGGCTTCCGCTGAGGCGGAAGCCGCAACACCACCTTGGCGCCCGGCAGCTCGGACGCGTCCTGCATCAGCAGCATGCCGCCGTGCTCCTCCATGATCCGCTTGACGATCGCCAGGCCGAGGCCCGTGCCCTTCTCGCGGGTCGTGACATAGGGCTCGGTCAGGCGGTCGCGGTCCTTGGCGGGCAGGCCCACGCCGTTGTCCTCGATCTCGAAGGCGACCTGGTCGTCGTCGGAGATCAGCCGCGCCTTCAGGCGCCCGACGAGGTCCGGATCGGCGGCCTTGCGGGCCGCCACCGCCTCCGAAGCGTTCTTCAGGATGTTGGTCAGGGCCTGGCCGACCATGCGGGTGTCCGCCAGGATCACCACCTCCGGAACCGGCTCGACCAGCTCGACGGTGATGTCGGGGCTGGCCACCCGCTGGGCGAACACGGCCCGGCGCAGGAGCTCCGAGGCGTCGGCGTCCTCGAACCGCGGCGCCGGCATGCGGGCGAAGGCCGAGAACTCGTCGACCATGCGGCCGATGTCCTCCACCTGGCGGATGATGGTGTCGGTGCAGCGGTCGAAGGTCTCGAGGTCGCCCTTGAGCTCGCCGCGGTACTTGCGGCGCAGGCGCTCGGCCGAAAGCTGGATCGGGGTCAGCGGGTTCTTGATCTCGTGGGCGATGCGGCGCGCCACGTCGCGCCAGGCGGCGTTGCGCTGGGCGGCGACCAGGCGGGTGATGTCGTCGAAAGTCAGCACCAGACCCTCGCCGGTCTCGCCGGAGGCGCGCACGCGCAGGCGGCGGGTGTCGCCGCCGCGGACGATGTCGATCTCCTCGCCGGCGTCCTGGGTGCTGTGCACCGAGGCGCGCTCGACCACCTGGGCCAGTTCGGCCGCCACCTCGGCGAGCCGCCGCCCGTGGGCCTCGCCGGCCTGCAGGCCCAGCAAGGCCAGGGCGCGGCGGTTGGCGGCCGAGATGCGGCCCTCCGCGTCCAGGCCGATCACGCCGGCGCTGACCTCGGCCAGCACCGTCTCGATGAACTGGCGGCGCGACTCGGCGTCGGCGTTGGCCCGCTTCAGGGCCTCCTGCTGATTCTGAAGATCTTCCGTCATCCGGTTGAAAGCACGGGACAAGACGGCGATTTCCTCAGGGTCGTGATGGATTTCGACCCGGGCGTCGAGGTCACCGCCGGCGACGCGGTCCGCCGCATGCACCAAGCGCGCCACCGGCGCGGCGATGCTGGAGGCGGCCGACATGCCGAGCCACACGGCGCCGATCAAGACCAGGAGGGTGGTCTCCAGGTAGCTGAGGGCGAACGAGGTCTGGATCGCCCGCCGGGCGCGATCGGCGTCGTCATAATCGACCTTCGCCGCGGAGGCCTGGCGCAGCTGGGCCAGGATGCCCGGATGCACGAAGCGGGCGACGTAGAGGTAGGCGTCGGGATAGGCGCGCAGGCGATAGAGGCCGCGGAACAGGTCCTGGGCGTCGAACGGCTGCATGTCGATCTCGCGCTGGGCGATCTTGAAGGCGCCCGGCGGCGGGGCGGCGAAGATCGGCGCGCCCGGCGCCTCGAACCGCGCCAGCACCCGGCCCTGGCCGTCGATCAGGTAGACGGCCGGAAAGGCGTGGTAGAGCGCCTGCTGCTCCAGGAACTGGCTGAAGCGGACCGGAGCGGTCTTCAGGTTCGGGGCCGCGTCGTTCAGGTCGCCGGCCATGGTCTGCATGTGGGTGGCCAGATAGGCTTTCTGGTCCTCGACATAGGCGTTGGCCACCTTGGCCGAGTTCTCGACCACGGCCTGGACCCGGTGGCTGAACCAGTTGTCGACGGCCCGGGTGACCAGGGCGCCATAGACCAGGGCGACGATGATCGCCGGGGCCACGGCCACGGCGGCGAACAGCAGCACGAAGCGCAGGTGCAGGCGCGCCCCGGCGTCGCGCGCGCGCTCGAACACCAGGCCCAGCAGCCGCCGGCCGGCCGAGGCGAACAGGAACAGGATCAGGGCCAGGTTCAGGCCCAGCAGGATCAGCACGGTGCGGTTGACCGGGCCGATCGGACCGGACCCCGGCGCGGACGACGCCATGTAGACCGCCAGGCCGGTCAGGGCGGCGGCGATGGCCCATCCGATACCGAAGGGCCCGCCGCCCCACAAGGGCGCGGGGGACGTTGCCCGCGTCTCGGGGGATTCGCGGTTGATGGCGCGCAACATGGCGGCGCAGCCTAGGCGCCTGTGCCCCGAATTCAACAGCTATGTGGCGATAAGGCCGCAAATGTGATCGGCGGTCAGGTTCCCGCGCGCCGAGCCCTGCGAACCTGCCGTGAGCGCACCCTGCTAAGCCGCGCGGCCAACGCCCGGCCCGCGCAGAAGGCCGCGCCGCCTCACCGCCCCGGCCGGACCTTCTCGATGCCCAGGTCCTGGATCTTCTTGCGCAGGGTGTTGCGGTTGAGGCCCAGGATCTCGGCGGCGCGCACCTGGTTGCCGCGGGTGGCGGCCAGGGTCAGGCGGATCAGCGGCAGCTCGACCTCCTGCAGCACCCGGTCGTAGAGCCCGGGCGGCGGCCCGTTCTCGCCCTGCTCGGCGAAGTAGGAGATCAGCTTGCGCTCGACCATGGCGCTGAGGGTGGCCGGCCCCTCGTCGGTCGAGGCGATGGCGGTGTTGTCTTGCAGCTCGCGCTCGACGATGCGGGCGGTGATCACGTCCTCGGCGTAGAGGGCGCAGATGCGGCGGATCAGGTTCTCCAGCTCGCGCACATTGCCCGGCCAGTCGTGGGCCTTGAGCCGCTCCAGGGCGCTGGCGTCGATGGTCTTGCCCGGCAGGCCCTCCCGGTGGGCGCGCAGCAGGAAGGCGCGGGCCAGGTCGGGGATGTCCTCGGTGCGGTCGCGCAGCGGCGGCAGGCGGACGGGCGCCACGTTGAGGCGGAAGAACAGGTCCTCGCGGAACAGGTGCTGGCCGATCAGGCCGCGCAGGTCGCGGTTGGTGGCGGCGATGATGCGCACGTTGGGCCTGCGCCCGGTCTTGGGGTTGATCGCGGTCTCCGAGCCGTCGATCACGCGCAGCAGGCGGGTCTGGGCGTCGAGCGGCATGTCGCCGATCTCGTCGAGGAACAGGGTGCCGCCGTCGGCCTCGATCAGCTTGCCGAGGTCGGTGTCGCCGCGGCCGAACAGCTCGGCCTCGACCCGCTCGCGCGGCACCGCCGCCAGGTTGATCACCACGAAGCGGCCGTCGCGCCGGCGCCCCAGGTCGTGCAGGGCGCGGGCCACCAACTCCTTGCCGGTGCCGGATTCGCCGAGGATCAGCACCGTGAGGTCGGCGCCCACCAGGCGGGCGACGGTGCGGTAGACGTCCTGCATGGGCTGGGAGCGGCCGATCAGGGGCAGGCGCTCGTCGCGCACCGCGCGGGCCTGGGCCTTGGCCGCCTCGCTGTCGGCCGGGCGCGACAGGGCGCGCTTGGCCGCGGCGGTCATGTCGTCCAGGTCGAAGGGCTTGGGCACATAGTCGAAGGCGCCGATCTCGGCCGCGCTGACCGCGGTCATGAGCGTGTTCTGGGCGCTCATCACGATCACGGGGAGCTTGGGGCGCTGCTTCTTGATCCGTGGCAAGACGTCGAACACGTTTTCGTCGGGCATGACGACGTCGGTGATGACCAGGTCGCCCTCCCCGTCCGACACCCATTTGAGCAGGGTGGTCGCGTTTCCTGTGGCGCGCACCTGATAGCCCAGCCTTGTGAAGGCCTGGCTCAGGACCAGCCGGATGGATGCGTCGTCGTCGGCGATGAGGATTTTGGACTGCACGGTCATGTTTCTGGGTTACCCCGGACCTCTGTCACTGTTCGATGGGCAGCAGGACACGAAACACCGTACGGCCAGGCTCTGACTCGAAATCGATCAGCCCGCCATGGGCGGCGACCAATTTTGCGACAAGCGCGAGGCCCAGTCCGGCTCCCATGGCTTTGGACGTGACAAACGGCTGGAACAGGTCCTCGCGCAGGTGCTCGGGGACGCCAGGGCCGTTGTCCTGCACCCTGATCTCCAGCGGCGCGCCCCGGGCGGCCTGGCCGCCGGCGCTGCGCACCCTCACCCCGTGACGGTAGGCGGTGGTGATGGTGATCTCGCCACGGCCGTCGCCGCGCGAATGGGCGGCCTCGGCGGCGTTCTTCACCAGGTTGAGGAAGATCTGGATCAGCTGGTCCTCGTCGCCCAGGGTGTCGGGCAGAGAGGGATCGTAGGCCTCGCGCAGCACCAGGCCGTCGGCCACGCCGTTGACCGCCAGGGCCCGCACCCGGTCGAGCACCACGTGGACGTTGACCGGCTCGCGCACCGGGGCCGCCTCCTCGGAGAAGGCCTCCATGCGGTCGACCAGGCGGGTGATGCGGTCGGTCTCGTCGACGATCAGCTGGGCCAGGGGCGCGTCCTCGGCCTTGGCCGCCCCGCGCAGGAGCTGGGCGGCGCCGCGGATGCCGGCGAGCGGGTTCTTGATCTCGTGGGCCAGCATGCGGCCGAGGCCGACCACGGACTTCAGCCCGGCCAGGCCGTGGCCCTCCGGCGGCACCGCGCTGGCGCGCAGGTGCAGGGTCAGCAGCAGGGAGCCGTCGCCCATCGGCGCCGCGGCCCCGTCGGCGGGGAACGGCGGGTGGTTGAACAGGTGGATCTCCAACCCCCGTTCGCGCACGAAGTTGTCCTCGGCCAGGGCCCGCTCGATCAGCGAGGCGAGGCTCGAGCCCGGCGGCAGGTTGTCGACGAAGCGGCCGCGCGACAGCAGCGCCAAGCCCTGGCCGAACAGTTCCTGGGCCGCCTCGTTGCTGGCCGCCAGCGAACCATCGGGCGCGAGGATCAGCGCCGGCTCGGGAATGAGGTCGAAGGCCGAAGCCCTGAGCCGCTCGCTCACCTGACCTTTGGAATGGGCGTTCATGCGGCCAGCCGATCGGCGGAACGACGATCTTCCCGGGCCCACAGGGCCCTCAGCCCCGCCCTCACCTCATCCGGCCGCTCCAGACGGCAGAGCTGCCCCTTGAGGCGGCGGCGCTCGGCCGGATCGGCCGGGGCCGGGCCCGCCTCCGCATACCAGCCGAGGTGCTTGCGGAAGATCTTGAGGCCCAGCCGCTCACCGTAGAAGCCGAGGGCGTCGTCGAAATGGGTCAGGGCGATGTCGAGGCGCTCCGCAAGGTCCGGTTCGGCGACGGCCGCGCCGGTCAGGGCCTGGTCGAGTTGTCCCGCCAGCCACGGGCGGCCGTAGGCGCCGCGGCCGATCATCAGGGCGTCGGCGCCCGACAGCTCCAGCGCCGTCCTGGCGCTCTTCAGGTCGACCACGTCGCCGTTGACGATCACCGGAATCGACACCGCCTGCTTGACCGCCCGGATCGCGCTCCAGTCGGCCTGGCCGCCGTAGAACTGGCAGCGGGTGCGGCCGTGGACGGTGACGGCCTTCACGCCGCAGGCCTCGGCGCGCGCGGCGAGCTCCGGCGCATTGACCGCCGCGTGGTCCCAGCCGAGGCGCATCTTCACCGTGACCGGGGTGTCGACCGCGTCGGTGGCCGCGGCCATCAGTGATTCGGCCAGGTCGAGGTCGCGCATCAGGGCCGACCCCGACAGCGCGCCGGTGACCTCCTTGGCCGGACAGCCGAAGTTCAGGTCGATGATGTCGGCGCCCGCGGCCTTGGCCAGGCGCGCCCCCTCGGCCATCCAGCGCGGCTCGCGGCCGACCAGTTGGATCACGGTCAGGGGCAGGCCGTCGCCGACGGCGGCGCGCCGGACCACGTCCGGCCGCCCCCGGGCGAATTCCGCCGAGGCCACCATCTCCGTCGCCACATAGGCCGCGCCCAGCCGTGCTGCGGCGCGGCGGAACGGCAGGTCGGAAACTCCGGTCATCGGGGCGAGCCAGGCCCGCCCGTTCACCTCATGAGCGCCGATGCGCAAACTGCACATTTTTTGTTCAATCCCTCAGCCCCATTTTTAGGCAATTTCCTCGACGCTGTCGAGTCTGGACAAGCTCTAGCGCCTAGACGAAACAGGCGCATGGATTTTGCAGCGATTGTCGTGGCGGCCGGATCGGGGTCGCGGGCCGGAGCCGGCGTTTCGAAACAGTGGCGCCCGGTGGCGGGAAAGCCCGTCGCCCGCTGGTCCGTCGAGGCGTTTTTCGCTGCAGGCGCGAAGACGGTGGTGGCGGTGGTCCCCCCCGGCGAGATGGACACCGCCCGGGCGATCCTCGGCGACCTGCCCGGCCTGGTCATGACCCCCGGCGGGGCGACGCGGGCCCAGTCGGTGATGGCCGGGCTGAACGCCCTCGGGCCGCAGGACGAGGTGGTGATGGTGCATGACGCCGCCCGCCCGTTCCTCAACGCCGGCCACGTGCAGGCCCTGCTGAAGGCGCTCGACGGCGCAGACGGCGCGATCCTGGCCCTGCCGGTGGCGGACACGGTCAAGCGCGAGGTCCCGGGCAACATCGAGACCGCCCCGCGCGACGGCCTGTGGCGCGCCCAGACGCCCCAGGCGTTCCGCACCCAACCCCTGCGCCAGGCCTATGCCGCCTGGAACGACGCCCTGCCGCCCACCGACGACGCGGGGGTGATGGAGGCCGTCGGGGGCGTGGTGCGCCTGGCGCCCGGCGACCCCATGCTGTTCAAGCTCACCTATCCGGAGGACTTCGCCATGGCCGAGCGGCTGGCGGGCGCGGCGCGGGTCACGCGCACGGGCCAGGGCATCGATGCGCACCGGCTGGGTCCGGGCGACGGCGTCTGGCTCTGCGGCATCAAGATCGCCCACGACCGCGAGCTGATCGGCCATTCCGACGCCGACGCGGGCCTGCACGCCATCACCGACGCCATCCTGGGCGCCATCGGCGAGGGCGACATCGGCGATCATTTCCCGCCGACCGATCCTCAGTGGAAGGGGGCGCCCTCCCACATCTTCCTGAGCCACGCCGCCGATCTGGTGCGTCAGAAGGGCGGCGCCCTGGTCAACGTCGACGTGACCCTGGTGTGCGAGAAGCCCAAGATCAAACCGCACCGCCAGGCCATGCGGGAGAAGCTGGCCGAGATCCTCGGCCTGCCGGTCGACCGCATCAGCGTGAAGGCCACCACCACCGAGGGCATGGGCTACACCGGCCGCGAGGAAGGCATCCTCGCCCAGGCCATCGCCAGCGTGGAGACGCCCGTCTAACCCGCGCTCGAGCAGGTCGCAGGGCGATCGCGAACCAAGACCCTCAATGCGCCTCCGCCGGCGCCGGGGCGCTCGGCAGGTGGTGCGGGCGGAACAGCTTGCCGCGTTCGGCGTAGAGCACGCACAGCAGGGTCAGGCAGCCGCACAGAGCGTAGCCGACGCTGATCGGCACGGTGGTGCGGTTGAACTGCTGGCCGATGTAGAAGCCCACCAGCGAACCGCCGAGCCCGCTGATCATGCCCTGCAGGGAGGCCGCGGCGCCCGCCACGTGGCCGAGCGGCTCCATCGCCATGGCGTTGAAGTTGCCCGACATCAGGCCGAACGAGAACATCGCCGCCGCCTGCAGCAGCGAGAAGGTGACCAGGGTCTCGTGGCCGCTCAGGGCGATCGCGGCGTGGATCAGGCTGATGGCGATGAAGCCCAGCAGGGCGCGGTGCGACAGCGCCCTCATGCCCATGCGCCCCACCAGCCAGGCGTTGCACAGCGACGCCAGCGACATGCAGCCGGCCATCAGGGCGAAGGCGATGGGGAACACCGCCGGCCGGCCGAACACCTCGTGGAACACCTGCTCCACGCTGTTGACGAAACCGAACAGGGCGCCGACCAGGAAGGTCATGGCCCCGGCGTAGCCCATGCCCTCGCGGCTCTTCAGGGCGATGGCGAAGCTCCTGGCCATGCGCGCGGGGATGATCGGCGTGCGGTCCTCCTCGTGCAGGGTCTCGGGCAGCTTGAAGGCCACCCAGGTCCCCACGGCGGCGCCGAACAGGGTCAGCACCCCGAACACCCACCGCCAGGAGGCGACCAGGGCGATCGACGCGCCGAGGCTGGGCGCCAGCATGGGCACGGCCATGAAGATCATGAAGCTGAGCGACATCACCTTGGCCATCTGCCGGCCGACGTAGCAGTCGCGGATGATCGAGGCCGGCAGGGCGCGGGTGGCGGCCGCGCCCATGCCCTGCAGCGCCCGGGCGGCGATCAGCAGGGGGAAGGTCGGGGCGAAGGCGGCCAGAGCGCTGAACAGCACATAGATCACGCAACCGGCCAGCAGCACCGGCCTGCGGCCGAACCGGTCGGCCAGGGGGCCGTAGACGATCTGCGGCAGGCCGAAGCCGATCAGATAGGCGGTGATCACCAGCTGGCGCTCGTTGTCGGCGGTCAGGTGGAAGGTGTCGCTGATCGCCGGCAGGTTCGGCAGCATGGAATCGACGCCGAGCGCCGCCATCGCCTGCAGCGAGGCGATCATCAGGACGAAGCCGACGTACCCCATGCCCGGATGGGGGGAAGGTGGACGCGAACCGGTGGACATGGCGCTCCCTTAGCCTTCGCACGGCTACGCCGCCACCCCCTCTTGGTGACCGCCAGTTTTACCCTGTCACTTAATTTCCTGGCGAGGACGCCATGCGACATCCGACCCAGGCGCGGAAGGGGAGCATCGAGGCCATGGAACGGACCGTCACGGTATGGGGCAAGCCGCACGCAGTCGCGATCCGGCAGGCTTCGCGGATGGCCTTCACGGCCGTCGGGGAATTCCAGGGCCAGATGCTGCTGGCGCGCGGTCACAGCGCCTCCGCCGCCCTGGCCGCCTGGGCCGCCAGCGCCAAGTCGCGAACGTCCCGGCGGGCGTGACCCGCCCCTCCGCCCCGGCGGTCGGGCCGCAGTAAACCGTTCGACAAGCTTCGCCGCGCGATAGTCGCCCACTGAGTCGGGCTCGCCGGCGCAGGAGTGGAAACCGGGCATGCCCAGACGGTTCGACCAGGACGCCGAGTATTTCCAGAGCGTGGTCCTATCCAGCCCGGACTTCATCCGTATCCTCGACCTGGAAGGCCGGATCGAGTTCGTCAATCCGTCGGCGCTCAAGACCCTGATCAGCAATCCCGTAAGCCCGATCGGCCGCTACTGGCCTGAGCTGTGGCCAAGCGAGGAGGACCGCCGCCGGGTGATCGAATGCCTGGAGGCGGCGCGGCGCGGCGAGACGCGCTCGTTCCGCGGGTGCCTGGTGCGCGAGGGGCGGGACACCTGCTGGGTCGACACCCTGGTTTCACCCGTGTTCGCGAAGGGCGGCGACAAGGTCACCCAGATCCTGGCGGTGTCGCGCGACGTGACCGAGGAGGTGCGCTCGCGCGCCCTGCTCGACACCATCCTGGAGTGCGTGCCGGCGGCCCTTTTCGTCAAGGAGCTGGAGACCAGCCGCATGGTGTTCCTGAACCAGGCCGCCTCGGACATGTTCGGGCACGCGGCCGAGGCCATGGTGGGCAAGACCGCCCACAACTTCGTGCAGCCAGCTCAGGCGGACACGATCCGCCAGGCCGACCTCGCCGCCGCCGCCACCGGCGAGACCATCGTCCTCGACAACGAGGTGGTGACCCAGAGGGACGGCCGCACCCACATCCGGCGCACCCGCAAGAAAGCCTCGCCGGGGCCCGGCCCCCGCTACATCGTCTGCCTGACCGAGGACATCGGGCCCGAGCGGGCTCGCCAGGCGGCGCTCGAGCGGGCCCTGGAAGAGGCCGAGGCCGCCAACCGGGCCAAGAGCCAGTTCCTGGCGGTGATGAGCCACGAGATCCGCAGCCCGCTGAACGGGGTCCTCGGCATGGCCCAGGCCATGGAGTTGGGCGAGCTGCCGTCCGAGCAGCGCCGCCGCCTGCAGGTCATCCGCGAGGCCGGCGGCGTGCTGCTGGACCTGCTCAACGACATGCTCGACCTGACCCGCATCAGCGCCGGCGGTCTGCAGTTGGAGGACGGGATCGTCGACGGAGGCGAACTGGCGCGCTCGGCCCAGAACCTGTTCGACGGCCTGGCCGCCGACAAGGACCTGTCGCTGGAGCTGGAGCTCGACCCGGTGGCGATCGGTCCCTGGAAGGGCGACCCGACGCGCGTGCGCCAGATCGTCACCAACCTGATCGGCAATGCCGTGAAGTTCACCGACCGCGGCCGGATCGCCCTGCGCCTCATGCCCGAGGCCCACGGCTTCCGCCTGGAGGTCAGCGACACCGGACCCGGCATCCCCGCCGACATGCTCGGCCGCATCTTCCACCCGTTCGACCAGCTCGACCCGTCCAACACCCGCCGTCATGGCGGCTCCGGCCTCGGCCTGGCCATCTGCCGCGACCTGGCCGAGCTGATGGGCGGCGAGATCTCGGTGTCGAGCGTGGTGGGGGTGGGCTCGGCCTTCTCCCTGAAGCTGCCGCTGGAGCGCGCAGCGGCCGAGCCGGCCGACGCGCCGGGCGTCCCCGGCCCCCTCCTCGCCCCGGCCGGCGGCCGGCCGCTGAGGATCCTGGCGGCCGAGGACAATCCGATGAACCAGCTGGTGCTCACCACCCTGCTGGGCGCCGCGGGCCTCGAGCCGACCATCGTGTCCAACGGCGCGGAGGCGGTGGAGGCCTTCGCCACCGAACCCTGGGACCTGATCCTGATGGACGTGCAGATGCCGGTGATGGACGGGCTGGACGCCGCCCGCACGATCCGCGCCGCCGAGCGCACCCAGGGCCGTCCGCCCACGCCGATCATCGCCCTGACCGCCAACGCCATGCAGCACCAGCTCGACGACTACCGGGCCTGCGGCATGAACGCGACGGTGTCCAAGCCGATCGAGATCCGCGCCCTCCTGGCCGCGATCCAGGCGGCGACGGAAGCCGCCTCGGAACGCCCTGCCGTCAGCGTGGGTGGGTGATCCGCGCGATCAAGGCGCCGAACACGTTGACGTAGTCGTCGGTCCAGGGCCGGGCCTCGATCACCGCCGGCTCCCAATCGCTGCGGGCGATGAACGGGCGCAAGGATTTGCGGTCGCGTCCGACCAGGATCGCCTGGGCTCCGGACTCCACATAGACGCTCGGCGCCGAGGTGAAATAGTCCTGCTGCACCGGCGCTCCGCCGGCCAGGCGCACGCTGGCCGCGGCCGGGCCCTCCAGCTCGAGGTTGCGGTTCGACAGGTGCAGCAGCACCACCCCGTCGGGCTTGATCACCCTGAGGTAGGTGCGCATGGCCTCCGCCGTCAGCAGGTGGGTGGGCACGCTGTCAGACGAGAAGGCGTCGACCAACAACAGGTCGTAGCTGTGGTCCGCGACCTTCTCCAGCGACTGGCGGGCGTCGCCGAGCGTCACCGACACGCGGCCCTTGGCGCAGCCGTTCACGAAGCTGAAGTTGGACGGGTCCGAGGCGATCCGCACGATCAGCGGGTCGATCTCGAAGAACTGCAGGGTGTCGGCCGGCCGGGTGAAGGCGGCGACGGTGCCGGTCCCCAGGCCCACCGCGCCCATCCGCATGGCCGGGTGCAGGGCCTGGACCGTGCGGATGGTGGTGGCGATCGGCGTGCCCGGCCCGTAGTAGGTGGTGGGGATGCAGCGCTGTTCGGGCCGCTGGGCCTGGGCCCCGTGCAGGGTCGAGCCGTGCACCATGATCTTGACCACGCCGTAGACCGGGGTCGGCACGCGCACCAGCTGCACCTCGCCGAAGAAGCTGCGGAAGGTCTCGCGCTTGCCCTTGAACAGCTGGTCGTAGCTGGCCACGCCCAGGGCCAGGACCAGCACGCCGTAGATCAGTCCGCGCCCGCGCAGGAGGAAGGTCATGCCGCCGGCGACGGTCAGCAGGATGATGATCCCGTTCAGGCTGGTCATCTGCGGGACCAGCAGGGCCGCGATGGTCAGGACCGCCGAGACCAGGGCGCCGACGCCCCAGTGGTCGAGCCGCCCCCGGCCCCACGGCCGCGCCAGGCAGGCCAGGCCCAGCACGATCGGATACTCCCACACCGCGTTGAAGATCACCGGGGCGACGAAGGCGTTGAACGCCCCTCCGATCACTCCGCCCAACGACATGGACAGGTAGAAATCGGTCAGCCGGCCGGGCGCGGGCCGCCGATGCGCCAGGGCGTGGTGGCAGACCAGGGCGGTGAAGAAGAAGGCCCCGAGGTTGGCGGCGAGCTGGTAGAGCCAGGGCGCCTGGAGCAGGCTGTAGAGCGCTGCCGCCACGGGCGCGAGCAGGGCCTGGAACCACAGGGCGATCGCCGGCGGGATCAGGGGCCGGGCCTGGAAAGCGATCACGAAGCTGAGCAGGTAGAGCGCCAGCGGGATCACCCACAGGAAGGGCGCGGAGGCGACGTCCTGGGTGATGTGGGCGGTGACGCCGAGCAACAGGCTTGAGGTCGCCGCCGACAGGCCGATCCAGACCAGGCGCTCGGCGAGGGCCACGGGCGGCGCCTCGGCGAGCGGCGCGAGCGCCTGCGCCTGTCCCCGCGTGCGGCGCGACAGGGCGGCCAGGGCGAAGACGATCACCACGAACAGGCCGTAGCCGATGCTCCAGGCGCCGGCCTGCAGCTTCAGGCGCATCAGGGGCTCGACCAGCACCGGATAGGCGACCAGGGCCAACAGGCTGCCGAGGTTGGAGGCGGCGTAGAGGCGATAGGGGTCCGCTCCGCCCATCGCGGCCGGGGCCAGGCGTGCGTACCAGGCCTGCAGCAGCGGCGCCGTCGCCGACAGGGCGGCGAACGCCGGACCGACGGAGACCAGCAGCACGCCCAGCAGCCAGAACGCCGGATGCTCGATGGAGGGCGGCCCGAACACCTCGGAAATCCGCAGCGGCAGGGTCAGGGCGGCCAGGGCCAGGACGGCGATGTGGGCGGCCATCTGGGCCTTCAGCGAAGTCAGCCGCTGCAGGACGTGGGCGTAGGCGTAGCCGGCCAGCAGGGCCGCCTGGAAGAAGGCGAGGCTGGTGTTCCACACCGCGGACGAGCCGCCGAGGCGGGGCAGCACCATGCGCGCCACCATCGGCTCGACCAGGAACACCAGGCCGGCGCTGGCGAACACGGCCACCGCATAGAGCGCCGACGGGGCTGCCGCCGTCGCCCTGAATTCCTCCTGCTGAACGCCACTGGCCAGAACCATGCGCCCGCTCCCGGCGCCCAGATCTTTGGCTTGTCACGGCGCTCGTTCCCGATGTTGATCGATTCCGCAGGTTTTGCGGAGTGGCCAATGTTTCCGGACGACATCGACGAACTGGCGCGGCTGGTGCTGACCCTGGCGCGCCAGGCCGGCCTGATGCTGGCCACGGTGGAAAGCTGCACCGGCGGCCTTGTCGCCGGGGCCCTGACCGCCATCCCCGGCTCGTCCGACGTGGTCGACCGGGGCTTCGTCACCTATTCCAACGCGGCCAAGACCGCGCTGGTCGGCGTGCCGCCGGGCCTGATCGCCGACCAGGGCGCGGTGTCGCAGGCCGTGGCGCGGGACATGGCCGAAGGCGGGCTGCGGGCGGCGGGAGCCGGGGCCGCGGTGGCGATCACCGGCGTCGCCGGTCCCGGCGGCGGCACGGCGGAGAAGCCGGTGGGCCTCGTGCACTTCGCCGCCGCGCGCGTTGGCCGGCCCACCCTCACCCGGGAGATGCGCTTCGGCGACATCGGCCGCGAGGCCGTGCGCCTGGCCAGCGTGCGCGTGGCCCTGGAGCTGCTGGCGGAGGTGCTGACGTAACGGCCTGCCCCCAAACTTGACTGTCGGCCGCGCGCGGGTCGGTATGACGGCGTTCAATGAACGTCGGGGGGAGCCGATGTCACACCGCACACAGGGCGGGGACGTGTCTCGACGGGCGGCGCTGACGGGAGGCGCGGCGGGCCTGGCGTCGATGAAGGCCTGGGCGGCGGCCGCTCCGCCGCCTTCCGAACCCTATCTGAGCCTGCGGGCCGTGGCCCGCCGCATCGCGGCCGGCGAGGTCTCTCCGGTCGATCTGACGGAGCGCATGCTGGCGCGCATCGCAAGGGTCGATCCCGGGCTGAAGAGCTACGCCACGGTCATGCGGGACCAGGCGATCGCCGACGCCCGCAAAGCCGCCGCCGAGATCGCCGCCGGGCGCTCCCGCGGGCCGCTGCACGGCGTGCCGATCGCCATCAAGGACCTCTGCTGGACCAAGGGCGTGCGAACCATGGGCGGCCTGGCGGTGCGCCGCGATTTCACACCGACGCAAGACGCCACGGTGGTCGCCCGGCTGCGGGCGGCGGGCGCGGTGGTGCTGGGCAAGACCAACCTCTCCGAAGGCGCGGCGGCCGGCTACAACCCGGCGATGGACGTGCCGCTCAATCCCTGGAACCACGACCGGTGGCCGGGCATGTCCTCGAGCGGGTCCGGCGTGGCGGCGGCGGCCGGCCTCTGCTTCGGTGCGGTGGGCACCGACACCGGCGGCTCGATCCGCAATCCCTCGTCGGCCAACGGCGTGGTCGGGCTGAAGCCGACCTATGGCCGGGTCAGCCGGTACGGCGTGATGCCGATGGCGGCTTCCCTCGACCACGTGGGCCCGATGGCGCGCGAAGTGGCGGACGTCGCCATCCTCTTCGACGCCATGGCGGGCCGCGATCCAGCCGACCCCACGTCCCTCGATGCTCCGCCCGCCGAGGCGGCGAAAGCGCTCGGCGGCGGCGTCCGCGGTCTCAGGATCGGCCTGGATCACGCCTACGCCCTCGAACGCACCGACCCCGGGCAGGCGCGGGCGATCGAGGCGGCGCTGAAGGTGCTGGAGCGCCAGGGCGCGGTGATCACGCCGGTGAGGATGCCCGATGTCTCGGATGTCGCCGCGATCTGGTTACCGATCTGCGGCGCCGAAATGGCCGCCGCCCACGCCGCCACCTATCCGTCCCGCGCGGCCGAGTACGGCCCCTATCTTCGCGAGTTCCTGGCCTCCGGCCGGTCGGTCACGCCCAAGGCCCTCGCCGAGGCGCGCCGCCGTCGCGCCGAGTTGACCGCCCGGCTGGGCGCGCTGCTCGATACGGTGGACGTGATGGCGGGGCCAGCGGGCGGCGACCCGGCGTGGCCCATCACCCATGCGCTGCAGACCGGCCCGTTGCCCGCCTACCACATGGCGTGGGACGCCGCCGCCCCGCGCAGTTCCGAGTTCACCATGCCGATGGACCTGGCCGGCGTGCCGGCGATCTGCCTGCCCTGCGGCTTCTCGCCGGACGGCCTGCCCTATAGCCTCCAGTTCACCGGGCGACGGCTGAGCGAGGCGATGCTGTGCCGCGTCGCCTATGCCTACGAGCAGGCGACGGACTGGCGCGAACGTCATCCGCCGATCCTGGCGTGACGGGCCTTTCCAGCTAGGCCTGCGTCATCGCCTCCGCGCCGTACAGAGATTTGGCCCGCGCCTCGAAACAGCCGATCAGCCTGTCGACGGCGCGGTCCATGTTGGCGGCGAGGAAGCCGTCGAGCAGACGCGACTTGAACTCGAAGGCGATGGAGAAGTCGATCTCGGTCCCTTCCGGGTGGGGCCGGAAGTACCAGTCGTTCCTGAGCGCCCGGAACGGGCCGCGGATCAGGTTCACGCCGACGTGGCGCGCGTTGGCGTCGCGGATCACACGGGTGGCGAAGGTCTCGCGCAGGAACGAGAAGCCGACGCCCGCCTCCGCGTCGACGCAGTTGACGCCCGGTTCGATCTCATGGGCGTTCCAGGTGCGCATGGTGGTGAGCCAGGGCACGAACTCGGGGTAGCGGTCCACGTCGCCGACCAGTCGGAACAACTGGTCGGGGGCGTAGGGCAGGACCTTGGTCAGGGCGTGCCGGCGCAAGCCTCAGCGGGTCCCCGAAAGCGCGCGGCGGGCGGCCTGCAGCTTGGCGAAGTCCTCGCCGGCGTGGTGCGAGGAGCGGGTCAGGGGGCTGGCCGAGACCATCAGGAAGCCCTTGGCCCGGGCGATCGCCTCATAGGCCTTGAACTCGTCGGGCGTCACGAAGCGGTCGATGGCCGCGTGCTTGCGCGTGGGCTGCAGGTACTGGCCGATGGTGATGAAGTCGACGCCGGCCGAACGCATGTCGTCCATCACCTGCATCACCTCCTCCTTGGTCTCGCCGAGGCCGACCATCAGGCCGGACTTGGTGAACTGCTCCGGGTCGCGCTCCTTGACCTGCTGCAGCAGGCGCAGGGAGTGGAAGTAGCGGGCGCCCGGGCGGATCTTCAGGTAGAGCCGCGGCACGGTCTCCAGGTTGTGGTTGAACACGTCCGGCGTGGAATCGATCACCACCTCGGCCGCGCCGTCCTTGCGCATGAAGTCTGGGGTGAGGATCTCCACCGTGGTCCCGGGCGAGGCCTGGCGGATCGCGCGCACCACTTGGGCGAAGTGGGCCGCCCCGCCGTCGCTGAGGTCGTCGCGGTCGACCGAGGTGATGACCACATGCTTCAGGCCCATCTTGGCCACGGCGTCGGCCACGCGGGCCGGCTCGGTGGGATCGAGCGCCTCAGGCAGGCCGGTCTTGACGTTGCAGAAGGCGCAGGCGCGGGTGCAGGTGTCGCCCATGATCATCATGGTGGCGTGCGACACCGTCCAGCACTCGCCGATGTTGGGGCAGGCCGCCTCCTCGCACACGGTGACCAGGCCGTGGCTCTTCACCACGTCGCGGGTGGCGTTGTAGCCAGCCGAGCCCGGGGCCTTGACCTTGAGCCACTCCGGCTTCTTGAGCACCGGGGTGTCGGGGCGGGCCTGCTTCTCGGGGTGGCGCAGGGAGCGATCCTGCAGGGTGTCGATGACCGTGACCATGAGGCCTAAATCGGCTTTTGCGGGCCAATGATCAAGCCGTGCCTACCGCATCTGCTCGTTGCACGGTAAAGCGCGGGGGGTAGTGTGAACCCTTCCCAACGCTCCAGAGGCTCCCGTGGCGCGCGCCTTCGACCCCAAGCTCGGCCAACGCAGCCTGTTCGACGCCCTGATCGACGCGGCGCAGACCCACGGCCTGAACAAGGAAGTCCTGGAGGACCAGGACCGCAAGCCGCTCTCCTACCGCGACCTGCTCCGCGCCTGCTTCGCCCTCGGCCGCAAGATCGCCGGCTGGACGCAGCCGGGCGAGCGCGTGGCGCTGCTCCTGCCCTCCAGCGCCGGGGCGGCGGTGACCTTCTTCGCCCTGCAGGCCATCGGCCGCGTGCCGGTGATGCTCAACTTCACCGCGGGGGTCAGGAACCTGAAGGCGGCCCTGGCCGTAGCCGATTCCAGGCTGATCCTCACCTCGCGGCGGTTCCTGGCGCAGGCGCGGCTGGAGGAGCTGGCAGCCGAGCTCGAGAGCGTGGCCAGGCTGGTCTGTCTGGAGGACGTGCGAGCCTCGATCGGCCTCGGCGACAAGCTCTACGCCGCCGCCGCGGGCGCCGCGCCACGGCTGTTCCGCAAGCCGGTCAAGCCGGGCGACATCGGCGTGATCCTGTTCACCTCCGGCAGCTTCGCCGCCCCGCGCGGGGTGGTGCTGACCCAGGCCAATGTCGTGACCAACGCCCTGCAGGTGGGCGCCCACATCGACCTCGACCCGGCCTGGACAGTGTTCAACCCCCTGCCCGTGTTCCACTCCTTCGGCCTGACGGTGGGCACGGTGATGCCGCCGCTGCTGGGTCTCAAGGGATTCCAGTATCCCTCTCCCCTGCATACGAAAATGGTCGTCGACCTCGTGCGCGAGAGCAAGGCCGACATCCTGCTGGCCACCGACACCTTCATGGGCCAGTACGCCCGCGCCGCCGAGCCCGGCGACCTGGCCGGCCTGACCCTGGCCGTCTGCGGGGCCGAGAAGGTGCGCGACGCCACCCGCGCCCTGTTCGCCGAGAAGTTCCCCGGCGTGACCCTGCTGGAAGGCTACGGCGCCACAGAGGCCGCGCCGGTGATCGCCGCCAACAAGGGGCACGACAACCGGCCCGGGACGGTCGGGCCGGTGATGCCGGGGCTGGAGATCCGGCTGGAGCCGATCGAGGGCATCACCGAGGGCGGGCGGCTCTATGTGAAGGGCCCCAACGTGATGGCCGGCTACCTCGACGCCGCGGGCCTGGAGCCGCCGCCGGACGGCTGGCACGACACCGGCGACGTGGTGGTGGTGGAGGCCGACGGCTACCTGCGCCTGCTCGGCCGGGCCAAGCGCTTCGCCAAGGTGGGCGGCGAGATGATCTCCCTGTCGGCGGTCGAGGACCTGGCGGCGGGGCTTTGGCCGGACTGCTGGCGCGCGGTGGTGGCCGTGGCCGATCCCAAGAAGGGCGAGCGCCTGGTCTTGGTGACCGACGCCACCCACGCCTCGGCCCAGGCGCTGCTGGCCCACGCCCAGAGCACGGGCGCTCCCGACATCGCCGTGCCGCGCAAGGTGATCAAGGTCGGCGCCCCGGTCCTGCTCGGCACCGGCAAGACCGACTACGCCGCCGTGCAGCGGATCGCAGTGGCGGAGAGTTGATAACGGGGGTCGATTGACGGCCCGTCGGACTCGTGCCAATTTTTTGGCATGTCCGCCGCCCCCTCATCCAAGACCCCGAAAAACGGCAAGGCCAAGGCTGCCGGTTTCAGCCGGCGCGAGCGCCAGATCATGGACGCGCTCTACGCCCTGGAGCGCGCCACGACCGCGCAGATCCACGAGGCGATGACCGAGCCGCCGAGCTACACGGCGGTGCGCACCCTCCTGACCATCCTCGAGAAGAAGGGCCACGTGCGCCACGAGAGCGATGGCGTGCGCTACGTCTACATTCCGGTGGCGGCGCGCGAGGACGCGGGCAAGAGCGCCATCCGGACCCTGAAGAGGACCTTCTTCGACGGCTCGGCCGAGCGGCTGGTGGCCTCCCTGCTGACCGAGGAGAACATCGCCCCGGACGAGCTCGACCGCCTGGCCGAGCTGATCGACAAGGCGCGAAGGGAAGGACGATGAGCGATCTTCAACCGCTTCAGGCCGCGCTGGTCGTGGCGGAGGCTGTGGCCGCCTCGGTGATCGTGCCGGCCATGGCCTGGCTCGCAACCAGGGCCTGGCGCCGCAGCGCCGCGGGCCGGCGCCTGGTGTGGGTCACCGTCTTCGCCATGCTGCTGGCGCTGCCGATCCTGGCCCTCGTGGCGCCGAGCCTGGCGGTGATCGCCCTGCCCGCGCCGCCGCCCGCCGACCTGGCCGCCGCCCCGCCCTCCATCGTCACGGCCGCCGTCGTTCCAGGCGACCCTGGCCGCAGCGGGATCGGCTGGTGGTCCCTGATCCCCCTGGCCGCCGCCGTCTGGCTCGCGGGCCTCGCCAAGCTGGGCGCCGAGCACCTGGCCGGCCTGGTGCGGCTGGAGCTGGTGCGCCGCAAGGCCGCGCCCTGGCCCCTGCCCCTGCGGCTGCGCGGCTGTCACCTACTGGTCTCGGAGGATTGTCCGGGGCCGATGACCTGGGGCGTGCTGCGCCCGGTGATCCTGCTGCCCGACGCGGCGCTCGACTGGCCGCCGGCGAAACTGGCCATCGTGCTGCGTCACGAACTGGCCCATGTGCGCCGGCGCGACGGCCTGGCCCAGGCCCTGGCGCTGCTCGCCTGCGCCCTCTACTGGCCCAATCCCATGGTCTGGCGGGCGGCGCGGGCGCTGCGCCGCGAGATCGAGCTCGCGGCCGACGACGCGGTGATCGCCTCGGGCGTGCGCCCCAGCGACTACGCCAGCCAGTTGCTGGCCCTGGCCTCGGAGTGGCGCGAGCGGCGCCTGACGCCCACGGGCCTGGCCATGGCCGCCCCGCCCGCCCTGAGCCAGCGCGTGCAGTCGATCCTCTCCACCGACGCCATCCGAACCGGAGTGACGGCCATGGACACCTTGAAACTCGCCCTCCTCGGCGGCGTCGCCACAGCCGCCCTGACCCTTGCCCGGCCGAGCGTCGCCGAAATCCCCGCCTCGGCGGCGAACCCGCAACCGGCGGCCCAGGCGGCGTCGCCCCGTCCCGAGCCCGCGCCGGCGATCCCGCCGGCCGAGAAGCCATTCGTGCGACGGGACGTGGTCGCCGGCGGCGACGCCGATCGGGCCGGGCCGCACAAGCTCAGGCGGCAGGGGCGCAACGCCGCCTACGTCGCGGACGGCGACACGGTCGTCACCACCCTGCTCAACGACCCGCCGGGCGCGGCGGCCGCAGCGCCAGCGCCACCGGCCGAGGCCGCCCCGCCGGCGCCTCCAGCGCCGCCTCGCGTGGAGCTCCGGCTCCGCACCGGCCGGGCCATGACGCCGGAAGAGCGGGCCGAGCTCGACCGCCAGCTGGCGCTGATCGGCCCGACCATCGACAAGGCCATCGCCGACGCGCACATCCAGGAGACCGTGCAGCGCGCCCTGACCGCCCAGGACGCCAAGACGCGGGAGCAGGTCGCCCGCCAACTGGCCGAGATCGGGCCTAAGATCCAGAAGGCGATCGCCAACGCCCATATCCACGAGCTGGTCGCCCAGCGCATCGCCGAGGTCCAGCCCCGCATCGACGAGGCCATGGCCCGCGCGCGCGAGGCCAACGAGCGCGCCGAACAGGCCGCCCAGCGCGCCCAGGAGCGGGCCGAACGGGCCGCCGAACGGGCCAGGGACGCGGCCGAACGCGCCCGCGAGCGCGACGAGGCCGACAAAACTCCGCCGCGGAACTAATCCCCAATCGTCATCCCAGGCCTTGTGCCTGGGACCCATAAACGCCGGCGCTGATGATGAAGGCGGTCGAACGTCCACGACCCGGCCGCCGGCGCTGATGGGTCCTCGGGACGAGCCCGAGGACGACGATCACTTTACTGAGTTCTACATGTGGAGCGCGCGGCCGTAAGCCGCGAGGGTGGCCTCGTGCATGGCTTCCGACATGGTCGGATGCGGGAAGCAGGTGGCCATCAGCTCGGCCTCGGTGGCCTCCATGGTCATGGCGATGGTGAAGCCCTGGATCATCTCCGTGACCTCCGCCCCGATCATGTGGGCGCCGAGCAGCTGCCCGGTCTTGCCGTCGAACACCGTCTTGACGAAGCCGTCGGTCTCGCCCGAGGCGATGTTCTTGCCGTGGTTCTTGAACGGATAGGTCCCGGCCTTGACCTCGTAGCCCGCGGCCTTGGCCGCCGCCTCGGTGAGGCCGACCGACGCCACCTGCGGCGTGGAATAGGTGCAGCCCGGCACCGGCGAGTGCAGGCCCGAGGGCTTCAGGCCGGCGATGTGCTCGACGGTGTGGATGCCCTCGTGGCTGGCCTTGTGCGCCAGCCAGGGCGGGCCGGCCACGTCGCCGATGGCGTAGAGACCGGGCACGCCCGTGCCGCCATGGCTGTCGGTGACGATGTGGGTCTTCTCGATCTTCACGCCGAGCGCTTCCAGGCCCATGTCCTCGACGTTGCCGACGATGCCGATGGCGACGATGGCCACGTCGGCCTTGAGCTGCTCGGCCTTGCCGCCGGCCTCCAGGTCGATGGTGACGCCCTGAGCGTCCTTGGTAAGCTTCTTGACCGAGGCCGCCACGCGGAACTTCAGGCCGCGGCGCTCGAACACCTTCTGGGCAGCGGCCGAGACGTCGGCATCCTCCACCGGCAGGATGCGGTCCAGCGCCTCGATGACGGTGACCTCGGAGCCGAGCGCGCGGAAGAAGCTGGCGAACTCGATGCCGATGGCCCCCGAGCCGATCACGATCAGCGACTTCGGCGCGGCCTTCGGCACCAGGGCCTCGCGATAGGTCCACACCTTGTCGCCGTCCGGCTCCATGCCGATGGCGGGAATGGTGCGGGCGCGGGCGCCGGTGGCCAGGATCACGTGCTTGGCCTGCACCGTGCGGCTGCCGCCGGCCTTCAGGGCCACGGTCACCTTGAGTGCGGGCGAGCTCTTCTCCAGCTTGGCCGTGCCCTCGATGACCTCGATCTTGTTCTTCTTCATCAGGAAGGCGACGCCGCCGTTCAGCTGCTTGGAGACGGTGCGCGAGCGCTGCACGATCTTGTCGAAGTCGAAGCTCTTGCCCTCGACCTTGAGGCCGTAGCTCTCCAGGTGGCCGAGCTGCTCGTAGATCTCGCCGGACTTGAGCAGGGCCTTGGTGGGGATGCAGCCCCAGTTCAGGCAGATGCCGCCGAGCAGTTCACGCTCGACCACGGCGGTCTTCAAACCCAGTTGGGCGGCGCGGATCGCGGCCACGTAGCCGCCGGGGCCGCCGCCGATGACGATGACGTCGAAATCCATGTTTGCTGGTCCTCCAGGACCACCCCAATGTGGGGTTTTCCTCAAAGAATTAAAGGGCGTAGACCAAGGTGTTCAGACAGACTGAACCCTAGGCCAGCATGGTCAGGGGGTCTTCGATCAGCGGCTTGAACGCCTGGAGCCACTTGGCCCCGATGGCGCCGTCCACCACCCGGTGATCGCAGGTCAGGGTCACGGTCATGACCGTGGCGGCGACGATCTGGTCGCCCTTGACCACCGCCCGCTTCTCGCCGGCGCCCACCGAGAGGATGGCGCCCTGGGGCTCGTTGATGATCGAGGCGAAGCTCTTGATGCCGAACATGCCGAGGTTGGACACCGAGAAGGTGCCGCCCTGGTATTCCTCGGGCTTCAGCTTGCCGGCGCGGGCGCGGGCGGCCAGGTCCTTGGCCTCGTTGGAGATCTGGGCCAGGCCCTTGTTCTCGGCGGCGCGGATGATCGGGGTGATCAGGCCGCCGTCGATGGCCACGGCCATGGCGATGTCGGCATGCTTGTGCAGGGCGATGCCTTCGGGGGTGTAGCTGGCGTTGGCCTCCGGCACCTTCTTGAGCGCCAGGGCGACGGCGCGGATGACGATGTCGTTGACCGAGATGCGCACGTCGTTGCCCAGGGCGTCGTTGAGGCGCTTGCGGGCGTCCAGGAGGTTGTCGATCTCCAGGTCGATGGTCAGCGGGAAGTGCGGGATGTCGCGGAAGCTCTCGGTCAGGCGGCGCGCGATGGTCTTGCGCATGCCGGTGAGCGGCACCAGGTCGTAGGAGCCGGGGGCGATGCCCATCTGCTCCAGCGACCGGGCCTGATGCGGGGCGGCGGCGACAGGCGCCGGGGCGGCGGCGGGCGCGGCGGCCGGGGCCTTGGCCGGAGCGGCGCCCGGCTGGGACTTGTCGATGTCGGCGGCGATGATGCGGCCGTGCGGGCCCGAGCCCTGGACCGCCTTCAGGTCCACGCCCTTCTGCTCGGCCAGGCGCTTGGCGAGCGGCGAGGCGAACACGCGGTCGCTGGCACCTTGAGCGGGGGCGGGCATCGCGGCGGGGGCGGCGGCCGGAGCAGGCGCAGCCGCCGGGGCCGGGGCCGGGGCGGCCGCGGGCGCCGGAGCGGCGGCGGGGGCCGGCGCGGGCGACGGCTTGGCCGCAGCCCCGCCCTCGTCCTTCAGGCGGGCGATCACGGCGTTGACCTTCACGCCCTCGCTGCCCTCGGGCACCAGGATCTCGGAGATCTCGCCCTCGTCGACGGCCTCGACCTCCATGGTCGCCTTGTCGGTCTCGATCTCGGCGATGACCTGGCCGGACTCGACCTTGTCGCCGACCTTCACGTGCCACTTGGCCAGATTGCCCTCCTCCATGGTCGGAGACAGGGCGGGCATCAGGATATCCGTCATGCAGGGTCTCGGCTCAAATGGGCCAGCGCCGGGGCGTTGGCCTCCCAATTTTGTCCATCGAAGGCCTCGATCTCTATGTCGAGGCCGTCCGCTTCGTCCAGGCAGCGGGCGTTGACCGACCAGCCGTCAGGATTGGAGCGGGGGCGGTAGAAGCCCTTCACCCCGCACTTGGCGCAGAACAGGTGCCGCGCCACGCCGGTGTTGAAGGTGTAGCTGGTCAGGTCGTCGGCGCCACGGATCAGCCGGAAACGGGACTCCGGCACGATCACGTGCACGAAGCCGGTCTTGGCGCAGATCGAGCAGTTGCACGACTGCGCCACGACCTTGGCCGGAAGCTTCGCCTCGAAGCGGACGGCGCCGCAGTGGCATCCTCCCGACCTCCAGGCGAAGGCTTCCGTGCTCATCAGCGGTAGCAGACCGCCTTGGCGGCCTTGACGATCTTCTCCACGGAGGGAAGCGACAGGACCTCCAGGTTCGCGGCGTAGGGCATCGGCACGTCTTCCTGATGCACCCTGAGCGGCGGGGCGTCCAGGTAGTCGAAGGCGTGTTCGACCACCCGGGCGCAGACCTCGGCGCCGACGCCCATCGGGCCCCAGCCTTCCTCGACCGACACCAGGCGGTTGGTCTTCTTCACGCTCTCGACGATGGTCTCGTGGTCGAGCGGGCGCAGGATGCGCAGGTCGATCACCTCGGCCTCGATGCCCTCGGCGGCCAGTTCCTCGGCGGCCTTGAGCGCCAGGCCCACCATGCGCGAGTGCGCCGTCAGGGTGACGTGCCGGCCCACGCGGCGGACCTTGGCCTTGCCGATCGGCAGGACGAAGTCGTCCAGCTCCGGAACGTCGAACTCCTGGCCGTAGAGCATCTCGTGCTCGAGGAACACGATCGGGTTCGGGTCGCGGATGGCGGCCTTGAGCAGGCCCTTGGCGTCGGCCGCGTCATAGGGCGCGATCACCTTCAGGCCTGGCACGTTGGCGTACCAGGCCGAGTAGTCCTGGCTGTGCTGGGCGGCCACGCGGGCGGCCGCGCCGTTGGGGCCGCGGAACACGATCGAGCATTTGATCTGGCCGCCCGACATGTAGAGCGTCTTGGCGGCCGAGTTGATGATCTGGTCGATGGCCTGCATGGCGAAGTTCCAGGTCATGAACTCCACGATCGGCTTCAGGCCGGCCATGGCCGAGCCGACGGCGAGACCGGCGAAGCCGTGCTCGGTGATCGGGGTGTCGACCACCCGGCGGTCGCCGAACTCCTGCAGCAGCTCGCGGCTGACCTTGTAGGCGCCCTGGTACTGGGCGACTTCCTCACCCATCAGGAATACGGTCTCGTCGCGGCGCATCTCCTCGGCCATGGCGTCGCGCAGGGCGTCGCGGATGGTCGTCTTGACCAGCTTGGTCCCTTCCGGGATCGCCGGATCGGCCAGGGCTTGGGCGACCGGAGCCGGAGCGGCGGCGGGCGCGGGCGCGGCCTTGGCTTCCTGGACGGCCGGGGCCGGAGCCGGAGCGGCGGCGGGCGCCGGAGCGGCCGAGGCGCCGTTGGCGGCGCCGCCGTTCAGGCGGGCGATCAGGCTGTTGACCTTCACGCCTTCGGTCCCTTCCGGGATCACGATCTCGGAGACGACGCCTTCGTCGACGGCTTCCACTTCCATGGTCGCCTTGTCGGTCTCGATCTCGGCGATCACCTGGCCGGACTCGACCTTGTCGCCGACCTTGATGTGCCACTTGCTGAGGTTGCCCTCCTCCATGGTCGGAGACAGGGCGGGCATGAGGATGTCGACGCTCACTGAGCGGCCTCCAGATAAACGTCGGTGTAGAGCTCGGACGGATCAGGCTCGGGGCTGGTGCGGGCGTATTCGGCCGCGTCGAGCACGACCTGCTTGACCTCGTTGTCGATCTCCTTGAGGCGCTCCTCGGGGATGCCGGCGGCTTCCAGCTTGGCCTTCAGGTGGTCGATCGGGTCGCGGTTCTTGCGCACGTCGTCGACCTCTTCCTTGGACCGGTACTTGGCCGGGTCGGACATGGAGTGGCCGCGGTAGCGGTAGGTCTTCATCTCGAGGATGTAGGGGCCCTTGGTGCGGGCGTGGTTGGCGGCGCGCTCGCCGGCGGCGCGCACGGCGTCGACGTCCATGCCGTCGACCTGCTCGCCGGGGATGTTGAACGAGATGCCCCGCTTGTAGAGCTCGGTCTCAGCGGAGCTGCGCTCGACGCTGGTGCCCATGGCGTACTGGTTGTTCTCGATCACATAGACGACCGGCAGCTTCCACAGCTCGGCCATGTTGAAGCACTCGTAGACCTGGCCCTGGTTGGACGCGCCGTCGCCGAAGTAGGTGTACGATACTCGCCGGTCGCCGCGGTACTTGTTGGCGAAGGCCAGGCCCGTGCCGAGCGAGACCTGGGCGCCGACGATGCCGTGGCCGCCGTAGAACCCGGCCGGCACCGAGAACATGTGCATCGAGCCGCCCTTGCCTTTCGACACGCCGCCGATGCGGCCGGTCAGTTCGGCCATCACTTCCTTGGAATCCATGCCGGCCGCGAGCATCAGGCCGTGGTCGCGGTAGCCGGTGATGACCTCGTCGCCCTCGCGCTTGATCGACTCCATGCCGACGGCGATGGCTTCCTGGCCGATGTACAGGTGGCAGAAACCCCCGATCAGACCCATGCCGTAGAGCTGGCCCGCGCGCTCCTCGAAGCGCCGGATGAGCAGCATCATGCGGTAGTCTTTAAGCCACTGATCGTTGTTGCCCGGAGGCGCGGCCTTTTCCGCCGCCGCCACGGTCTTGCGCGCACGCGCCATAGAGGTCTCCCATCCCAACGCAAACCCGCATTGACCTTACAAGGTCACTGCTTCGTGCGGATCACATAATCCCTAGGATCGGAGAAGCCTAGCAGGTATCTCGCCCGCTCTTCCACAAGATCGCGCGAAACCGCGCCGTCCCGCATCAGGCGAGCGCGGGCCTCCAGGTCCTTGCGCTGGGCCTGCAGCCGGCCGAGTTCGGCCCGCTTGCGGGCAAGCAGTTCGTTGCGCTGGGAGAGGGACAGCAGGCCGCGGTCGCCGGTGAACGCCTGGAATCCGAAATAGAAGATCAGGAAGGCCAGGACCGCGACGGGCAGATAGGGTCTCAGGCGGGCGAACAAGGCGTTCAGGGCTCCTGCGGGGGCGGCGACTCGCTGGCGAGTATGCCGTGACTCGCCATGGCCGAGATTCCGCCGGCTTGGTTAATCGACCGTTTGCTTGGCCGCACGCCACACCGTGGCCGCCGCGCCGGCCATCAACGCCAGGGCGGCCACGCCGGTCAGGCTGCGCCACGCCAGGATGATCAGGCGTGCGGGCGAAAACAGGGCGGCCCAGTCGGTCGGGCTCGGCGGGGCGGCCAGGCGCACGGCGGCCGAGCCCAGGAGGCTCTCCAGCACCGTCGCCCCGAGCACGACGGCGACCAGCAGCCCGTAGCGGCCGCGGCTGGCCCGCCAGGCGGCGGGCAGGTCGAGCCGCCCCTGGTCCACCAGGATCGCCGGCGCCGGGGCGAAGCGCATGAGCACCAGCGCCGCCGCCGCCGAACCGACCAGCAGGGCCGATCCGGCCAGGAGCCGTTGCTTCAGGGCTATGGCGAGATAGGCGGCGGCGATCGACGCCGGCACGGCGATCAGGGCGCCGACCAGGCCCGCCAGCGCCAGGAGGCCCGCCATGTTGGCCTCCACCCCGCCGATCCGCAGATAGGCGAAGGCCCGCTTCCGGGGCTCCAGCTCGGCGCGCAGGATGGCCGCGACCAGCACGCCCTCGAACGGCAGGGACAGCAGCACGGCCCACACCCCGCCGACGCCGTAAGCCGCCCCGCCGCGGGCGGCGGCGAGGAGCACCGCCAGGCTCACATACTGCTCGGCCAGCCGGACGGCGACCCAGGCGAGGAAGGCCAGCGGCGAGCGGGCGATCAGGCGCGGGCCGGCGAGCGCCGCCTGCGTGGCCAGGGAGCTCGCCGCCCCCCTTCCCGATCTAGGCTTAGTCGACATTCACCTGGCGCCTGGATGGACGATGAAAGCGTCTCCTTCCCCCTCGATGGGGGAAGGCCGGGATGGGGGTGCTTCGATACGGCGTCAAGAAGACCGGGGGAGGCGATACAGCCTCGCGCGCCCGATCCGGAAGCCGGCTGCCCGCACCCCCGCCCAACCCTCCCCCATCAAGGGGGAGGGCGATTGAGTTCGATCCGCCCTAGCGGCCCTTCAGCGCGGCGCGGCCGGGGTAGATGGCCTGGTCCTCGAGTTCCTCCTCGATGCGCAGGAGCTGGTTGTACTTGGCCAGCCGGTCCGAGCGGGCCAGGGAGCCGGTCTTGATCTGTCCGCAGTTGGTGGCCACGGCCAGGTCGGCGATGGTGGAATCCTCGGTCTCGCCCGAGCGGTGCGACATCACCGCGGTGTAGCCGGCGCGCTGCGCCATATCGACGGCGTCGAGGGTCTCGCTGAGGGTGCCGATCTGGTTGACCTTGACCAGGATCGAGTTGGCCAGGCCGGCCTTGATGCCGTCCTGCAGGCGCGCGGGGTTGGTGACGAACAGGTCGTCGCCCACCAGCTGGATCTTGCCGCCGAGGGTCTTGGTCAGCAGGGCCCAGCCCTCGAAGTCGTCCTCGGCCATGCCGTCCTCGATCGACACGATCGGGAACTTGGCGACCAGGCCGGCCAGGTAGTCGACCATGCCCTGCTGGTCGAGGGTCTTGCCCTCCCCTTCCAGCACATACTTGCCGCCCTTGAAGAACTCGGTGGAGGCGACGTCGAGGCCGAGCAGGAAGTCCGCGCCGGCCTTGTAGCCCGCGCCCTCGCCGGCCTTGACGATGAACTCCAGCGCCGCCTCGGCCGAGGCCAGGTTGGGGGCGAAGCCGCCCTCGTCGCCGACGTTGGTGTTGTGGCCGGCCTGCTTCAGGCCAGACTTCAGGCTGTGGAAGATCTCGGCGCCCATGCGCAGCGCCTCGGCGAAGGTCGAAGCGCCGGTCGGCAGGATCATGAACTCCTGGATGTCGATCGGATTGTCGGCGTGGGCGCCGCCGTTGATGATGTTCATCATCGGCACCGGCAGGATGCGGGCGTTGACCCCGCCCACGTACTTGTAGAGCGGCAGGGCCGCCGATTCCGCCGCCGCCTTGGCCACCGCCAGCGACACGCCGAGGATGGCGTTGGCGCCGAGCCGGCTCTTGTTCTCCGTGCCGTCGAGCTCGATCAGCAGGCGGTCGATGCGCCGCTGGTCTTCCGCGTCCACGCCGGACAGGGCGTCGAAGATCTCGCCGTTGACCGCGTCCACCGCCAGCGACACGCCCTTGCCGAGGTAGCGCGCCTTGTCGCCGTCGCGCTTCTCGACCGCCTCGTGGGCGCCGGTCGAGGCGCCCGAGGGCACCGCCGCCCGGCCGAAGGAGCCGTCCTCCAGCACCACGTCGACCTCGACCGTGGGATTGCCGCGGCTGTCCAGGATTTCGCGGCCGACGATGTCGATGATTTCGGTCATGGGGGGTCCTTTGGAGAGTCGCAGGCAAGGAAAAGGCGCGCGAGCCTTAGCCCACGCGCCTCGTACTTCCAACCCTGAGTCCTGGTTGCGCTACCGGCCCGACGGCCTACTTGAGCGCGCGGACGGGCCTCAGTCTTCCTTGACGTCGAGGACCTGGCGGCCCTTGTACATGCCGGTCTTCAGGTCGACATGGTGCGGACGGCGCATCTCGCCGGTGTCCTTGTCTTCGATGAAGCTGTTGGCGCCCAGGGCATGGTGCGAACGGCGCATGTTGCGCCGCGAGGGCGAGGTTTTTCGCTTGGGAACGGCCATCGTGATCTCTCGGCGCGGAAATGGCTGCGGCCGCCAGATGGGCGGCGGCCGACGTGAGCCGGGGTGTATGACGCAAAGCCGCCCCGTTAGCAAGCCGGCATCTGAGGCTGAAAACGCGTGGCGTTCAAGGCGCGACCGCGGAGCGGCGCCCGTCGCCGTCGGGCTCGGCGATGACGTCGGCGAGAATCAGCGCGCAGCACAGGCCCTCGGGCCGCCAATCCTGCATCACGCTCTCGCCCAGGCGCCGGCTGGCGATGGTGCGGATCAGGGTGGAGCCGAAGCCCTGGCGCTCGGGCGGAGCCACCACCGGCGGGCCGCCGGCCTCGGTCCACTCGATCATGACGTGGGCGTCGTTGACCATGCGCCACTCCACGCGCAGCCGGCCCTCCGGCGTCGACAGGCAGCCGTACTTGGTCGAGTTGGTGGTCAGCTCGTGGAAGATCATCGACAGGTGCTGCACCCGGTCCGAGCGCACCAGCATGGCGTCGCCGACCAGGTGGACGCGCTCCAGGCCGAACGGCTGCAGCTCCTCCTCCAGCAAGGCGCGCAACCCCACCCCGTGCCAGCGGCTCTTGGCCAGAAGGGCGTGAGCCCCGGCCAGCGCCTGCAGCCGGGCGCGAAAGGTGATGGCGAAGGCCTCCGGATCGTCCTTCGGCATCAGGGTGACCATCCCCTGCAGCACCGAGAGGATGTTGCGCGCCCGGTGGTCGACCTCGCGCAGCAGCATCTCCCGGTCGCGCTCGGCCTCCTTGCGCGCGTCGATGTTCTCGGAGAGGCCGTACCAGCCGGTGACGGCGCCGGTCTCGTCATGGGCCGCATAGGCCTGGGACCGCATCCACACGTAGGCCCCGTCGGCCCTGAGGCCGCGGAACTCCGCCAGATAGGGCTCGCCGGTGGCCAGGGACCTGCGCCAGGCCTCGTCGACGGCCTCTACGTCCTCCGGATGGACCACCGCGCGCCACCCCTGCCCCATCAGGTCCTCGGCCGAGGCCCCGGTCAGGGTCTGCATCTTCTTCGGCAGCAGGGTGAGCCGGCCCTGGGGGTCGGCCGTCCAGGCGATGTGCGGGGTCAGGTCGACGAAGCGGCGGCCGTGTTCCTGCGCTTCCTTCAGACTGGCTAGGGCGCTGTCGGCGGCGGCGCGCTTGCGGCGCACCTCCAGGGCGGCGCCGCGGAGCAGCACGATCAGGCCGCCGACCAGGGCCGCCCCGACGATGCGCACGGTCACGCCGAGGCGCTCCTCGTCCTCGCCGAACCAGTCGCCGAACACCGCCCAGCCGCCGACGGCCATGACCGCCGCCGCCATCAGTCCCGCCCAGGCCCCGCCGGCGGTGGCGGCGCAGGCCACGGCGAGGACGAAGGTCTCATAGGGGAAACTCGCGCCGAACGCCGCGTGGAGGACGGCGCGGAAACCGAGACCCAGGGCCCCGACGGCGAAGCCCAGGGCGACGCAGGCCGCGACCGGCCACTCCTGCGGAAACCGTGCAGTAAAGCGCGCCAGAAGCCCGTGGGCGCCTGAAGTCATCGCGATCGATCCGGCGGCGGATCAGCCACCCTGGCTGAAACAGGTTAAACGTAGGGCTGATCCACGCCTTAATCATAGCCCAACTGGGCTATGCCGAGCTGAGCTGTCAGTGCTGGCCGACGGGGTAGTTGAGCTCGAGCAGCACGCCGTTGGGATCCTCGACGAAGATCTGCTTCAGGTCGACGACCGTCACGTGGTTCAGCCGATACGGCAGGCCGTGCTGCTCAAGGGTGGCGACCATGGCGTCGTGGCCCCAGCAGTTCAGCGCCACGTGGTGCACGGCGCCGGTCTTGCCGCCTTCCTTGAAGCCGTCGCCGTCGGCCAGCAGCGAACCGACCGTGGAGATGTGCACCAGGGCGTGGCCGTCGGCGCCGTGCATCCACTGCACCAGCTTGGGATCGAGGCCGGGCGGGTCGCGCTGCTCCAGGCCGATCACGTCGCGGTAGAAGGCGACGGTGTCGTCGAGCCTGAGGGTCTGGACATTCACGTGGTCGAGACGCGTGGTCATGGCGGAAGTCTAGCGCAAGATCTCGACCAGGAGCACCCAGGCGGCGATCACCGGGCGGTCCACAGGCCGTTGACGGCCGCCTGCAGGTCGCCGGAGACGCCGCGGCGGGCCAGCGACAGCCCTTCGAACTCCACCCTGGGCCCACCCACCAGGCGGCCGTGCAGGCTGAAGCCGATGAGGTAGATGGAGCGGTCGGTGCGTTGCTGGCCGTCCTCGATGAAGGTCGTCTCGATGGTCACCGGAACCTGGTGGTCCGCGGGCTTGGCCACGCGGCGCAGCTTGTCCTCGATCCAGCGCGCCTCGATGCGCGGGTTGCCGATGGTGGCGACGCTGGCTTCCCGGACGTCGCTGGGGAACCACAGGGTCTGGGTCTGGATCACCTGCTCGGGCCGGGTCGGCTGCAGCCGCAGTTCGCCGCTCGTCGAAGCGCCGGTCAGCAGCAGGGCGTGCCGGATCGCCTCCTGCTGCGCCTGTTGCGCCGCGGCCTTGCCCTTGTCCGCCTCGGCGGCCCGCTGGGCGGCCTCGGCCTTGGCCCGCTCCTGGTCCTGCTGCAGCCGTTCGCGATGGCTGTCCCAATAGCCGAGGCCGGCGATCGCCAGGGCAGCGACGCCCACGATCTCGGCCAGGCTCAGCATACGCAAGCGCAAGCGCTTCTTGGGCGGCTCAGGGGTCAGGCTCATGGAGGGCGATCCTTGCCTCGACGAAGCTCAGCCGTCCAGCCAGCGCCGCCAAGGTAGCCAGGCGCCGAATGCCGCAGCCACCAGGGCGTAGCCTTCGGACCCCGGATGCACGCCGTCGCCCTCCATCGCCCCGCGGTGCCACGGGGTCCAGTCCGCCACCCGCTCGCGGATGTCGAGATAGGGTGCGCCGAGCCGGCGGGCGGTCTCCTCCAGGTTGACGTTGTAGAGGGCTCGCAGCGCGTCGAGCTCTGGCTCGGCCGCATGGGGCGCGCCGACGACGAACATGGCGTAGCCCTGGCCGCCCGCCCAGCGGATGATGCGCTCCAGGGCCGAGGCGGTCTCCTCGACGGGGCGGTCCTGGTAGATGTCGTTGCTGCCGAAGGAGGCCACCACGGCCCGGCGGTCGCCCTTGCCGGCGAGGCGCAGCTCGACCTCACGCGCGGCGCGGTCGGCGATCTCGACTCCGGTCTGGCCGCGGATCCCGAGGTTGTAGGCGGTCAGGTCGATCCCCCTGCCCCGCTCGGCGGCGTGCACCCGGCCGACCCAGCCCAGACCGTCGTCGTCCCCGGTTCCGAGGGTGAAACTGTCGCCGAGGAAGCAGACGCGCAGGTCTGACCGCCCCATCGCCTACACCAGGCGGCTCTGCTCGACGGCCGCGGCGATGAAGCTGCGGAACAGCGGGTGCGGGGCGAACGGGCGCGACTTCAGCTCCGGGTGGAACTGCACGCCGACGAACCACGGATGGTCGTCGCGCTCGACGATCTCGGGCAGCACCCCGTCGGGCGACAGGCCGGAGAACTTCAGCCCCGCGCCCTCGATGGCCTCGCGGTAGCCGATGTTGACCTCGTAGCGGTGGCGGTGGCGCTCGGAGATGTCGTTCGAGCCGTAGATCTCGCAGACCTTGGAGCCGGGCGTCAGGATGGCCTCGTAGGCGCCCAGCCGCATGGTGCCGCCCAGGTCGGAGCCGGCCGCGCGCTGTTCGCGCTGGTTGCCCTTGACCCATTCGGTCATCAGGCCGACCACCGGCTCCCGGGTCTCGCCGAACTCGGTGGACGAGGCGCACCTGATGCCGGCCACGTTGCGCGCCGCCTCGATCACCGCCATCTGCATGCCGAAGCAGATGCCGAAATAGGGGATCTGGTGCTCGCGGGCGAACTGCACCGCGCGGATCTTGCCCTCGGCCCCGCGCTCGCCGAAGCCGCCCGGCACCAGGATGGCGTGCACCCCGGCCAGACGCACCTCGGCCAGGTCGGGATCGCCCTCGAAGGTCTCGCTCTCCACCCAGTCGAGGTTGACCTTGACGTTGTTGGCCACGCCGCCGTGGGCCAGGGCCTCGATCAGCGACTTGTAGGCGTCCTTGAGCACCGTGTACTTGCCGACCACGGCGATGGTGACCTCGCCGTCGGGGTTGGTCACCCGGCCGACGATGCGCTGCCAGGCGGTGAGGTCCGGCGCCGGCGCGTTCTCGATGCCGAAGGCGTCCAGCACCTCCTTGTCGAGCCCCTGCGCGTGGTAGTCGAGCGGCACGGCGTAGATGTTGGCGCTGTCCAGCGCCTGGATCACCGCGCTCTCGCGCACATTGCAGAACAGGCCGATCTTGCGCCGCTCGTCGGGCGGGATCGGCTGTTCGCAGCGGCACAGCAGGATGTCGGGCTGGATGCCGATCGAGCGCAGCTCCTTGACCGAGTGCTGCGTCGGCTTGGTCTTCATCTCGCCCGCCGTCTTGATGAACGGCAACAGGGTGAGGTGCACGTAGACGGCGTGGCGGCGCGGCAGGTCGTTGCCCAACTGGCGGATCGCCTCGAAGAACGGCAGGCCCTCGATGTCGCCCACCGTGCCGCCGATCTCCACCAGCACGAAGTCGGCGTCGCCGGCGTCGCTGAGGACGAACTGTTTGATCTCGTTGGTGACGTGGGGGATCACCTGCACGGTGGCCCCCAGGTAGTCGCCGCGACGCTCCTTCTCCAGGATGGTCTTGTAGATCTGGCCGGTGGTGATGTTGTCGCCCTTGGTGGCCGACACGCCGGTGAAGCGCTCGTAGTGGCCGAGGTCGAGGTCGGTCTCGGCCCCGTCGTCGGTGACGAACACCTCGCCGTGCTGATACGGGCTCATCGTGCCCGGATCGACGTTGAGATAAGGGTCGAGCTTACGCAGGCGGACCTTGTAGCCGCGAGCCTGCAGCAACGCGCCAAGCGCCGCGGCGGCGATGCCTTTCCCGAGGGAGGAGACGACGCCGCCGGTGATGAAGATGTACCGGGCCATGGGGGCTCAGATTAGCCCTGATTCGCGGTAGGCCCTGAGGCCCGGCGGACGCTTCATGTGGATGAACGCTACTTCTTTTCGGGGGCCGGAGCGGGCGACTGGGCCGGCGCCGGTTGCGCCGGCAGGACCTTGGACTGGACGGTGGGCGCCGCCAGGATCGACAGGCCGTCGGCGGCGCCGCCCTGGGCCGGGGCCTGGGTCTGGCTCTGCGGCGCGGGGGCCTGCAGCGGCGCCGGCGCGGGGGCCGCGGGCGTGGCTGGGGTCGGCAGGCCCTGCTTCTGCGCCGGCGTCGTCAGGTCGAGGCTGTTGACGTTGATGTGGTCGACCAGCGAGCCGACTCCGCCGTGCAGCTTGCCGGTGAGGACGGTGAGGCTGATGCTGAGGAAGAAGAAGACGAAGCCCAGGATCCAGGTGATCCGGGTCAGCAGGTCGCCGGCGCCGCGGGCGGTCATGAAGCCGGACGGGCTGCCGCCGCCCATGCCGAGCGCGCCGCCTTCCGAGCGCTGCAGCAGCACGACGGCGATCAACGCCACGCACACGAAGACGTTCACGACCAGGATGATGTTGACCAGGAGCTGCAAGGCGTCTTCCGCGGCTGTCGAAACGCATTTAGGCGCCCCAGGGCGCCAATCAAGCGGGCTCCTCTAGCACCACGGGTTCGGGATGCAAAGCGTCCTGACGCACGATGCGATCCGCCCCGCACCCTCAGCGGGCCATGAGCACCTGGACCAGCGGCGGCAGTCGGGACTGCCCAGGGGCTGCGGGAGTCAACAGAGGGCCGATCAGCGCCATCGCGGCGAGCATCAGGACGATGAGGATGGCGGCCACCGCCAAGTGGCCGGCCTGCCCACCTCCAGGACCGGCGTCCTTGATCATGGCGGCCTCCAGCTGGCGGATCTCGCCAGCCAAGGCTTTATTTTACCACGAATTCACGCGAACGGCAGCGCTGGGTCAGTCCGCGGCGCGGACGATGGCCAGGAAGTCCTCGGCCTTGAGAGAGGCCCCGCCGACCAGGGCGCCGCCGACCTGGCGCACCTTCAGGATCTCCGCCGCGTTGCCGGGCTTCACCGAGCCGCCGTAGAGGATCGGCGCGCCGGCCCCGGCCTCGCCGAGCGCCTCCACGAGGGCCTGGCGCAGGGCCACGTGCGCCTCCTCGATCTGCGCCACGGTGGGCGTCAGGCCGGTGCCGATGGCCCAGACCGGCTCGTAGGCCACGGCGAAGGCGGTCCCGGCCAGCTCGGGCGGGACCGAGCCCTTCACCTGGCCGCAGATCACCTCCAGGGTACGGCCGGCCTCGCGCTCCTGCAGCGTCTCGCCGACGCAGATGATCGGCTCGAGGCCCGCGCGCAGGGCCGCCCTGGCCTTGGCGGCGGCCAGGGCGTCGCTTTCGCGATGCACCGACCGGCGCTCGGAATGGGCCAAGATCACCATGCGGGCGCCGGCGTCGGCCAGCATCTCGGCGCTGACGTCGCCGGTGAAGGCGCCCTGTGCTTCCACGTGAGCGTCCTGGCCGCCGATGATCAGGTCCGAACCCTGCACCGCCCGGGCCAGGCGCTCGACCAGGGTGGCGGGGGCGCACAGGGCGACGCGGGCGCGGGCCGGCTTGCTCGCCAGGGCCTGCGCGACCATGCGGGCTTCCTCGACGGCCGCTCCCAGACCGTACATCTTCCAGTTGCCGGCGATCAGGGGGCGAGGCGCAGTCATCGAAACTCCGACGTCGTTGGGTCATGCCGCGGCCTTGTCCCGGCCGCGCTTCCGCCGCCGTGCTAGGGCAATCGGGCGCGTCTGTCACCTTCACCCCGAGGAACCCGCACCTTGCGGCGGTATGGAGCGGTCTACTATACCCGCGCCTGACATACCGCTCCGGGGCGGCCGCGCCGCTTCAGCAGACATACCGGCGACACGGCCAGCGCCGCACGATAAGACTGGGCCAGAACCGCCCTCAGACAGGACTCCGTCGTCATGCTTTCGTTCTTCCGCTCCATGGCGAAGTCCAAGATCGTCTGGATCGTGCTGTTCGTTCCGGTCGGCGCGGGCCTCATGACCATCGGCAGCGTCCGCCAGGACCTCGGCGGCCTGTTCTCGCCCAAGGACGCGGTGATCCAGGCCGGCTCGCGCGTCTATTCGAGCGACGAGTTCAAGAAGTCCTTCGACAACTATCGCCGCCAGGCGACGCAGCAGGGCCAGCAGATCACCCCCGACGACGCGGTCGCCGCGGGCCTCGACCAGCAGATGCTGACCGCCCTGGCGCAGCAGGAATCCTTCGCCGCCGAACTGGCCAAGCTCGGCATCGCCCCTTCGGCGCAACAGGTGTTCGTCGAGGCGATCGCCAAGGAGAAGGCCTTCCAGGACCCGATTTCGGGCAAGTTCGACAAGCGCACCTACGCCCAGGTGCTGAGCCAGAATCAGCTGACCCCGGCGCAGTACGAGAAGGCCAAGCTCGACGAGCTGACCTACGCCCAGTTCGGCGCCGCGGCGGCGGCCGGCTTCAAGCCGCCGCGCATCTACGGGGCCCTGGTCGGCGCCTATCAGTTTGAGACCCACGAGCTCACCCTGTTCGCCCTCAAGCCCGAGGTGCTGGGCAAGGAGCCGACGCCGACCGACGACGACCTGAAGAAGCTGCTCAAGGACAACGCCGAGCGGCTGACCGTGCCGGAGACCCGGCAGCTGACCGTGGTGAAGTTCAGCGCCGCGGCCCTGGCCCCGACCATCACCGCCGATCCGGCCGAGGTGAAGAAGCGCTACGACTTCCGCAAGGACAGCCTGTCCCAGGCCGAGAAGCGCTCGATCGTGCAGATCTCGGCCAAGGACGCGGCCCAGGCCTCGGACATCTCGACCAAGCTGAAGGCCGGCCAGGACCCGGCCGCCGTGGCCAAGGCCGCCGGCCTGCAGCCGCCACTGGTCTACACCGACACGCCCAAGGCCCAGGTGGCCGACTCCAAGGTCGGCGACGCCGCGTTCGCCCTGCCCGCCGCCGGCGCGGTGTCCAACCCGATCCAGGGCAACCTCGGCTGGGCCGTGGTCAAGGTCACCGCCGTGACCCCGGCCAAGGTGGTCACCTTCGACGAGGCCAAGGCCAAGATCGAGGACGAGGTCAAGACCGAGGCCGCCGCGACCAAGGCCTACGACCTGGTGCAGAAGTATCAGGCGGCCCACGACAAGGGCTCCAACCTGGTCGAATCCGCCAAGGCGGCGGGCGTGACCACCCAGACTTTCGCCCCGGCCACCGCCCAGGGCACCGACGAGGAGGGGAAGCCGGTCGACGGCCTGACGCCGAAGATCCTCAAGGAAGCCTTCCAGCTGTCCCAGGGCGGCGACACCGACGTGATTCAGGACACCAAGGGCGAGTACTTCGCCGTCCGCGCCGACAAGGTGATTCCGCCGACCCTGCCGTCGCTCGACAAGCTCCGGCCGCAGCTGGTCCGCGCCTTCCTGCAGCGCGAGATGAGCAAGCGCCTGACCGACAAGCTGAACGAACTGGCGGCCCGGGTGCGCAAGGGCGAGACCATGGAGGCGGTGGCCAAGTCGGTCGGTTCGGAGGTCACCCATCCGAGCATCACCCGCGAGGCCGCCCTGCAGAACCGCAACGTGCCGCCGCAGCTGCTGCAGCAGATCCTCACGGCCAAGGTGGGCGACGTCGTCATCGCCGGCGGGGGCCTGGCCAAGGTCGACGCCGTGAAGCCGCCTCCGGCGGGGATCATCGCGGCCGCCCTGCCCGGCGGCCAGCTGAGCCTGGCCCGCTCGATCTTCGATGAGACCCAGCAGGAAGGCCGCGTCTGGGCCAAGGACCAGATCAAGCCGAAGACCAACCTCGCCCTGGCCCGCCAGGCGATCGGCGCCACGGACAAGGCCACCGCCCCGGCGACGCCCGGCTCGGCCGCGCCCGCCGCGCCGGCCGCGCCGGCAGGCAAGGCGCAGTAGCGTCGCCGCCGTGCTGGAGATCGCCCCGGACTTCACCGCCTTCAAGGACGCCTACGACGCCGGCCTGCCCCAGGTCGCGCACTTGCGCCTGGTCGACGACCTTGAGACCCCGGTCTCGGCCTATCTGAAGATCGGCCACGGACGGCCCTACGCCTTCCTGTTCGAGTCGGTGGAAGGCGGCGCCTGGCGCGGCCGCTACTCGATCGTGGCCATGAAGCCCGACCTGGTGTGGCGCTGCCGGGGCGACAAGGCCGAGATCAGCGAGGGCGCGGACCTGGCCCAGGGCCTGTTCCGGCCCCAGGCCGGCGGCGCGCTCGATTCGCTGCGCGACCTGGTGTCCCGTTCGCGCATCGAGCTGCCCGATGGCCTGCCGCCGATGGCCGCCGGCCTGTTCGGGGCCATCGGATACGACATGGTGCGCCTGGTCGAGCCCCTGCCCCACGTCAATCCCGACCCGCTGGGCCTGCCGGACTCGGTGATGACCCGCCCGTCGATCGTGGCGGTGTTCGATTCCATCGGTCAGGAGATCGTGCTGATCACGCCCGTCCGCCCGCACAAGGGCATGGACGCCAAGGGCGCCTACGCCGCCGCCCAGATGCGTCTGGAGGACACGGTGGACGACCTGCGCCGCAGCCTGGCGCCGGCGCGCGAGCGGCGGAAGGTGGTCCAGGAGCCGCTGACCTCGGCGGTGACCCGCGCCGACTACGCCGGGATCGTCGAGAAGGCCAAGGAATACATCCGCGCCGGCGACATCTTCCAGGTGGTGCCGAGCCACCGGTTCAGCGCTCCCTTCAAGCTCGATCCGTTCGCCTTTTATCGAGCCCTCAGAAGGCTCAACCCGTCGCCGTTCATGTACTACCTGAACTTCGGCGACTTCCAGCTGGCCGGCTCCAGCCCCGAGATCCTGGTGCGCCTGCGCGACGGCAAGGTCACCATCCGCCCGATCGCCGGCACCCGCCCCCGAGGCAAGACGCCCGAGGAGGACCAGGCCCTGGAGAAGGAGCTGCTGGCCGATCCCAAGGAACGCGCCGAGCACCTGATGCTGCTCGACCTCGGCCGCAACGACGTCGGCCGGGTGGCCATGCTCAAGCACGAGGGCTCGAACGAGCCGACCCAGCCGCAGCGCGGCCCGCACGTGCGCGTCACCGAGAGCTTCGTCATCGAGCGCTACAGCCACGTGATGCACATCGTGTCCAACGTCGAGGGCGATGCGCCCGAGGGCCTTGACCCGGTCGACGTGCTGATGGCCGCCCTGCCCGCCGGCACCCTGTCCGGGGCGCCCAAGGTGCGGGCCATGCAGATCATCGACGAGCTGGAGACGGTGAAACGCGGCATCGGCTACGGCGGCGCCTGCGGCTACATCTCGTCCGAAGGCGCGGTCGACACCGCCATCATCTTGCGCACCGCCCTGTTCAAGGACGGCATGATCTACGCCCAGGCGGGCGGCGGGGTGGTGGCCGACTCCAATCCGGACGCTGAGTACGAGGAAACCCTGCACAAGTCCGGCGCCCAGCGGCGCGCGGCCGAGGAAGCCTGGCGTTTCGCCTAGGCCGCGGCATCCAGCGCCTCGCGCACCTTGGCGGCCAGCTGGTCGATGGTGAAGGGCTTGGCCATGAAGTTCACCCCCGGGTCGAGCATGCCGTTGTGCACCACCGCGTTGCGGGTGAACCCGGTCATGTACAGCACCGGCAGGCCGGGCTTGAGCTTCAGCACCTGCTCGGCCAGCTGGCGGCCGTTGAGGTCGGGCATGATCACGTCGGTCAGCAGCAGGTCGACGTCCGGCTCCCGCTGGATCATCGCCAGGGCCGCAGCCCCGCCCTCGGCCGGGACCACCGCGTAGCCCAGTTCGCGCAGGGCCTCCTCGGCGAAGGCGCGCACCCGCTCGTCGTCCTCCACCAGCAGCACCTTGCGCCGATCGCCCGGTGACGCGGCCGCCGGCGCCTTGGGCAGTTCGGCCGGCGCTTCGGCGGCGAACAGGCGCGGCAGGTAGATCTTCACCGTCGTGCCCTGGCTGGGTTCGGAATAGATCTTCAGATGGCCGCCGCTCTGCTTGACGAACCCATAGACCTGGCTGAGGCCGAGGCCGGTGCCCTTGCCCACCGGCTTGGTGGTGAAGAACGGCTCCAGCGCCCGCTCGATGATCTCGCGGGTCATGCCGCAGCCGGTGTCGGTGACGGCGAGCATCACATACTGGCCGGGCTTGGCGCCCTCGGACGCCGCGTAGTCGGAGTCGAGGTAGGCGTTGGCCGTCTCGATGGTCAGGCGGCCGCCGTCGGGCATGGCGTCGCGCGCATTCACCGCGAGGTTGACGACCGCGCTCTCCAGCTGGATCGGGTCGGCCAGGGTGCGCCACAGGCCCGCGCCCAGCACGGTCTCCACCGTGACCGCCTCGCCCAGGGTCCGCGCGAGCATGTCGGACATGCCCGAGACCAGGCGGTTGGGCTCGACCGGCTCGGGCTGCAGGGGCTGTTGGCGGGAGAAGGCCAGGAGGCGGCCGGTCAGGGTGGCGGCGCGGTTGGCGCCTTCGAGCGCCGACTCGACGAAGTTGGCGATCCGCGGGTCGCCCCCATTTCCCGAACTTCGGGCCAGCCGCCGCTGGATCATGTTGAGGTTGCCGATCACCACCGCCAGCATGTTGTTGAAGTCGTGGGCGATGCCGCCGGTCAACTGGCCGACCGCCTCCATCTTCTGCATCTGCCGCACCTGGTTCTCCGCCGCCGCCCGGCTGGCCATCTGCGAGACCAGCTCGGCGTTGATCACCGACAGCTCCTGGTAGGCGCCCTCCAGCTCCCGGCCGGCCCGGCGCGCCTGCTCCACCCAGAGGCCGGCGAAACCCATCATCAGCAGGCCGGCGGCGGCCACGGCTACCAGCAGGGCCAGATTGAGCCATTGGGCCTCGCGCGTGCGCTGGGCGAGCAACTCCTCCTCGAACATCCGCATCTGGCGCAGCGCGCGCACCACCTCGCCCGAGCGCGCGCCCGAGGGACCGTCCCTGACGGTGGCCAGGGCGGCGTCCAGATTCCCCCCCTTGTGGAGGGTGACCGCCCCGTCCAGTTCGGCCAGTTTGCGCTGGACCGCCGTCTTGAGCCCGACGATCGCCACCTTCTGCCGGGCGTTGTCGGCGGTCAGGGCAGTCAGCTCGGCGAGCTCGGCCGGCAGGTTGACCTGCTCGTTGTCGTAGAGCCTCAGGTAGTTGTCGGCGCCGGTGATCAGGTAGCCGCGCTGGAAAGCCTCGGCGCGGTTGACCGCGTTGCCGAGGTCGCTGAGCGCCGCCTGCACCTCGAGGGTGTGGCGGACCCAGGCCTCGCGATCCTTCTGAAGTTGCGAAAGCAGGGCGATGATGGCGGCGATGATCGCGACCATGGCCCCGAACAGGACCGGAAGCCGCGCCCTGCCGGCGGCCTTGGGCGGATGGGGATCAGCTGCCTTCACCGCGACTTTTGCCCGTTGATTCAACAAATAGGCGACTAACCCCTGTTTAGGTTGTTTCCCCGCGGCGCGCCATGGCGCCACAAGCTCATTTGATCCGAATTATTCGACTCCAAGCTTTGCCGCGGGACCGTGGCGGATTGGGGGCGCGAGCACCGCGGCCGCGGCGAACACCAGGGCGCAGACGGCGCAGAAGGCCGCCGCGCCCAGCGCCACCCAATGCATGTCCCGCCGCGGCGGCGCGCGCAGCTTGTCGCGCGCCTGGGCGACAAGGCCGCCGTCGTGCTCCGGATGCGGGTGGTCGGTGGTCATTGGGAAAGCGTAGCGCCGATCCTACATGCTCTGGAAGCCTGGCCTTGGAGCGCGTGCAGGCGGCGAAACCGCTTACACTTTCGCCCCGCGCGCACTAGAAGCCAGGGCGAAAGGCGCGCCGCATGATCCTGGTCATCGATAACTACGACAGCTTCACCTACAACCTGGTGCACTACCTCAACGAACTGGGCGCCGAGACGGGCGTGTGGCGCAACGACGCCCTGACCGCCGACCAGGCCCTGGCGATGAAGCCCCAGGCGGTGTTGCTGTCGCCCGGCCCCTGCACCCCGGACGAAGCGGGCGTGTGCCTGGACCTGCTCGCCCAGGCCCCGCGCGACCTGCCGATCCTCGGCGTGTGCCTGGGCCACCAGGCCATGGGCCAGGCCGAAGGCGGCAAGGTGATCCGCGCCAAGACGCTGATGCACGGCAAGACCGACAGCATCCACCACAACGGCGCCGGCATCTTCAAGGACATCCCCTCGCCGTTCACCGCCACCCGCTACCACAGCCTGGCGATCGACCGGTCGAGCCTGCCCAACACCCTGGAGGTCACCGCCTGGACCGACGACGGCGAGATCATGGGCGTGCAGCACAAGGACCGGCCGATGTACGGGGTGCAGTTCCACCCGGAGTCCATCGCCACCCAGTACGGTCACGAGATGCTGGCCAACTTCCTGGACCTGGCGGGCGTGGACCGCTCGTCCGCCGCCGCCTGACGATCTGACGCGCCGATGTCCGACGCCTTCAAGCCCCTGCTGGCCAAGCTGGCCGACGGCGCGACCCTGACCGAGGCGGACGCCGAGGTGTTCTTCGCCGCCTGCCTGCGCGGCGAGCCGACCGCGGCGCAGATCGCCGCGGCGGTGACGGCCATGCGCATGCGCGGCGAGACCGTGGGCGAGATCACCGCCTCGGCCCGGGCCATGCGCGCGGCGGCCATGACGCTGGAGCATCCCTACCAGGTCATCGACACCTGCGGCACCGGCGGCGACGGCCTGCACACCCTCAACATCTCCACCGCCGCGGCCCTGGTGGCCGCCGGCGCGGGGGTGAAGGTGGCCAAGCACGGCAACCGCGCCATCTCCTCGCGCACCGGCACGGCCGACGTGCTGACCGAGCTGGGCGTGAACATCGCCGCCAGCCTGGAGCAGTCGCGCCGGGCGCTCGACGAGGCCGGCATCTGCTTCCTGTTCGCCCCCGCCCACCATGGCGCCATGCGTCACGTGACGCCGGTGCGCCAGCAGCTCGGCTTCCGCACCATCTTCAACCTGCTGGGGCCGCTGTCCAATCCGGCCGGGGCGCAGCGGCAGGTGCTGGGCGTCTACGACCTGCGCTGGGTCGAGCCCCTGGCCCGGGTGCTGGGCGCGCTCGGCTCCACCCGCGCCTGGGTGGTGCACGGCCAGGGCCTGGACGAACTGACCACCACCGGCTCGACCCAGGTCGCCGAGTGGCGCGAGGGCGGCGTGCGCCTGTTCACCATCAGCCCCGAGGCGGTGGGCCTGCAGCGGGCCAGCCTCGGCGACATCGTCGGCGGCGATCCGGCGTTCAACGCCCAGGCGATCCGCGACCTGCTCGCCGGCAAGACCGGCCCCTACCGCGACATCGTCCTCCTCAACGCGGCCGCCGCGTTGCTGGTGGCCGAGCGGGTCGAGACCCTGCGTGAGGGGGCCGACCTCGCCGGCCAGGCGATCGACGACGGCCGGGCCCAGGCGACCCTCGAGGCCCTCGCCGCCGCCTCCAACTCAGAAGTAGCGCCCGTATGAGCGACATCCTGGAGAAGATCGCCGCCTACAAGCGGGTGGACGTGGCCGGGCGCAAGGCCGCGCGGTCGTGGACCGAGGTCGAGGAAGCGGCCATGTCGGCCTCCCCGCCCCGCGGCTTCCGGCGCGCCCTGGAGCAGGCCCACGCCCCCGGACGCCTCGCCCTGATCGCCGAGATCAAGAAGGCCAGCCCGTCCAAGGGCCTGATCCGCGCCGACTTCGATCCGCCCGCCCTGGCCCGCGCCTACGCCCACGGCGGCGCGGCCTGCCTGTCGGTGCTGACCGACGCGCCCAGCTTCCAGGGCCACGACGACTACCTGGTCGCCGCCCGCGACGCCGTCGCCCTGCCCTGCATCCGCAAGGACTTCCTGGTCGACCCCTGGCAGGTGGCCGAATCGCGGGCGCTGGGGGCCGACTGCATCCTGGTGATTCTGTCGATGGTCGACGATTCGCTGGCCGGCGAGCTGCTGTCCGAGGCCCGGCGATTCGGCATGGACGCCCTGGTCGAGACCCACGACGCCGCCGAGATGGTTCGCGCGGCCACGCTCGGCGCAACCCTGGTGGGGGTCAACAACCGCTCGCTCAGGACCTTCGAGGTCGACCTCGCCACCACCGAGCAACTGGCCAAGGAAGCCCCCGCAAACGCCTTGCTGGTCACGGAAAGCGGCATCTTCACCCCGGCCGACGTGACCCGCCTGGAGCGCTCCGGGGCCAAGGCCATGCTGGTGGGCGAGAGCCTGATGCGGCAGGCGGACGTGGCGGCCGCCACCCGCGCCCTTCTGGCCTGACAGCGTTGCTGCACAGGTAACTTGACATTAACGAAGAACACCTAGAGAACATTTCCATCTGTTGATGGTTTGTTCCTCAGGGATTCTCGTCACATGCTCACGCGCAAACAGCACGAACTTCTGATGTTCATCCATGAACGGATCAAGGAGACCGGCGTCTCCCCCTCGTTCGACGAGATGAAGGAAGCGCTCGACCTGGCCTCCAAGTCGGGCATCCACCGGCTGATCACGGCGCTCGAGGAACGCGGGTTCCTCCGCCGCCTGCCGCATCGGGCCCGGGCGCTGGAGGTGGTCAAGATGCCCCAGCAGGCCACCGCCTCCTCGCCGCCCAAGGGCCGCGCCCCATTCCGGCCCCAGGTGGTCGAGGGCGTGCGCATTCCCGAGGGCCCCACCACCACCGCCGACGTGCGCGAGCTGCCGGTGCTCGGCCGCATCGCCGCTGGCACGCCGATCGAAGCCATCCAGCACGAGCGCGACCGCATCCCCGTGCCCGAGGCCATGCTGGGCGCCGGGGAGCACTTCATCCTGGAGATCCAGGGCGATTCGATGATCAACGCCGGCATCCTCGACGGCGACCAGGTGATCATCCGGCGCACCGACAGCGCCCACTCCGGCGAGATCGTGGTGGCGCTGGTCAAGGGCGAGGAAGCTACCCTGAAGCGCCTGCGCAAGAAGGGCGCCTCGATCGCCCTGGAGGCTGCCAACCCGGCCTACGAGACGCGCATCTTCGGGCCCGACCAGGTGCAGGTGCAGGGCCGTCTGGTGGGGCTGATCCGCCGCTATCATTAGACACGCTCATAAGACACGGCGCGCCAGGCCCACTGGCATGATTGCGACACAAACGTAGGGTCTCCTAAGGCGCGAGTCGGAGGGGACCAGATGATTGCCGCGATCGTCGCCATCAGCCTGTTCGGCGCGCCCAAGCCCCTGCCCTGTCCGTCCAGGGCCTTCGTCCAGTGCGTCGACACGCGTGCGCTGACGGCCAATCCCGGCTTCCAGACCGCCCTGCGCGACTTCCTCGGCGCCTCTCACGAGCGCCTGCTGCACGGCGACCGGCCGCTCTACGACCAGGTGCTGGAGCTGATGGCCCGCCCGGAGGGCCGCGCCGCGCCGCGGGTGGGCGAGGACATGCGCCTCTATGCCGGCTGCCGCCGCATGGCCTGTCCGGAGAAGGCGGCGGTGATCGTCGGCCAGGTCGGCATCCTGGCGGTAGGCCTGATCGACTACACTCATGGCGAGCCGGCCCTGGAAGTGATCGTCCGCCGCGCCGACAGCAGCGAGCACGCCTCGGAGCGGGCCCTGCGCGCCTGGGCCGAGACCGCGGTGGCCGCCCAGGCCGATCACGATCACGCCAACACCAGCCTGCACGACACCCGCATCCGCGATCTAGAGCACGAAGCGCTCGCCGGCGGTCCGCCGCCCGAGCGGCGCGGCCTGCGCAGCCTGCTCAGCCTTCCTCGTCTGTAGAGGGTCCCTGGGTCCAGGGGCGGTCTCCGCGCTCGGTCGCGGTCCATCGCAATCGCCAGGCCCGGCCCTGACGCCACAACTCCACGGCGCCGCCGCGGTCGAAGTCTCCTTGCGTGAACACCGTCGCCGACGGGCAGGCCTGGCCGGGCCCGAGCGGCGAGCGCAGCACCAGCACCTCGGCGGAGGCGCAGAGCCGGGCGAAAGCCGGGGCCTTCGGCGGCCGCCGCCCGGCCCACAGCGCCAGGCGCACCGGCGCGGCCGGGGTCGGCGTGCAACTGCGCCGATCGCAGGCGTAGAGGCGGCCGTGCGCCGGATCGGCCTGCACCGGCGGCTCGAAGCCCCAGCGGCGCATCCAGAGCTGGGCGGCGAACTGGCTGACGTCGGGCCGCAGCACCAGGGGACGGCCCGCGGCGAAGATGGCGGCGTTGGCGGCGCCCGGGGCGATCCAGGCGTCCGGCGCCGGGGGCCTCGGCCACAGGTTCACCGCCAGGGCCAGGGGCAGGCCGATCAGGCGCAGCGGCCCGCGCCACAGACACAGCCACAGGATGCCGACGAAGGCCATCGCCAGGGCGATGTTGGGCGCAGACGACACCGTGACCATGGCGCCGGGCGCGCTGGCGGCGGCGTGGGCGAGTTCCAGCATGCGGTCGATGCCCCAGCCCGCCACGGCCAGGAGCCAGCCGCCGGCGCCGAAGGCCTGGAGCACGGCGCCCAGCGCCAGGGCCGGCATGATCACCAGGGACGACAGCGGTTCGAGCAAGAGGTTGGCCGGCAGGCCGTAGAGCGACACCCGGTTGAAGTGCTGGATGGCGAAGGGCGCGGTGGCGACGCCGGCCACGAGGCCCACGGCCACGCCCGCCACCAGCCAGTCCTTGGCCTTCTGCAGGGCGCGCAGCACCCAGGGCGTGTTGATCGGCCGGCGCGGGTGGGGCCAGACCTCGGCCAGGGCCACCAGGGCGGCGGTGGCGGCGTAGGACATCTGGAAGCCCGGCTCGACCACCGCCTCGGGCTGCAGCAGCAGGACGATCAGGGCCGACAGGCCGAGGCCTCGAAGGCTGATCGCCCGGCGGTCGAGCAGGATCGCGCCGAAGGCCACCGAAGCGGTGACGGCCGAGCGCTGGGCCGGCGGCGGCCAGCCGGAGACCACCAGGTAGAGCAGGATGGCCAAGAGGCCGGCGGCCGCCGCCCACTTCTTGCCGCTCACGCGCAGGGCTAGCCACGGCCAGCCGGCGATGAGCAGGCGCACGGCGAAGAACACGAAGCCGCCGACGATGGCCATGTGCACGCCCGAGATCGACAGGATGTGGGAGATGCCGGCGCTGCGCATCTCCTGGGTGGCGTCCTGGGCGATGGAATAGTCGTGGCCGGTGATCATGGCCGCGGCGATGCCGCCGGCCGGCTGGCCCATGGCGTCGATGATCCGGCGGGTCAGGCCCCAGCGGAAACGGTTGACCGAAAGCTGCAGGCCGAGCCGCCAGGGCGGACGCGGCAGGTCGATCACCTCCGGCGGCTTCAGGACGAGGCCCGAGCCGCCGATCCCCGCGAACCAGGCGCTGCGGGCGAAGTCGAAGGCGCCGGGGCTGGCCGGCGCGGGCGGCGGGTTGAGCAGGGCGGTGAAGCGCACCGGGGTTCCGGGCCCCAGCACGGCGTCGTCCTTGACCGTCACCCGCACCCGCTTGGGCAGCAGCCTGGACGGCAGGCCCCGGATGTAGGTCGGGGCGATCAGCAGCCGGGGGCCCGTGGTCCCGCGGCTCGCCACGTCGACCACCCAGCCCTCGACCGCGACCCCGGCCAGCGGCGGGGCGATCGGCCCGGCGAGGTCGATGGTCTGGACCTTGCCGGCCAGCACGCCCGAGGCGGCGAAGGCGGCGAGCAGCAGCACGCCCCCGGCGAACGGCGCCCTGCCCCAGCGCTTCATGACCAGCACGGCCAGCCACAGGACGCCGGCGACCGCCGCCAGCGACCACAGCGCCGGCTCGCGCTTCAGCCCGAAGTAGAGACCGCAGCCGCAGCCGAAGGCCACCGGCGTCCACAGGGTCCAGCGGTCGGCCTGCAGGGCAAGCTGAGCCGAAATCCAGGCCGTGAGGCTGCGCCCACTAGGACCCCGCGAACGGCGCGTGCTAAGAGGCGCCGCCCCAGTCCACGGAATATCGATGTCCGAGCGCCCTTCCGTCGTCACCCGGTTCGCCCCCTCGCCCACAGGCTCCCTGCACATAGGGGGCGCCCGCACGGCGTTGTTCAACTTCCTTTATGCGCGCCACACTGGCGGGACCTTCCTGCTGCGCGTCGAGGACACCGACCGCGAGCGCTCGACGCCCGACGCGGTGAAGGCGATCTTCGACGGCCTGAACTGGCTGGGCCTGACCTCGGACGCCGAGCCGGTGTTCCAGTTCTCACGCGTCGACCGCCACCGCGAGGCGGTGCAGCAGATGTACGACAACGGCCGCGCCTACCGCTGCTTCATGACCGTGGAGGAGTTGGAGGTCGAGCGCGAGAAGGCCAGGGCCGAAGGCCGGGCGATCCGCTCGATCTGGCGCGACCGCGACCCGGCCGAGGGCGGCGACAAGCCGTTCGTGGTCCGCTTCCGCGGGCCGCTCGAGGGCGAGACGGTGGTCGACGACCTGGTCAAGGGCCCGGTGCGCTTCCAGAACAAGGAACTCGACGACCTCGTTTTGCTGCGCTCGGACGGCACGCCGACCTACAACCTCGCCGTGGTGGTCGACGACCACGACATGGGCGTGACCCACGTCATCCGCGGCGACGACCACCTGAACAACGCCGCCCGCCAGAGCCTGCTCTACCAGGCCCTGGACTTCGCCGTGCCCGCGTTCGGCCACATCCCCCTGATCCACGGGCCGGACGGGGCCAAGCTCTCCAAGCGCCACGGCGCCCAGGCGGTGGCCGAGTTCGCCGACATGGGCTACCTGCCCGAGGCCATGCGCAACTACCTGGCGCGGCTCGGCTGGGGCCACGGCGACGACGAGATCTTCTCCGACGCCCAGGCGGTGGAGTGGTTCGACGTGGCCGACGTGGTCAAGGCGCCGGCTCGCCTGGACTGGGCCAAGCTCAACCACATCAACAACCACTACCTGCGCCTGGCCGACGACGCGCGCCTGGCCGAGCTCACGCTCAAGGTCCACCGCAGCCGCGACGTCCACCTGCCGGCCGACGCCCGCGAACGGCTCGAGGCGACCATTGCCCTGGTCAAGGAGGGGGCCAAGACCATTCCCGAACTGGCCGACCTGACGATATTCGCCCTGAAGCACCGGCCTCTCGCGCTGGACGCGAAAACTCAACAAGTTTTGACCGATCCGGAGACCCATGGCCGCATGGTCAGGCTGGCGGAGGCCTTGACCCGTGCGGACAGCTGGAGTCCGGCTCCGCTGGAGGCGTTTTTGAAGGAATTCGCCGCCCAGGAGGGCGTGGGGCTGGGCAAAATCGGCCCCGCACTGCGTGGAATCCTCAGCGGCGGCGCGGTCGCGCCGGACCTGGCAAGCTGCCTGACGGCCCTCGGACGTGAGGAGTCACTTGGCCGGCTGAAGGATGCGCTTTTCAAGGCGTGACAGACGCTATAACGCATTGCAGCATAAGATGCCGCAGCGCGTTCCGCACGAAGGCTTCCCAGGAGTAAGGGATCAGGGGAATGGACAAGATGACCGATACGGGCTCCGCCACCTTGCAGTTTGGCGACAAGTCGCTGCAGCTCCCCATCCTGAAGGGGACTGTGGGGCCCGACGTGGTCGACGTGCGTAAGCTCTACGCCGACGGCGACGTCTTCACCTTCGACCCGGGATTCACCTCCACCGCCAGCTGCCAGAGCGGCCTGACCTTCATCGACGGCGACGCCGGGGTGTTGCTGCACCGCGGCTATCCGATCGACCAGCTGGCCGAGCAGTCGAGCTTCCTGGAAGTCTGCTACCTGCTGCTGAACGGCGAGTTGCCCGACGCCGCCCAGTTCGCCGAGTTCGAGCGGAACATCACGCGGCACACCATGCTGCACGACCAGTTCGACCGCTTCTTCCAGGGCTTCCGCCGCGACGCCCACCCGATGGCGGTGATGACGGGCGCCGTGGGCGCCCTGTCGGCCTTCTACCACGACAGCCTCGACACCTCCGACCCGCAGCAGCGGATGATCTCGGCCCACCGCCTGATCGCCAAGATCCCGACCATCGCCGCCCGGGCCTACAAGTACTTCGTCGGCCAGTCGTTCGTGTCGCCGCGCAACGAGCTGGGCTACGCCGAGAACTTCCTGCGCATGTGCTTCGCCGTGCAGGCCGAGGACTGGAAGCCCAATCCGGTTCTGTCCAAGGCGATGGACCGCATCTTCATCCTGCACGCCGACCACGAGCAGAACGCCTCGACCTCGACCGTGCGCATGGCCGGCTCGACGGGCGCCAACCCCTTCGCCTGCATCGCCGCCGGCATCGCCGCCCTGTGGGGCCCGGCGCACGGGGGGGCCAACGAAGAAGCCCTCAACATGCTCAAGGAGATCGGCACGCCCGAGAAGGTGCCGGAGTACGTGGCCGGGGTGAAGGAGCGCAAGTACCGCCTGATGGGCTTCGGCCACCGCGTCTACAAGAACTACGACCCGCGCGCGAAGGTGATGCAGGCCACCTGCCACGAAGTGCTGAAGGCCGTGGGCGACGAGAACGACCCGCTGCTGCAGGTGGCCATGGAGCTCGAGCGCGTGGCCCTGCACGACGAGTTCTTCATCGAGCGCAAGCTGTACCCGAACGTGGACTTCTACTCGGGCATCACCCTGTCGGCGATGGGCTTCCCCGCCGAGATGTTCACGGTGCTGTTCGCCCTGGCCCGCACGGTCGGCTGGGTGTCGCAGTGGAAGGAAATGATCGAAGACCCGCAGCAGAAGATCAACCGTCCCCGCCAGCTCTACATCGGCCCGGACAAGCGCGACTTCACGCCCATCGACAAGCGCTGATCGCGCCGTCGCTCCTGAACACGCCGCCCGCTTCGGACCCCGAGGCGGGCGGTTTTGTTTTGTGCAGCGCCACTCCTTCCCCCTCGATGGGGAAGGCCGGGATGGGGGTGCTTGGATGCGGCGTCCGGCGAGGCAGTGGAGGCTGCGCAGCCTCCCGCGCCCCGTCCAAAAACGGGCTGCCCGCACCCCCACCCAACCCTCCCCCATCGAGGGGGAGGGCGAGCTCAAACAAAGAAAACCCGCGAGCGCCTAAGCCGGCTGACGGCTGCGCCAGCCGGCGTGGTAGCTCTGGCGGACGGTCTCGACGTAGGGGGCCGGGCTGACGGTGGCGCGGATCTTGGTCTGCACGTGCGGCTCGACGGTCGGCTTGCTGGTGCCGCCGTCCTCCTCGCCCCACACCAGCTCGACCTCGCTGCCGATCTGCACGCCCTCGTCGAGGATGGCCAGGGTCAGCATGCGGCCGGCGTTGGAGCTGTAGCCGATCCAGGTGGACAGGCCCACGGGCTTGCCGTCCTGCAGCACCTGGTCATAGGGGTGCATGGCGTAGACGGCCGAGGGGAACTCCATGAACTTGAAGCGGCCCTCCTTGGCGAAGGACGACATCAGCACGCGCTCGACGTCCTCGATGTTGAGCTCGAGCGTCACCTTTTGGCGCTTGGGCGCCTTGGCCATCTTCTCCAGCGCCTCGCGGCCGATGAAGTCGTGGTCGAACTTCACCACCACGCCGTAGCCCAGGTCCCAGGGCGTCAGGTAGTAGTCCTCGATGTTGGACGATACGAAGCTGCCGCCGATCGAGGCCTTGGCCCCATAGCTGTTGGCCGTGGCCCATTCGCGGAAGCCGCGGCTGCCTTCGCCGGTGAACACGGCCGGCAGCGGCGACGGGATCCAGGCCGATTCCAGGGTGTTGGACGAATAGGCGCGGCCGCCGACCTGGCGCAGACCGTGCGGCTTGCCGGCCTCGACCAGGGCCTGGCGAACCACTTCGCCGTCTTCCCACGGTCCGAACAGCTCCAGGCCCGGCTGGCCGGCCATGCCGTGGCGCAGGGCCCGAACCTTTTTGCCGGCGATGGTCACCCAGGCGAGGTTGAAGAACTTCACGTCCGGCACCGGCGCGTCGGTGGCCGCCTCGATCACCTTGGCCGCGTTCGGGCCCTGGATCTGGAAGCGGTAGGACTTGCGCTTGCCGTCGGTCCGCAGGGCGGTGCGCTCGTCGCGGGTGACCTTCACGTCCCACTTACCGGTGGCGGCGTGGTACTCGGTCCACTCGATCGCCGGAGCGCGGCCCACCAGGTTGAAGGTGTTCTCGGCCAGATGGAACAGGATCACGTCGCCGATGACATAGCCCTCGGGCGTGCACGGCACCCACTGCTTGGCCTTGTCGACGGTGAAGTTGTTGAAGGTGTTGACGCCCAGGTAGTTGAGCATCTTGAAGGCGTCCGGGCCTTCCACCTGCAAATCCACCATATGGTAGGACTGGTTGTAGAGCACGGCCGTATGCTGCCAAGCCCATTGTTCGTCACGCCAGTTGGTGAATTCGGCCGGCACGCCGGGATAGACGTTCGGCCCGGTCTGCTGATTGCGCAGGAACCCGACGATGTCAGGGTGGCTGTCCAGCACGTCCTGCAGGCGAGTGGCGGTCATACTTCCTCCCAAACGAGTCCGACGCGGCGGCGTCTAGCCTTGCTCATGTCATACGGCCGCCTTGTATACAACGGCTCTCCAGGGCGAATGTGCAGACCTTGTCGCGGTTTCGCAATGGCCCCGGCCGAGGATTTCTCAAGCGGGACCGATCAATAGCCGGCTATCGATCGCGCCAATCCCTGGCGGGGTAAGGCGTTGCTAAGGCTCTCGTCCTTCGGCCAGGGCGATTACCGCATCGGCCGCCCGTTCCGACGGGTCAGCGCCGCCCACCGGCCCCAGACGGCCGAGGGCCTCGGTCTGCTCGGCGATCTGGCGCAGCCGCAGGGCCTCGTCGTCGAGCCGCAGGGCCAGGGCCTTGGCCAGCTCGGGCCCGGTGCAGCGGTGCTGGATCAACTCGGGCGCGATCTCGCGGCCGGCGGCGATGTTGATCAGGGTGATCCAGCGGGTGCGGATCGCCATCTTGACGAGGACGTAGGTCAGGCCGCTGATCCGGTAGGCCACCACCATCGGGCAGCCGGCCAAGGCCAGTTCGGTGGTCACGGTGCCGCTGCAGGCGAGCGCCAGGGTGGCGCCGCGCATGGCGTCGATCCGCTCCGCCTCCCCCTCGACGAAGAACGGCTTCACCGCCCAGGCCTGGGTCGCCGCCCGCGCCTGGTCGGCCACGCTCTCGGCCAGGGCCAGGACCACGTGCAGCCGGGGATGGGACTGCTTGAGCAGGGCGACGGCGTCGCCGAACGGGCCCATCAGGCGAGCGATCTCCTGCCGCCGGCTGCCGGGCAGGACCAGGAGCACCGGATCGTCCGGCGCCGCGCCCAGGGCCTCGCGCAGCCAGTCGGGATCGGCCTTGGAGAAGTCCTTGGCCAGGGTCGGGTTGCCCACGGGGGTGACCTTCAAGCCAGCCCGCTCGAAATAGGGGGCGTCGAAGGCCAGGATCGACAGCAGGTGGTCGACGGCCTTGGCCAGGGTCTTGGCGCGCGCCGGACGCGAGGCCCACACCTGGGGCCCGACATATTTGATCAGCTTCAGGTGGGGATCCTGCCGGCGCAGGCGCTGGGCGACGCGCAGGGTGAAGCCCCAGGAATCGATCAGCACCGCCGCATCGGGCCGCTCGCGCGCGGCCAGGGCGGCCGTCTCATCGGCCCGCCTGACCACCCGCGGATAGGCCTTCAGCCCCTCGGCCCAGCCCAGGATCGCCAGGTCGGCGATGTCGAACGGGCTCTGCAGCCCCTCGGCCTCCATGCGCGCGCCGCCGACCCCGACGAAGCGCACCCCCTCGCCCAGCCGCCGGCGCAGGGCGCGCATCAGCCCGGCCCCCAGGGCGTCGCCCGACGGCTCGGCCGCCACCAGCATGATGCAGAGGGCGCGGCTCATCGGGGCGCCCGGCTCATCCCGCCCAGTCCGGCGGCAGGTCCCCGATTGGAATGTCTTGGGGATCGAGGCCGTAGACGAACACGCCGAGCTCGTCGGCGGCCTGGGCCACGGCCGCATGGTCCATCACCAGCGCCTTGCCGGCCTCGCCCACGATGCCCGCCAGCCCGGCCTTGGCCGCGCCGATCACGGTGGCGACGCCGATCGCCGGCAGGTCGACCCGCTGTTCCTGGATCGGCTTGGGGCGCTTGGCCAGGACGCCGCGCGGCGCCGCCGGGGATCCGCGCAGCGCCTCGGGCAGGTCGGCGCAGCGGGCCAGCATGGCGTCGGTGCCCTCCTGCGCCTCCACGGCCAGGACCAGGCCCGCGCAGACCACGGCCCCCTGCCCCACGTCCAGCCGCCCGATCTCGCCGGCGACGTGGAAGGCCTTGTGGATGTCGAGCATGTGCTCGGGGCCCGGCTGACAGCGGCCGAGCGGGCCGTGGGCCAGGGTCAGACCGGCCGCCACCTCGTGCGCCCCTTCGACATGGAAGCCCTCGGATTCGAACTCGCCGATCAGGAAGCGCAGCAGGGCGTCGTCGCCCCGACGGGCCGCGGCGATCACCCCCGGGAGGGCCTTGAGGCCGCGCAGGTCGGGCTTGAGGGCGGCGAAATCGGGCCGCTTGACGATGCCGGCGAGGCACACCGCCTCGCAACGGGCGGCCTTCAGAGCGGCTATGCCCTTGCCGAGCTCGGCAATGCCCGCCTCGGCGCCGTCGAACGCTTCGAGCGCGGGGTCGGCCATGCCCTTCAGGCGGACCACGAACACCGGACGCCCCACGGCCTGGCATTGGCTCGCCAAGCGGATGGGCAAGTCCCCGCCCCCGGCGATCAGGCCGAGCTTGCGCACGCTAGTGTCCCGAACCAGAAGGTCGCAAGCAGACAGGATCGACCGCGAGGCGAACTTCTGGTTCGATCAGGACACCAGCGGTCATTCTTCTTGCTGGTGCGGCTTGTGATTCAGAAATTCGCACCGCGATCTCCATCATCCGAGGCGAATTTCTGAATCGCCGCCCCATGCCTAGTCCAAGGCCGGCAGGCAGATCGGCCGGTTGGCGTCCGCCTGGATGAAGTCGATGATCTCCATCACCTCGGGCGAGGCCCCGTGGGCCTCGGTGGTGTCGGCCAGGCGCTCCTGGAAGGTGCCTTCGTTGGCGAACAGCAGGCGGTAGGCCGCGCGCAGCTCGCTGATCGTCTCGCGCGAGAAGCCGCGTCGGCGCAGGCCCACCAGGTTCAGGCCCTCGAGGTGGGCGTGGTTGCCCCAGACCGAGCCGAAGGGGATCACGTCCTTGGTCACCGCCGCCAGGCCGCCGACGAAGCTGTAGCGGCCGATGCGGCTGTACTGGTGGGCCGCCGACAGCCCGCCCATGAATACGAAGTCGCCCATGTTCACGTGGCCGCCCAGGGTGGCGCAGTTGGCCAGGATCACGTTGTCGCCGACGATGCAGTCGTGGGCGACATGGCTGCCGGCCATGAACAGGCTGTCGGAGCCGACCGTGGTCACCCCGCGACCCTGCACGGTGCCGGTGTGCATGGTCACGTTCTCGCGGATGGTGTTGCGCGCGCCGATCACCAGCCGCGTGGGCTCGCCCTTGTGGCCGGTGTGCTGGGGCGGGCCGCCGAGGTAGGCGAAGGGATGGATGACGCAGCGCTCGCCGATCTCGGTGACGCCGTCGATCACCACGTGCGACAGCAGGCGGGTCCCGTCGCCGAGCGTCGCATCGGCGCCGACGATGCTGTAGGGCCCGACCTCGACGTCCGCGCCGAGCCGGGCGCCGTCCTGGATCACGGCCGTGGGATGGATCTTGGATATCGACTGGGACATCAACGCGTCTCGACAACCATGGCGGCGAACTCGGCCTGGGCGACCACCTTGCCGCCGACCAGGGCGCGCCCCTTGAACTTGTAGATGTCGCCGCGGGTCTTGAGCACCTCGACGTGCAGGCGCAGGACGTCGCCCGGCCGCACCGGCTGGCGGAAGCGCGCCTCGTCGATCGACATGAACATGATCGCCTTGCCCTCGACGTCAACGTCGAGAGTCTTGGACATCAGCACGGCCCCGGTCTGGGCCAGAGCCTCGATCACCAACACCCCGGGCATCACCGGATTGCCCGGGAAATGGCCCTGGAAGAACTCCTCGTTGAAGGTCACGCACTTGATGCCGACGATCGACTCGCCCGGACGGTAGTCCTCGGCCCGGTCGACGAGCAGGAACGGATAACGGTGCGGAATCCGGGCCAGGATCTCGCGAATCTCGATGTCGGTCTGGGCCCCGACCCCGCCGTCTGCGCTCATTCCCTGTCTCCCCCTTCGCGGCGCTGGGCCATCTTGCCGAGCCAGGCCACCTCGCGCATGTGCTGGCGGACGGGCTTGGCCGGCAGGCCCGCCACCATCTCGCCGGGCGCGATGTCCTTCATCACTCCCGCCGCCGCGGCCACCCGCGCCCGGTCGCCGATCTTGACGTGGTCGGCGATGCCGGCGCGCCCGCCGAACTGAACGCCGTCGCCGGCGACCACGCTGCCGGAAATGCCGGTGTGGGCCGCCAGCAGGCAGCTGCGGCCCAGACGCACGTTGTGGGCGACCTGGACGAGGTTGTCGATCTTGGTGTTCTCGCCGATCACCGTGTCGTCCCAGGCGCCGCGGTCGACGCAGCTGTTGGCGCCGATGGAGACGTTGTCCTGGAGGATCACCCGGCCGAGCTGGGGCACGTCCACCGTGCGCCCCTGGCCGACGGTGACGCCGAAGCCCGGCTCGCCGATCACCGCGCCGGAGAGGATGGTCACGCGGTCGCCCAGCAGGGCGAAACCCAGGGTCACGTGGGAGCCGATCGAGCAGCCGCGCCCGATGGCCACGCCCGGGCCGATCACGCTGTAGGCCCCGATGCTGGTGCCGCGGCCGATGTGGGCGCCGGCGCCGACCACCACGCCGGGCGCCAGGCCGACCCCGTCCTCGATCACCGCGTCCGGATGCACCAGCGGATCGCGGGCATCGGCCCGGCGCGGGCGGTGCAGCCGGTTGGCGGCGGCGGCGTAGGCGGCCTGGGGCTCGGCCGTCACCAGCACGGCGCAGCCGGCCGGCGCGGCCTCGGCGAAGTCGCGGGCGGTGAAACAGGCGCCGGCGCCGGTGGCCTTGAGGTCGTCGAGGTAGCGTTTGTCGGCGAAGAAGCTGAGGTCGGCCGCGCCCGCCCGCACCAGCGGCGCCACCGCGGCCACCCGCCGCTCGCCGTCTTCGGCGCGCAGCAGCTCCGCGCCCGTGACTGCGGCGAGCTCGATCAGGGTGACCGGGCCCAGGTCGTCGAAGAAGCGGGGATCAGGCATATTCGATCTCGACTCCGCCTCCGGGGCAGGACAGGCCGCACCGGCCCCGGCCTAAAAAACGAAGAGCCAAATCCGGCGCGAACCGGATTTGGCGCCTAGAGCACGATGGGATCGGGCGCAACCGCCCGACCGCTGAATCGCGCGCTAGATTCAAAAATCCGAGCGGGTCGCGGGCGGAAAACCGGTCCGCACCTGTCCTCGACCCGCTCGACACAGCCTCTCGGCGACGCGAGTCGGTCGGCTATCTTTGCTGAGCGGCCGGCTGGGCGTCCAGATGTTCACGCTCGAAGGGGAACTCCTGGACCTTGGCGTCCAGCGACGCGACCACGCCCGGCGTCAGGTCCATGGCCTTGTTGGCGGCCAGGATGCTGTTGGCGTCGAGCACCACGCCGCACTTCTTGGCTTCCACCTGCTGTTCGACGAACGGCGTGGCTTCCTGCAGCACGTGTTGCAGGGCCTTCTGTTCGGTGGCCTGCAGTTCGCGGTCGCGCTGCTGGGCCTTCTGCTGCAGGGCGTCGGCGCGCTGCTGCAGGGCCGAGCCCTGCTGCTGGTAGGCGGCCTGGCCGAGGGTGGCCTTCTTGGCGTCGAGGTCCTTGGCGGCGGTCTCGATGGAGGTCTTCTCGCCGGTCAGCTCGGCATTGACCTGGGTGGTCAGCTGCCCGAGGCGGGTCTGAACGAACTTGCCCACCTTCGAGCCGCCGATGATCCCCTCGCGCGACAGCACGCAGATGCCGGGAACGTTGGCGGTGATGGTCGGGGCGGCAGCCGCGGGAACGGCGGCGGCGGCCGGAGCCGGCTTGGCGGCAGCAGCCGTGGGAGGCTTGGCCTGGGCGAAAGCCAGAGGGGCGGCGGCCAGGAGGGCGATCGCGGACACGCCGGCGATCGTGAGGGTCAGGGTCTTCATCATTGGAACCTAGTCGATGTGCGGAATTGGAAAGTTTCTGTCCGGTCGTAGGGCTGCCTCTTGATAATCTGGCTCAGATCGAACCGCAGCGGGCCCATGGGGGACTTCCAGTATACCGTGATACCGGCCACGGCGCGCAGGGCCAGTTCGTCGCGGATGTTGGGATCGGCCAGGCCGGTCAGGGGGTCGACCTTGGCCCGGGCGTCGAGGATGCCCAGAGATTCGGCCTCGGCGAACAGCGCGGTCTGGATGCCGTACTGCTCGGGCAGGAAGTTGGGGAAGTTCAGCTCGGCCGTGCCCTTGAAGAAGATCTTCCCGCCAAGGGCGTCGCCGTAGAGGATGTCGCGCGGGCCGATGCCCGCCACTTCGAAGCCGCGGAAGGGCGTGTTGCCGGCCGGGCTGTAGAAGCGGTCGTTGATGCGGATGTAGTCGCCGCCCCAGGGCTCCACGTCGCCCGCCTGGCCTTCCAGCATGACCACCCACTGCGGGCTCCACAGGCGGTGGTACCACTGCAGGTCGATCGTCGACTTGATGTAGCGCACGGTGCCGCCCACGCCGGCGAACTGCTGGCTAGCGAGGAACAGCAGGCCGCGGGTCGGCACCACCGGGTCGTCACGCAGGTCGACGCGATAGGTGTAGCCCACCGAGGAGGTGAAGGTCGTGCCGCGCTGGTCGCACAGGGTGCGCGACACGGCGTACTGGCCGGGAATGCAGAGCGACGAGTCCACCGCCACCCGGTCGGTGTGCATGGTGTAGTTGCCGGCCAGGCGCGAGGTCTCCGTCAGCGGGAAGCCGAGGGTGAAGTCGCCGCCGATGGTGGTGGTGCGGTAGCTGGTGTAGCGGCTGTAGTCGAGGTCGGTGGCGTAGAGGTCGAAGCCGCCCGACAGGTTGCGGCCGAGGAAGCGCGGCTCGGTGAAGCCGAAGCTGATCTGCTTCTGCAGGTAGCCGGCCGAGATGCGGAAGGTCACCTGCTGGCCGCGGCCGCGGAAGTTGCGCTCGGTGATGCCGATGTCGGCGATCAACTGGTCGACGGAGCTGTAGCCCAGGCTGAAGCTCAGTTCGCCGGTCGGCTGCTCGGTGACCGCCACGCGCAGCACCGTCTTGTCCGGCGCGCTGCCGGGCTGCTGGGTGATGTCGACGTCCTTGAAGAAGCCGAGCGCGCGCACGCTGGTCTTTGAGCGATCGACCAGCACGCGGTTGTAGGCGTCGCCCTCGGCGACCAGCAACTGGCGGCGGATCACCGGGTCGACGGTGCGGGTGTTGCCGACGATGTCGATGCGCTCGATGTAGACGCGCGGGCCTTCGGTGATCTGGAAGTTGACGTTGACCGTGTGGGTCTTCGGGTCGGCGGTGTAGCGCGGCCGCACGTCGACGAAGGCGAAGCCCGCGGCCCCGGCGGCGAAGGTCAGGGCGTCCGTCGACTTCTCGATCAGGTCTTCCTGATAGACTTGGCCTTCCTTGATCGGCAACAGGCGGCGCAACTGGTCGGGATTGAGCCGCTTCAGGTCGGTCTCGACGGTCAGCTTGCCGAACTTGTACTTGCCGCCCTCGTCCAGCACGTAGGTGACGTTGAAGCCGTTCTTCTCCGGCACCAGCTCGGCCACCGCCGACAGCACGTGAAAGTCGTAGTAGCCGCGGTTGCGGTAGAATTTGCGCAGCTGGTCGCGGTCGTACTCGATCCGGTCGGGATCGTAGTTGTCGTTGTTGGTGAAGAACCGGTACCACTTGGACTCCTTGGTGACGATCACGTCATTCAAGGCGTTGTCCGAGAATTCCTTGTTCCCCAGCACATTGATATTGAGGATGCCGCTCTTGGGGCCCTCGTCGATCTCGAACACGAGGTCGACGCGCTTCTGCGGCAGCTCGACGATCTTGGGGGTGACGTTGGCGTTCACCCGACCCGAACGGCGGTAGAGCTCGACGATGCGCTGCACGTCGGCCTGCACCTTGGCTCGGGTGAAGATGCCGCGCGGGCGCACCTGCACCTCATCGCGCAGCTTGTCTTCCTTGAGGTTGTGGTTCCCCTCGAACACGACCTGGTTGATGATCGGGTTCTCCGTCACCCGCACGATCAGGTCCGTGCCCTGCAGGCTGATGCCCACGTCGGCGAACAGGCCGGTGTTGAACAGGGTCTTTTCCGCGGCGTCCAGGGTGGCGGCGTTGACCGTCTGGCCGGGCGAGATCGTCAGGTAGGAGAGGATCGTGCTCTCTTCGATCCGCTCGTTGCCCTGGACCAGGATGCGTTGGGCCACGCCGGTGGTCTGGGCGGGAACCGGCTGGGGCGCGGGCGCCGGGGCGGTCTGCACCGGGCCGGGATTGGGGGCGGCCGATTGCGGGCCCTGCTGGACGCCGGTGGAGACCGAAGGCGCGGGGGCGGCCGGGGCGACTTGAGCCGCGGCGGTATTGGAGAGCACGGCCGATCCGAGGACCAGAACCGCGGAGAACAGCAGCGCGGTACAGCGGGCGCGTGAAACGTGCATCAGGTCGGTCAGCCGTGAACAGAGCGAGCGAAGCTAGGAGAAAAGCCCGCCCAGGAGTTGGAACACGCGGAGTCGCTGCAAATCATTCCAGGTGGCGAACAACAACAATCCGAGCACCAAAGCAAGGCCTACCCGATAGCCCGCAGCCTGGACGCGCGCGCCCAGGGGCCGCCTCATCACCGCTTCGTAGACGTAGAACAGCAGGTGTCCGCCATCGAGGACCGGCACCGGCAGAAGGTTCATGAACCCGATGGACACCGACAGCACCGCGGCCAGCCCCAAGAGGGCGATCACACCCCCGACGAAGGCCATCCAGGGGTTCGGCGCGTTCTCCGCGCCCACGTGGGCGATGGCGCCGGAGGTCTGGGCGATGCCCAGCGGCCCGCTCAGCTGATCGGCCGGCACCTGGCCGTGCAACAGGCGGCCGATGATGAACACGGTGGTCTTGAGCGTGTCCCAGGTGCGGTCCACGCCGCCACTCAGCGCCTGCAGCGGCGGATAGCGCTTGTGTACGGCGTCCGGCGCGGCGGGACCGGGCGCATAGATGCCCAGCACGCCGCCCTTCTGCTTGCCCACCGGGGTGCTGATCTCGCCGAAAGCGGGGGTGGCGAGGATGGTCGCCGGCTGTCCGTGGCGTTCGACGGTGAAGCGGATGGGTACGCCGGCCCGCAGGCCGACGTACTGCTGCAGCGAGCCGAAGTCGTCCACCGCCTGGCCGTCCATGGCCTTGATGGTGTCGCCCTTCTGGAAGCCGGCCTTGACCGCCGCGCCGCCCGGCGCGAGGTCGAGCACCCGGGCCGGGGTCAGGGTCTCGCCCACGGTCATCAGCAGGAAGGCGAACAGGGCGATGGCCAGCACGAAGTTGGCGATGGGCCCGGCCGCCACGACGATGGCGCGCTGCCAGACCGGCTTGAAGTGGAAGTAGCGCCGCAGGGCCTCGGGCCCCTCCTTGGCCAGGACCTCGGCCCGCAGGGCCTGCAGGTCTTCCCAGTCTGGCACGCTGGCGGCGGACTCGTCGCCGGAGAAGCGCACATAGCCGCCCAGCGGCAGCCAGCCCACCTGCCACTGCACGCCCGAACGGTCCTTCCAGGCGAGCAGCGGACGGCCGAAGTTGATGGCGAAGCGGTCGATCGCCACGCCGCACCACTTGGCGGCCAGGAAGTGGCCGAGCTCGTGGATGGTCACCACCAATCCCAGCACGAACAGGAACGAGACAATGCCCATCCCTGAAGACAGCAGAATTTGGTTCATGGGCCGGTCCTAGCTCAGAAACTCAGTTCAGACGGTGGCTGCGGTCGAGCAGCTCCGAGGCGGTGCGGCGGGACAGGGCGTCGATGGCGAAGGCGGATTCGATGACGTCGCCCTCCCCCGCCTTCAGCTCGCCGACGGACTCCAGCCGCTCGAGCACCCGCTCCACGGTGGAGGCGATGTCGAGGAAGCCGATGCGGCGGCCGAGGAAGGCCGCCACCGCCACCTCGTTGGCGGCGTTCATGGCCGCTGGGGCTCCGCCGCCGATCTTGAGGGCTTCGCGCGCCAGCCGGATCGCCGGAAAGCGCTGCAGGTCGGGATGCTCGAAGGTCAGGGAGCCGATGGCCGCGAGGTCCAGGCGCGGGGCCGGCCAGGTGATGCGGCCGGGCCAGGCCAGGGCGTAGGCGATCGGCGAGCGCATGTCGGGCGGGCCGAGCTGGGCCATGGTCGAGCCGTCGGCGTATTCCACCAGGCTGTGCACGATCGACTGGGGATGGACCAGCACGTCGATCTGCTCGGGCGGCATGGAGAACAGATAGGCCGCCTCGATCATCTCGAGCGCCTTGTTCATCATCGAGGCGGAGTCCACCGAGATCTTGGCGCCCATGCTCCAGTTGGGATGGGCCACGGCCTGCTCGGGGCTGGCCGAGGACATCGACTGCAGGTCCCAGGTGCGGAACGGACCGCCCGAGGCGGTGAGGATCAGGCGGGAGACCGCGCTCTTCCAGTTCTCCTGCAGCGACTGGAAGATCGCCGAGTGCTCGGAATCCACCGGCACCACCACCCCGCCGGCCTTGCGGGCGGTCTCGAGCAGCGCCGGGCCGGCGCACACCAGGCTCTCCTTGTTGGCCAGGGCCACCAGGGCGCCGCGCCGGGCCGCCGTCAGGGTCGGGGCCAGGCCCGCCGCGCCGACGATCGACGACATCACCCAGGAGGCGTTCATGTCCGCCGCCTCGGCCACGGCCGCGCGGCCCGCGGCGGCTTCCACGCCCGAGCCCTTCAGCCGCTCACGCAGTTCCGGCAGCAGGGATTCGTCCTCGATCACCGCCGTCTGCGGGCGCCAGGCCAGGGCCTGCTCGGCCAGCCGCTCCACGTTGCGGCCGGCGGTCAGGGCGACGATCTCGACCTCCGCTTCGCCGCCGTCGCGGGCGTGCGCCAGGAGGCTGAGGGTCGAGACACCGATGGACCCCGTGGAACCCAGGACGGTGACGGAACGGGAGAGATTCAATGCGGCCACCCCAGATTGACCAGCAACCGCGCCGCCGCGACCGCCAGGACTGCGAACATCAGGCCATCGACGCGATCGAGCAAGCCGCCGTGTCCGGGAATGAGATCCCCCGAATCCTTCACGCCGAACCTGCGCTTGAGCATCGACTCCCATAGATCTCCCGCCATTGTAGCGAGACCTGCGAACAGGCCCAATGCCGCAGCCTTCGGCGCATCGAGCCCCATCGGCAGGAAGCGCGCCACGACCACCGCCGCGAGCGACGCCGCGATCAGTCCTCCGACGAACCCCGACCACGTCTTGTTGGGGGAGAACTGGGGCCAAAGTTTGGGCCCTTTCAAGGCGCTACCGACCAGGAAGGCGGCGATGTCGGCCGCCCAGGCCACCGCCAGGACCAGGGCCGTCCAGTACTCCCCGTGGGGCTCGTCGGCCCTCAGCCACAGGAGCGAAAGGCAAGGCGCGCCGATGTAGAGGGCGCCGAACGCCGCGTCGGCGGGGCGCGCCGCTATGCCGCGGGCGACCAGGGCGGCCGCCCCGGCTGCGAGCACCAGCACCAGCCACATGACCCGGTAGTGGCCGAAGTCGGCGGTGAACAGCGCCGCCAGCACGGCGACGCACACGGCCGCGGCGATTCTTGTCGGCGCTTGTCGAGCGCTCATCATCGCCCATTCGATCGACAACAGGGCGACAACGACTGAAATGAGTCCCACGCGCAGGCCGGCGCCGATGCCGCCCGAGACCAGCAGCACGTAGAGAGCCGCCGGCGCCAGGATCAGCGCCGACAATGCCCGCGTTCCCAGGTTGGCCCAGTTGAACCGCTTAGCCGGTGGCGAGGGCGTCATTCACGTCCGCTCCGCCGTACCGGCGTTCGCGCGTACGGAACTCCTCTATGGCCGCTTTCAGCTCTTCGGGGCCGTAGTCGGGCCAGAGCACGTCCTGGAACACGAATTCGGCGTAGGCCGCCTCCCACAGGAGGAAGTTCGACAGGCGCCGCTCGCCGCTGGTGCGGATGATCAGATCCGGCGGCGGGCTGCCCGAAGTCGACAGGTAGCCCTCGAACATGCCCTCGGTCAGGTCCTCCGGCCGCGCTTCGCCCGCCTTCACCGCCTCGGCGAACCGGCGAGCGGCGTCGAGGATGTCGGCCTGGCCGCCGTAGTTGAAGGCCACCTGCAGGTGGAAGCGATCGTTGTGCGCCGTCGATTGCTCGGCGTGCTCGATGGTCTCGAGGATGTCGGCCGGCAGACCGGTGCGGCGGCCCAGGATGTGCACCCGGATGCCCTCCCGCCTCAGGCGGTCGAGGTCCGAGCGGACATAGGTCTTCATCAGCCGCATCAACTCGGAGACCTCGCCGGCCGGGCGGCGCCAGTTCTCGGTGGAGAAGCCGAACACGGTCAGGCGCTCGACGCCCAGATGCGGGGCGGCCTCGGTCACCCGCTTCAGCGCGTCGACGCCCGCCTTGTGGCCAAAGCCGCGCGGCATGCCGCGGGCCTTCGCCCAGCGGCCGTTGCCGTCCATGATGATCGCCACATGCGCCGGCGCCCCGTCGACCGGACCGGTCGACGCGCCGTCGCGAAGGCTTTTCATCAGGCGGGCCGGGGGCGCCATGGTCACGTCCTTCTACCCGCGGGCCGGATCGCCGACGCGGTCAAACCTGCATGATCTCTTGTTCTTTGGTTTTCAACAGCTCATCGACGCGCTTGATCGCCGCGTCGGTGAAACCCTGGACCTCGTCGCTCATCCGCTTGAGCTCATCCTCGGTGATGACGCCGTCCTTCTGCGCCTTCTTCAGCTCGTCGATGGCGTCGCGGCGCACGTTGCGCACGGCGATCCGCTGCTGCTCCGCATACTTCCCGGCGAGCTTGGCCAAATCGCGGCGGCGCTCCTCGGTGAGCGGCGGGATCGGGATGCGCAGGTTGGTGCCCTCGACCACTGGATTGAGTCCGAGGCCGGCGGCCCGGATCGCCTTCTCCACGCTGACCACCACGCCCTTGTCCCAGACGCTGACGGTCAGGGAGCGGGGCTCGGGCACGCTGACGGCGGCCACCTGGTTGATCGGCACGGTGGCGCCATAGGCGTCGACCATCACCTGGTCGAGCAGGCCGGCGCTGGCGCGGCCGGTGCGCAGGGTGGTGAACTCCTCCTTCAGCGCGCCGACCGACTTGTCCATGCGCTCGCGCGCCTTGGCGATGTTGGGCTTCTCTGATCCGGCCATGATGTTGTTTCCTCAGGCTCGCGAGCGGTCTTCGCCGATCACGGTATAGACGCCGTTCCCCGCCAGCACCTCGCGCAGGGCGCCGCGCTGGCGGATGGAAAAGACGACGATGGGCACGCCATTGTCGCGCATCAGGCTGATCGCCGATGCGTCCATGACCTTAAGGTCCTGGGCCAGAACCTCAAGGTAACTGAGCTGGTCGTAGCGCACCGCCTTGGGATCCTTCTTGGGATCGGCGGTGTAGACGCCGTCGACGCTGGTGCCCTTGAGCAGGGCGTCGCAGCCCATCTCGGCCGCGCGCAGGGCCGCGGCGGTGTCGGTGGTGAAGAACGGGTTGCCGGTGCCGGCGGCGAAGATCACCACCCTGCCCTTCTCCAGGTGCCGCAGCGCCCGGCGGCGGATGTAGGGCTCGCACACCGTGTCCATGGGGATGGCGCTCTGCACGCGGGTGTGCACGCCGATCTTCTCGAGCGCGTTCTGCATGGCCAGGGCGTTCATCACCGTGCCCAGCATGCCCATGTAGTCGGCGCTGGCGCGCTCCATGCCGCGGGCCGCGGTCGAGAGGCCGCGGAAGATGTTGCCGCCGCCGATCACGAGGCAGAGCTCGACGCCCAGCTCGACGATCTCGGCCACTTCCTTGGCCACCGCATCGACGGTGTTGATGTCGATGCCGAAGCCGCTTTCCCCCATCAGGACCTCGCCCGACACCTTCAGGAGCACCCGTCTGTAACGAGGCGCGCGCGCGGCCGGGCTCGGTTGGACGTTCGTCATGGGAGCCTTTGGAAAGCTGTGGGCGACTTCGACAGAACCGCGGGGACGCGGATTCGCTGCGCCACAATAACCGAAGGGCGCGGGTCCCGTCGAACGGTCCCGCGCCCTTCTGCTACGCGTGGGGGATTTACTGGCCCGAGAGGGCGGCGACTTCGGCGGCGAAGTCCGCTTCGGGCGGCTTCTCGACGCCTTCGCCGAGCGCGAGACGCACGAAGCCCTTCACCGTGACCGGCGAGCCGAGCTGCTTGGCGGTGTCGGCCACCAGCTGCTCCACGGTCTGGTCCGGGTTCATGACGAAGGCCTGCTTCAGCAGCACGACCTCTTCCAGGAACTTGCGGATGCGGCCCTCGACCATCTTCTCGACCACCGCCGGCGGCTTGCCGGACTGGGCGGCCTGCTCGGAGAAGATCGCCCGCTCGCGCTCGATGGCGGCGGGGTCGAGGTCGTCGGCCGACAGCGACAGCGGGTTGGTGGCCGCCACGTGCATGCCGATCTTGCGGCCCAGCTCCTGCAGCACCGCCTGGTTGCCGGCGCCCTCGATGGCCACCAGCACGCCCATGCGGCCGAGGTCGGTCGCACCTTCCACCTTGTTGTGCACATAGGCAGCCACGGCGCCCGGGCTCACCTCGAAGCGGGCGGCGCGGCGCACCACCATGTTCTCGCCGATGGTGGCGATCAGATTGGTGATCATCTCGCTCACCACCTGGCTGTCGGCGGTCTTGGCGGCGGTGATATGCTCGACGGCGCCGGACGTGCCGAGCGCGGCCTGGGCGGTCTTGCGCGCAGCGTTCTGGAACAGCTCGTTGCGGGCCACGAAGTCGGTTTCGGCGTTCAGCTCGACCGCCGCGCCGACCATGCCGGCGCCGTTGTTCTGCACGGCGATGGCCACCAGGCCCTCGGCGGCGACGCGGTCGGCCTTCTTGGCGGCCTTGGACAGGCCCTTGGCGCGCAGCCAGTCGATCGACGCCTCGATGTCGCCGTTGTTCTCGGACAGCGCCTTCTTGCAGTCCATCATGCCGACGCCGGACTTTTCGCGCAGTTCCTTGACGAGCGCGGCCGTGATCTCAGCCATGATCTACCTCCAGGGGGTTCTCGAATAAGATGACGGCCCGGCGCCTCATGGCGAGGTCGACCGGGCCGCCGTGTCGTTCAAACGCCGCACCCAGCCACCCAAACCCTGGCGGGATTGGGCGGCCGAGTCCGTGACAGTTACTCGGTGACGGCCTCGGTGGGTTCGCCGGCAATGTCGGCGACCACTTCGTTGGTGTCCGGCTCGACGGCCGGGGTCTCGCTGGCCGGGGTCTCGCTGGCCTGAGTCTGGGCCAGTTCCTCGGTGGCGGCCGCCAGCTCGGGCGAGGCCGCTTCCGGAACCGGCTCGGCCGCGGCCGGAGCCTTGGCGCGCGACTTGCGCAGGGCCGGTTCGGTCGGGTTGACCGACGCACCCAGGTCCACGCCCATGGCCGCCTGGCCGGCCGCCAGGCCGTCCAGCACCGCGTCGGCGACCAGGTCGCAGTACAGCTGCAGGGCGCGCGCGGCGTCGTCGTTGCCCGGGATCGGATAGGTGATGCCGTCCGGATCGGAGTTGGTGTCGAGGATGGCCACCACCGGGATGTTGAGCTTGCGCGCTTCCTGGATGGCGATCGCTTCCTTGTTGGTGTCGATCACGAACATCAGGTCGGGGATGCCGCCCATGTCCTTGATGCCGCCCAGCGACAGCTCGAGCTTGTCGCGCTCGCGGGTCAGGTTCAGCAGCTCCTTCTTGGAGCGGCCCTGATGGTCGCCGTCGACCAGCGATTCCAGTTCGCGCAGGCGCGCGATCGACTGGGAGATGGTGCGCCAGTTGGTGAGCGTGCCGCCCAGCCAGCGGTGGTTGACGTAGTACTGGGCTGACCGCTTGGCGGCGGCGGCCACCGGCTCGGACGCCTGGCGCTTGGTGCCGACGAACAGCACGCGGCCGCCGGCGGCCGCGACTTCGCGCACCTTGACCAGGGCCTGGTGCAGCAGCGGCATCGACTGCGACAGGTCGATGATGTGGATGTTGGCTCGCGAGCCGAAGATGTAACGGTCCATCTTCGGGTTCCAGCGGTGGGTCTGGTGGCCGAAGTGGGCGCCAGCTTCCAGGAGCTGACGCATGGAGAATTCGGGGAGCGCCATCGTATCGGGTCCTTCTTCCGGTTGGCCTCCGCAGGCAAACCCCCTCTCGGGGACCGGAACGGCGAAAGTCGGGATGTCTCCCCGGCCTCTGCCGAACACCTGCGTGTGAGATGGCGCGCTAACTAGGGGCAAACGCCCGGAAAATCAAGGGCCGCCGTCCTGCTTGGCGACCAGGAGCATGAACACGGCCTCGCGGACGGCCGCGATGGTCTGCTCCTGGCTGGCGCCGACCTTGACAGGCTCGTAGTCCCCGAGGTCGGGCAGGTCGTCGAGCATGGGACGCAGGTACGACGCCTTGACCGCATAGTTCACGTTCTGCGGCGGCTCGTGCCCTTTCTCGTCCAGCCTCAGCAGTTTGGAGTCGACGACGCCGACCACTGAGGCGTCCCAGCCCAGCACCGGCCCGCCGCTGTTGCCACCCTGGATGGGGATGGAGATCTGCAGCATCCGCGTGTCGTCCTGGAAGCCCGAGGTGCTGTTGACCTGGCCCGAGGTCATCTTCACCGCCTGGCCCATCACCTCCGGCGCGGGATAGCCGAGGGTGAAGACGGCGCGCCCGAGCGTGGCCGGACCGCTCGACAGGGGCAGGATCTTCAGCTTGCCCGCGGGATGTTTGGTGAAGGACAGGATCGCGAGGTCGTTGGCGAAGTCGGCGACCACCACCTTGGCCTCGCCGACCTTCTCGCCATCCCGGTAGACATCGACGGCTGAGGCGCCTTCGATCACGTGGGCGGCCGTCACGAGATAGCCCTTGTTCACGCCCCAAGCGGTGCCGGTGGCGAACTGCGGCTCGCCCTCGGCCCGGGCGTCGGGCGACGTTGCCTTGAGCGGCCTCGCCGAACTGCAGAGGGCTTTGAGGTTGGTGGCGAGGAAACTGCCCGGAGCCATGGGCTCGAATTTGGCCTGGCTCGGATCCGTGCGCACCGCCTTCACGCGAAGACCGGGCGATACGTAAAGGTCGATCCCCGCGCTGGCGCTCGTCTCGTTGGCGCAGTCGATGATCGTCAAGGCCACGATGTGACGGACGGCATAGCCATCGATCCATTCCGGCGCGGCATAGTCGGATCGCCCGATGGAGCCCACGTGCGTGTCGTCGAGCCGGACGATCTCATCCGACTTCACCGAAAGCATATACTTGCGGTCCGCCGACTGGCCGAGAGACCGCCATGCGCCTTCGGCGATAGACGGCAGGAAGGGCTTTTCCTTTGGCGCGTACGCCGCGGTGCACGCGGTCCTCCAGATCGACGCGGCGATGGAGCCAGGCACGACGTCCTGCCAGCCGCGGCCGTCGGCCGCCTGACTGACGACTTCGCCCGCCTGGTTACGGCGTACGACCGTACCGAAGGCGAACTTGCGTCCGGCGCAATCGTCGGACCGCTGGATCATCTGCTGAACGTAGGGCTTGTGCGATGTCTCGTCGCGCTCGGCCTTCACCAGAGTCTGTCGGGTCCAGGACTTCACGACATCTTGTTTGACCTGGATCGAGCTCACGTCGATCTCCCAGATCGCGGCCGCATTCCCGCCGCCCAAAGCCCATTCCTCCGCTTTCGCCGGGCCGACAGCCAATGCGGCCGCCAGCGCCACGCAGAGTCCCAAGCTGACCTTGGCCCCCATCGTCACATCCCCGTCTTCCCCACGACGAAGCTTAGCGCTCCCTGGCGCTTTGGCAAAACCTCAGGTTGCGAGAGGTCGCCCCTTATGGCCCAGGATCCCAGCCATCCGCCGTCCCCCCTACACGTCCTCCAGGTACATCACCCCCGGCGCCGTCTTGAGCGCCCCGCGCAGCGCGGCGTCGAGGTTGAAGCGGCCGGGCAAGCGCAGCTCGACTTCGCGGCCGCCGTCCATGCCGGCGATCAGGGTCACCTCCCCGCCCCGGCTCGAGGCGGCGGTGTCCAGGCGCTTCTTCAGCGCCTCGATCTCGGTGGAGCGCGGCGACAGGTGGATGCGCAGGGAGGCGATGGCGCCCTCCAGCGTGGCCTCGATGAACTCGGCCTCGTCGCCGTAGAAGCGCACCTCGCCGTCGTTGGCCTTGGCCCGCACCTTGACCGATACCGCCCGCCCCGGCTCCAGCGCCTCGCGGCAGCGGCGCAGGGATTCCGGCGGGAACAGCACCTCGTATTCGCCGGTGGGGTCCGACAGGGTGACGAAAGCGAACTTCTCGCCGTTCTTGGCCGAGGCGCGCTCCTGCTTGCGGCGGATCACCCCGGCCATGCGGAACGCCTCGGCCCCGCCCTCGGCCAGGCTCACGGCGTCGGCGTAGAGCGTGGTGCGCTTGCGGCGCAGCAGGTCGATCATGTCCTCCAGCGGGTGGCCCGACAGGTAGAAGCCCACCGCCGACAGCTCCTGGTCGAGCTGGTCGGGCCCCAGCCAGGGCTCGACCTTGGGCAGGCGCGGGCGCGCCGCCTCGGCCGCGTCGCCGCCGAACAGATTGACCTGGGCTGAGGCGCGCTCGGCCGCCACGCTCTGGCCGTAGGCCAGCAGGTCGTCGGCCGCGGCCAGCAACTGGGCGCGGTTGGGGTGGATGGTGTCGAAGGCGCCCGCCTTGGCCAGGTTCTCCAGCGCCCGGCGGTTGACCATCTTGGGGTCGACCCGCTCGACGAAGTCGAAGATGTCGCGGAACGGCCCGCCCTCCCGGCGCACCTGCACCAGGTGCTTCATCGCCTCCAGGCCCACGTTGCGGATGGCGCCCAGGGCGTAGAGCACCTCGCCCTCCTCCACCTCGAAGTCGGCGTCCGAACGGTTCACGTCGGGGGCGCGGATCGGCACGCCGAAGCGCTTGGCGTCCTGGTAGAACACCGCCAGCTTGTCGGTGTTGGAGATGTCGAGGCTCATCGAGGCGGCGAAGAACTCGACCGGCGCATTGGCCTTCAGCCAGGCGGTCTGGTAGCTGACCACGGCGTAGGCGGCGGCGTGGGACTTGTTGAAGCCGTAGCCGGCGAACTTGTCCACCAGATCGAAGATGGAGCCGGACTGGTCGGATTTGATGCCGTTCTTCTCGGCCCCCGAGATGAAGCGCGCGCGCTGCTGCTCCATCTCGTCCTTCTTCTTCTTGCCCATGGCGCGGCGCAGCAGATCGGCCTCGCCCAGGCTGTAGCCGGCCAGGATCTGGGCGATCTGCATCACCTGCTCCTGGTAGACGATGATGCCGTAGGTCTCGTTCAGCACCGGGGCCAGAGTCGGGTGCAGGGTGTCGATGGCCCTGCGGCCGAACTTGCAGTCGATAAAGGCCGGGATGTTGTCCATCGGGCCCGGGCGGTAGAGGGCGCCGATGGCGGTGACGTCCTCGATGCAGTTGGGCCGCAGCTTGCGCAGGGCGTCGCGCATGCCCTGGCTTTCGAACTGGAACACCCCCACCGTCTGGGCATTGCCCATGACCTCGTAGGTCTTCTCGTCGTCGAGCGGCAGGGCGTCCATGTCGACCTGCACCCCGCGCTTGGCCAGGTGCTTCACCGCCCGGTCGATCACGGTCAGGGTCTTCAGGCCGAGGAAGTCGAACTTCACCAGGCCGGCGGACTCCACCCACTTCATGTTGAACTGGGTCGCCGGCAGGTCCGAGCGGGGGTCCTGGTAGAGCGGCACCAGCTGGGTCAGCGGCCGGTCGCCGATCACCACGCCCGCCGCGTGGGTCGAGGCGTTGCGGAATAGGCCCTCGAGCCTGAGCGCGGTCTCCAGGAGGTTGCGGACCGAGGCGTCCTCGTCCCTGGCCTGCTTGAGGCGCGGCTCGATCTCGATGGCCTGGGCCAGGGTGGTCGGATTGGCCGGGTTGTTGGGCACCATCTTGGCCAGGCGGTCGACCAGGCCCAGCGGCATCTGAAGCACCCGACCCACATCGCGCAGCACGGCCCGCGCCTGCAGGGTGCCGAAGGTGATGATCTGGGCGACCCGGTCGCGTCCGTACTTGGCCTGCACGTAGGAGATCACCTCCTCCCGCCGCTCCTGGCAGAAGTCGATGTCGAAGTCGGGCATGGACACCCGCTCGGGATTGAGGAAGCGCTCGAACAGCAGGCCGAAGCGCAGGGGGTCCAGGTTGGTGATGGTCAGGGCCCAGGCCACCAGCGAGCCGGCGCCCGAGCCGCGGCCCGGGCCCACCGGCACCCCGTTGGCCTTGGCCCACTTGATGAAGTCCGACACGATCAGGAAATAGCCGGGGAAGCCCATCTTCTGGATCACGCCGATCTCGCGCTCCAGCCGGGCCCAGTAGTCCGCCTCCGGCGCGGCCGGCGGATGGGCCAGGAGGCGCATCTTCAGGCCCTCGCGCGCCTGGTGCGCCAGCTCCTCGTCCTCCGAGCGGCCGGCCCCGGAGTCGAAGCGCGGCAGGATCGGATCCCGCTTCTTGACCAGGAAGGCGCAGCGGCGGGCGATGTCGAGGGTGTTGTCGCAGGCCTCGGGCAGGTCCGCGAACAGCGCGCGCATGGCCGCCGCCGGCTTGAACCAGTGCTCGGGCGTCACCCGCCGTCGCTCGTCCTGGCCGATGAAGGCGCCGGCCTCGATGCACATCAGGGCGTCGTGCGCGGGGGCCAGATCCTTGGTGGCGAAGTAGACGTCGTTGGTGGCGACCAGGGACGCGTCGTTGGCGTAGGCCCAGCCCACCAGCCCCGGCTCGGCCGCGGCCTGGGCCGGCAGGCCGTGCCGTTGCAGCTCGACATAGAACCGGTCGCCGAAGGCCGCCTGCATCCTGGCCAGCACAGCCTCGCCCTCGGACGCCTTGCCCTGGGCGAACAGGGGATCGGCCGGTCCGTCGGTCCCGCCCGACAGCAGGATCAGCCCCTCGGCGTGCTCGGCGATCAGCTCCCAGAACACGCTGGGCTCGCGGTCCGACGCCGGCGACAGGTACGAGGCCGAGGACAGGGCCGTGAGGTTCAGATAGCCCTGCTCGTCCTGGGCCAGCAGGGTGACGGTGGGGATGCGCGCCCAGCGCTCGGTCTGCCCGTCGCTGAGGCCCACCACCGGCAGGGCGCAGCCGATGAGCGGCTGCACGCCCTGGTCCTTGGCGTAGCTGGAGAACTCCAGCGCCCCGAACAGGTTGGCCCGGTCGCACAGGCCCGCCGCCGGCATCTGGTCGGCCGCCGCCAGCTTGCCGATGGCGTCGGCCTTGATCGCCCCCTCCAGCAACGAATAGGCCGACCGCACCCGAAGGTGAACGAAACCGGCTGCTGAATCGGGCTCTGCCATACGCGGTCCTCTAGCGGCCGCACGCGCCCCGGTCGGTCAGGGCGCAGACTCTGGTCTCGTCGTCGAGCCGTGATCGACTCAGGCGACGAAGTGGGCGGCGATGCACACCATGCAAACGAAGCTGACGACGGATGCAAGCGACAGGGCTTCGCGGGCCAGGCGGATCATGTGAACAACTCCGTGGAACTAGGTTGCGGTTTTGTTCTAGTTCACAGATTGTTCCCCCGTCAAGCCCCTCCGATCCAGGGAAGTGTCTCAGTCTGTGGGCGTCTCTGGACCGCCCGCCTTAGCTCTGGACCTGCCGCGGAGGCGCAAGACTCACTTCGGCGCAAAGACGCACAGCTTGTTGCCATCGGGATCACGGACGTAGGCGACGTAGTGGGTTCCCTCGCGCAGCCCGGGCGCGCCCTCGTCCAAGCCGCCCTGGGCCAGAGCCGCGGCGTGGAAGGCGTCGACCGCCGCATGGTCGCGCGCCTCGAACGCCCACATCGCGCCGTTGCCGGCCGTCGCGCGCTCACGGTCGAACGGGACGGCCAGGCAAACCTTCGCCCGCTCGCCGGCGCGGCCATATCGGGTCCAGGTCGCGGTAGTCAGTTCGCGCACGCCCCCCAGGGCGCCGAACACCGCGTCATAGAACGCGATCGAGCGATCCATGTCGTTCGTGCCGAGCGTGGAATAGGCGATCATGCGCGCGGCCCCCGACGGTCGCCCCGCTCGGGGGCGCTCGCCCCTACGGTCCTCAGGACGGCGTGGTCGTCCTGGCGGCCAGGCAGAGCGCACGGAGCTGCTTGAACAGCGACGGCCCCTCGAGCTGGCTCGTCGAATAGCCTTCCGCCTTGAGTTGCGTGCGGATCTCGCCGGGGCCGGCGTACTCCCCCGTCCGGGCGAGTGCGAAGGCGCGTTCCAGTACTGTGCAATGCTGCGTCATGTTCTCGATCATAAGGCCCCGCCCCGCCTCCCGCCATGTCCGAGGTTGTCCAGGACCACGAGCGCGATTTTAGGAGAACGCACGAATGCGTGTCTTCGCCTCATCGCCGTCGCCCGGGCGGCCTGATCCGCAGGCGGACGCTAGCCGAATTCCCGCGCCTCCAGATGGCCGTCGCGCAGGCCGTAGACCCGGTCCATGAAGCGCGCCAGCTCCATGTTGTGGGTGGCCACCACGGCCGCCACACCCTCGCGCCGGCAGAGGTCGAACAGCGCCTTGAACACCGCTTCGGACGTGCCCGGGTCGAGGTTGCCGGTCGGCTCGTCGGCCAGCACCACCCGGGGCGCGTTGGCCAGGGCGCGGGCGATGGCCACGCGCTGCTGCTCGCCGCCCGACATCTGGGCCGGCTGATGGTGCAGGCGCTCGCCGAGTCCGAGTTGCTCCAGCAGCGCCTTGGCCCGGTCGCGGGCGGCCCCGCGCGACTTGCCGGCGATGCGCTGGGGCATGGCCACGTTGTCGAGCGCGGTGAACTCGGGCAGCAGGTGGTGGAACTGGTAGACGAAGCCGATCTTGTGCAGGCGCACCTTGGTCCGCTCGTTCTCGCCGAGCACCGAGCAGTCACGGCCCTCGACAACGATCTGGCCGGCGTCCGGGTGTTCCAGCAGGCCCGCGGCGTGCAGCAAGGACGACTTGCCCGATCCGGAGGGGCCGACCAGGCCGACCATGTCGCCGGGGTGCACGTCGAGGTCGGCGCCCTTCAGCACCTCCAGCATGCGGTCGCCGGACCGATAGCTGCGCATCACGCCGCGCAGGCTGAGCACCGCGGCGAGGTTGGCCGTGCTTGCGACCGCCGCCGGAGCCCGGCGCGCGCCGCTGCGGCGGGCGACGGTGTCACTCATAGCGGAGGGCCTCCACCGGATCGAGGCGCGAGGCGCGCCAGGCCGGCGGCAGGGTCGCCAGGAACGACATGAGCAGGGCGGCGCCGGAGATCAGCGACACCTCGGCCCAGTTCAGCTTGGCCGGAATGTGCGCCAGGAAATAGACGTCGGCGTTGAACACGCTGGTGTGGGTGATCCACTCCACGAAGCCCTGGATCTGGGCGATGTAGGCGCAGAACACCACGCCCAGGGCGAAGCCGGCGAGGGTCCCGGCCACGCCCACCGAGGCCCCGGCCATGAAGAAGATGCGCAGGATGGCGCCGGAACTGGCGCCCATGGTGCGCAGGATGGCGATGTCGCGGCCCTTGTTCTTCACCAGCATCACCAGGCCCGAGATGATGTTGGCGGCGGCGATGAACACCAGCATCAGCAGGATCAGGAACATGGTGTTGCGCTCGACCTGCAGGGCGTTGAAGAAGCTCTGGTTCTGGGCGCGCCAGTCGGAGATCAGGCCGTTGGGCCCCACGGCCGAGGCGATCAGCGGCTTGATGCGGTCGATCTGGTCGGGGTTGTCGAGCATGATCTCGACCTCGTCGATGCCCTGGTCGCGGCCGAAGAACAGCTGGGCCTGCTGCAGCGGCATGTAGACGTAGACGCTGTCGTACTCCGACATGCCCACGCTGAAGATGCCGCCGACGATGAAGGTCTTGCGGCGCGGGTTGGAGCCGAAGGCGGTGGTTTCGCCGGTCGGCGAAATCAGGGTCACCGGGTCGCCGATCTGCACGCCGAGCGTGGCCGCCAGCCGGTCGCCCAGGAGCACGCGGTTGCCGCCGAACTCGCCCTGGCCGAAGCCGAACAGAGAGCCTTCCTTGATGTTGTCGCTGATCAGCTTGATGCGGCGCAGGTCGGTCGGCGCCGTGCCGCGCACCACCGAGCCGGTGGCCTGGCCGTTGGGACCGAGCGCGAGGACGTAGGACTGCACCAGCGGCGTGGCCAGGGCTACGCCGGGCACCTTGCGGATGCGGGCCAGCACCGCATCGCGGTTGACCGGGTTGTCGAGCACCGGACCGCCCACATAGGCGTGGCCGTTGAAGCCGAGGATGCGGTTCATCAACTCGGTGCGGAAGCCGTTCATCACCGACATGACGATGATCAGCACCGCCACCGCCAGGGTGATGCCGATGAAGGAGATGACCGAGATGAGCGCGACCCCGCCCTCCTTGCGCTTGGCGCGCAGATAGCGGCCGGCGATGGCCCGCTCCCAGCCGCTGAAGGGTCCGGCGGCTCGGATGTCGGTCATGCCGGGTTTCCTTGGGCGCCCAGCACGTTCAGGGCGGCTTCGAGCGACAGGGTCTGGCGTTCGCCGGTGGCCCGGCGCTTCAGCTCCACCTCGCCCTGGGCCAGGCCCTTGGGTCCGATCACCAGCTGCCAGGGCAGGCCGATCAGGTCCATGGTGGCGAACTTGGCCCCCGCCCGGTCGTCGGTGTCGTCGAGCAGCGGCTCCTTGCCGGCGGCTTCCAGGGCGTCGTGGGCCTTGGCGCAGGCGGCGTCGACCGCCGCATCGCCCGGCTTCAGGTTGATGACGCCCACGCCGAACGGGGCCACGGCCTCGGGCCAGATGATGCCGTTGTCGTCATGGCTGGCCTCGATGATCGCGCCCAGCAGGCGCGAGACGCCGACGCCGTAGGAGCCCATCTGCGCGGGCCGCTCGACCCCGTCGGGACCGGCGATCATGGCCTTCATCGGTTTGGAATATTTGTCGCCGAAGTAGAACACCTGGCCGACCTCGATGCCGCGGGTCTGCAGGCGGTCGCCCTCGGCGGTCTCGCGCTCGTAGCGGGCGGCCTCGTGGACGTCCTCGGTGGCGGCGTAGAGGCTGGTCCACTGGTCGATGATCGGCGACAGGTCGGCGCCGTAGTCGACGTCCGCGCCCGGGATCGGAAGGTCCAGCACGCGCTTGTCGCAGAACACCGCGGACTCGCCGGTCTCGGCCAGGACGATGAACTCGTGGCTGAGGTCGCCGCCGATCGGGCCGGTCTCGGCGCGCATCGGGATCGCCTTCAGGCCCATGCGCCCGAAGGTGCGCAGATAGGCCACGAACATCTGGTTGTAGGAATGGCGGGCGGCCGCCTCGTCGACGTCGAAGGAATAGGCGTCCTTCATCAGGAACTCGCGCCCGCGCATAACCCCGAAGCGGGGCCGTTGCTCGTCCCGGAACTTCCACTGGATGTGGTAGAGGTTCTTGGGCAGGTCCTTGTAGCTCCTGACATACGAGCGGAAGATCTCGGTGATCATTTCCTCGTTGGTCGGACCGTAGAGCAGCTCGCGCTCGTGGCGGTCGGCGATGCGCAGCATCTCCGGGCCGTAGGCGTCGTAGCGGCCGCTTTCGCGCCACAGGTCGGCCAGCTGCAGGGTGGGCATCAGCAGCTCGACCGCGCCCGCCCGGTCCATCTCCTCGCGCACGATCCGCTCGACCTTCTTCAGCACGCGGAGGCCCAGGGGCAGCCAGGCGTAGATGCCGGCCGCCTCCTGGCGGATCATGCCGGCGCGCAGCATGTAGCGGTGCGAGACGATCTGGGCCTCGGAAGGGGTTTCCTTGAGGACCGGCAGGAAAAAGCGCGACAGGCGCATAAAGGATTCCGTGAAAATGTCAGGGCGCGTCACTTAGCCCTGCGCGGCGCCCCATTGCAACGCGGCGCCGCGGACTCCGCTCCCTATTGGGAGGGGAGATCCGGCAGGTGGATCAGGTGGGAGGCATAGACCGCATAGCCGATGGCGTAGAGGATCGCCGAGATCCAGGTGGTCCGCCACGCCTTCTTGAGCAGCTGGGGATCGATCGGGGCGCCCGGGTCGCCGCCGTCGGCAATCTCGACGCCGGCCTCGGCGTAGGTCTTGGAGCCGAAGGGCAGGACGGCGAACAGCACCGTCCACCAGACGATCATGTAGATGAAGAAGGCGTTGATCAGGAACTGCATGGCAGCCTCATAGCATGGTCACGCCTCGCCTGTGAGGCGCCGTCAGCGCCCCCTTCTACGCCGCTTCCCTGCGCATGTGGAGCCGAGCCCGAACGCCAGTCAAGCCGTTGAGATGTTCGTGTGGCAGATCATGGGCTGATCCACGCCCCGCAAGGAGGACCAGATGATCGGACGGACCGACGAAGCTTCGCGGCTGATCCGCGCGAGTCCCTCGGCGATCTACCAGGCCTGCACCCAGGCCGACGCCGTCACGGCGTGGCGCGCGCCGGCGGGCATGACCGCCGAGGTGCTGTCGTTCGACCCGCGCCCGGGCGGCGCCTACCGCATGGCCCTCACCTACGCCGTCCCACCAGCCGGCGGCGGCAAGAGCTCGCACGACAGCGACGTGTTCGACGGGGTGTTCCTGGAGCTGGAGCCGGACCGACGGATCGTCGAGGAGGTGCGCTTCGACTCCGACGATCCGGGCTTCGCCGGCGCCATGCAGGTGATCACCCTGATCGCCCCGGCCGAGGGCGGGGCCGAGGTGACCCTGCGCTGCGAGAACGTGCCGGCGGGGATCACGGCCGAAGACCATCAGGCCGGCATCCGCTCGACCCTGGCCAATCTGGCCGCCTATGTGGAGCAACCGGCCGACGCCGACTGAGCCAGATCGGACGGGGTCAGGCCGCGCCGACCGCGGCGGCCGGCGCCGGCATGGCGGCCCTGCTCGGGATCCGGGCGGGCGCCTGGGCCAGGGCCTTGAGCATCAGATACACGGCGCCCAGCAGCAACAGGCCGCCGATCGACAGGTGGACCGGCTGGTAGGCCGCGGACAAGCCTGCCACTTGGGCGGCGGCCACCGTGATCAGGATGAAGATCAGCTCCCTGCGCGTCGTGCGCGCCGAAAGTTCGGGCAGGACCAGGGCCAGGCCGACCCCGAACAGGGGCTGGTCGTAGTCGTAGAAATAGGGGCTGAGGAACACCGTGCTGATGATCGCCAGGCCCGCCTGGGCCGGCTCGGGCAGACGCGGTCCCACCCTCATCATGGCGACGACCACGCCGAGGGCGACGGCGAGGTGCGCGGCCAGCGCCACTGCGGCAGGCAGGTGGAAGCTGAGCGCGGCCGCATAGATCGAGGTCATCCGGTACAGGGGATAGTAGCCCGCCGCCATGTTGCGGCCCATCTGGGCGCTGGCCGCAATGCAGGCCTTGAACGGCTCTGGCCCCACGACCAGGAAGCTGGCGCCCGTCAGCGCCACGGCCACGGCGCCGGCGATGGCGAAGGTCCCCCAGCGGCCTTTCACCGCCAAAAGCGCGGGCCAGACCAGGGCCATGTGCGGCTTGTAGGCCAGGGCGCCGATGGCCAGTCCCGCCTGCCCCGGCTTGCGGCCGACGAAGCCCGTGGCCGCCAGGGCGAACAGGCCTGCGGTGAGGAAGCCGTTCTGGCCGCTGGCCAGGTTGATGATCGCGCAGGGGCCGAGCGTGACCAGCACCAGCCAGGCCGAGGCGGGCGCCAGCCGGCGCAGGGCGAAGAAGAACAGGGCGAAGCAGGCCGAGGTGAACAGGCAAAAGGCCAAGGGCGCAGGCAGCTGGGAAAACGGCGCCAGGACCAGACCGAACAGCGGCGGATAGTTCCACGGCATGAACACGCGGAAGCCGCCCGCCTGCTGCTCCAGGTTGAGCATGGTCATGCTGTCGTAGACCTTGGCCAGGCGCCCGGTCCAGGCCGCGTCGCCCGCGATCATGAAGGCGTGGAAATCGAAGATCAGGGGCCGGCCCGGCACGCGGCCCAGCGCCGTCACCACCTTGACCGCGCCCGACAGCATCGAGGCGGTCCAGCAGACCCACAGCGCCGTGCGGACCAGTCGGCTGACCTCGAGCCCGGCCGCGGCGGACTTGGGGGAGTCGAGGGGTTGGACGTCCATGGGCTGCACCCGACAGCATCGGCCGAAGGTCTCGCAACCTAGGGCTCAAAGCCTAACGAAGGCCTGCATCCGCCGCTCGGGCGCTGCCGGATCAGGCCTTCTTCAGCTTGAACGCCATCAGCTCGGCCGTGTAGTTCCCGCCGCCGATGGCCAGGACCACGTACTGCTGGCCGTCGTGCATGTAGGTCATCGGGCTGCCGGTCTGGGGCGCCGGCATGTAGACCGCGCCGCGGTCCTGGCCGGTGGCCTTGTCGTAGGCGCGCAGCAGGGCGCCCTTGCGGCCGTCCGGCTGGGTGGCGAAGCCGGCCTCGCCGCAGATCACCAGGGTCTTGGTCACCAGCGGGGCGAGCACGCCGGGCCGTCCGGTGCGCGGGATGTTCAGCCCCTTCAGCGCCGGGTGGTTCCTGACCTCGTCGGGGGTGTCGCCGTGGGCGACCTGCCAGGCGAACTCGCCCTTGGTCAGGTCGATGGCGGTGATGCGGCCCCAGGGCGGCTTGAACAAGGGCAGGCCCTGCACGGTGAGCTGGCCGGAGCGGAACTTGCCGCGCGGCGTGGCCTTGGTCCCGGCCGGCGGGTTGCCGCGACTATAGACGTAGTCGAAGTCCGACCGCTGCGGGTTGGGGTTCTTGATCGTGCCGGCGATGTCGGCCTCGGTCTTGGAATAGATGTAGAGGATGTGGCTGTCGGGATCGTAGGCCCCGCCCGGCCAGTTGGCCCCGCCGGTGGCCATGGGCGCGGTCAGGGTGCCCCACGTGCCGGTGTCGCTCCACTCCGACGGCGGGGTGAAGAGCGGGCCCATGCGGTAGTTCTTGGCCAGCTCCAGGGCCTCGGCGTGCAGTTCGGGGGTGAAGTCGATCAGGTCCTTTTCCGCCGCCCCCTGCTGGTCGTAGGCGGGCGGCTTGGACGGGAACGGCTGGGTCGGCGAGTACCATTCGCCCGGCACGTCGCCCTTCGGGACCGGCTTCTCGACGATCGGCCAGATCGGCTTGCCGTTGGTGCGGTCGAACACATAGAGGAACGACTGCTTGGTCGGCTGCGCCAGCGCCTTGACGATCTTCCCGTTCACCGGGATGTCGACCAGCATCGGCGCGCAGGGGATGTCCATGTCCCACAGGCCGTGGTGCACCAGCTGGTAGTGCCACTTGCGCACCCCGGTGTGCAGGTCCACCGCCACGATGCTCTCGCCGAACAGACCGGGGCCGTGGCGGTACTCGCCGTTGTAGTCGCCGGTGGGCAGCTCGACCGGCAGGTAGACCAGGTCCAGCTCCGGGTCGGCCGAGATCTGGGCCCAGACCCCGGTGTTGCCGACGTTGTCGGTGCCGTCCATCCAGGTGTCGTAGCCGAACTCGCCCTTCCTCGGGATGGTGTGGAAGATCCACAGCCGCTTGCCGGTGCGCACGTCGAAGCCGCGGGCGTAGCCCTTCACGTTGGCATGGTGTTTGGGCGAGGTGCCGACGGTGTGGGCCGCGCCCACCATCACCACGTCCTTGCAGACCAGCGGGGTGGAGTGCAGACCGATGTCGTCGTTGAGCGGCCCGATCTCCTGGTCGTCGTTCAGCTTGAGGTCGACGATGCCGTTCTCGCCGAAGCTCTTGATCGCCTCGCCGGTCTTGGCGTTCAGCGCCACCAGCTGATAGCCGATGGTGACGTAGAGGATACGGTCGTCGCCCTTGCCGTCGCTCCAATACGACACGCCGTGGCCCGACAGCTTGCGCGGCGCCCGCTCGGCCCGCTCGCCCTCGTCGATCCGGTGCATCCAGAGCATCTCGCCGGTGGCGGCGTCGAGCGCCACCACGTCCCGCCGCGTGCCCACGGTGCAGTAGAGGATCCCGTTCACCACCAGGGGCGTGCCCTCGAGGTTGGTCTCGGGATGGATGCCGAAGTTATCCGGCTTGAAGCGCCAGGCGACTTCCAGGCTGTTGAAGTTGGCCGCGCTGATCTGTTCCAGCGGGGCGTAGCGCAGGCAGTGGGTGTCGCCGGCGTAGGAGGTCCAGTCGGTGTTGCGCGGCGCGGCCGGGGCGGCGGCGGCCCCTTGCGCCTTCGCGAACGGCGCCTTGGCCCACAGGTAAGCGAACACCGGCAGGCTCAGCAGCGACCTGCGCGACAATGCCGACATCCGTTCCTCCCGACACACCTTGTTTGTGCAAGGCTTAGCGTTGCGGGATCAAGGACGCCAGCGGGAAGTCTGGCTGGCTAGGGCGGCCGCGCGCCCGGTCAACGGTCGAGCTAGACCCTCAGCACCGTCGTCTCGACGATCGGGCGGCGCTCCCAGATGCGCTGGCTGGCCTTCTTGATGGCGCGGGAGATGGCGGTCTCGACCAGCTCGTCCTCGCCCTTGGCCTCGCCGTCGAGCCGCTTCATGGCCTCGACGGCCACTTCGGCCAGGTCGTCGAGGGCTTCGTCGAGCGGATAGTCCTCGTCGCCCGGCATGCCCACCGCCCGCACCTGGGGCCCTGAGGCGATGCGGCCCTTGCGGTCGAGCACGAGGGAGACGTGGATCACGCCGTTGGTGGCGGCGTGGCGGCGCTCGCGCAGGGCCTCGCCGTTTTCCGGCGTCAGCATGCCGCCATCGAGGAACAGGCGGCCGGACGGCACCTCGTCGATGATCTCGGCGCGGCCCGGCGCCAGGCGCACCAGGTCGCCGTTGCGCGGGGCGATGGCCTGGGCGACCTGCATGTCCTTGGCCAGGTTGCAGTGCTCGATCAGGTGGCGGCGCTCGCCGTGGGTGGGCACGGCGATCTGCGGCCGGGCCCACTGGTACATCTGCTTGAGCTCGTCGCGGCACGGGTGGCCGGAGACGTGGATGCCGGGATGGTCGCGGTCGGTGTAGAGGCGCACGCCCTTGTCCGCGAGCTTGTTCTGCAGGTTGCGGATGGCGACCTCGTTGCCCGGGATCACGCGCGAGGAGAACACCACGCTGTCCCCCTGCCCCAGGTTCACGTGCGGATGGGTGCCGTCGGCGATGCGCGACAGGGCCGCCCTCGCCTCGCCCTGGCTGCCGGTGCACAGGTAAAGGATCTTGTCCTCGGGGAAGAAACCGGCCTCGGCGTCCGAGACGAACGGCTCGATGTCGCTGAGGAAGCCCACCGAGCGGGCGGCGGCGGCCATGCGGTGCATCGAGCGGCCCACCAGGCATACGCGCCGGTCGTTGGCCTGGGCGGCGCGGATCGCCGTGTCCATGCGCGCCACGTTGGAGGCGAAGCAGGCGACCGCGACCTTGCCCTTCAGGGTCGAGATCAGCTTGTTCATGGCGACGCGGACCTCGGCCTCCGAGCCGGCCTCTCCGTCGACGAACACGTTGGTGCTATCGCACACCATCGCCAGCACGCCCTCGTCACCGAGGCGTGTGATGGCGGCGATGTCGGTCTTGCCGCCCAGCAGCGGGTCCGCGTCGATCTTCCAGTCGCCGGTGTGCAGGATCGCGCCCAGCGGCGTGCGGATCGCCAGGCCGTTGGGCTCGGGGATCGAGTGGGTGATGGTGATCAGCTCGAGGTCGAAGGGCCCGAGCTGGAAGCGGCCGCCGAGGGGGACCTCGGTGATCTCCACCTCTTCCAGCAGGTCGGCGTCGCGCAGCTTCTCCCGCAGCAGATAGGCGGTGAACGGCGTGGCGTAGACCGGCGCCTGCAGCCGCGGCCACAGCCAGGCGACCGCGCCGATGTGGTCCTCGTGGGCGTGGGTCAGGACGATGCCCAGGATGTCCTCGGCATAGGCCTCGATGAAGGCGGGATCGGGCATGATCACCTCGACCCCGGGCGTGGTCTGGTCACCGAAGGTCACGCCGACGTCGACGATGATCCACTTGCGATCGTCGGACGGGCCGAAGCCGTAGCAGTTGAAGTTCATGCCGATCTCGTTCGACCCGCCGAGCGGCAGGAAAACGAGTTCGTCCTGGGAGGATTTGACCATCTAACTCGCGATCTAGAGCGGGTGAAGGAAAGGTGGGGACCGGTTTATCGCCCGCAACTCGCCGTCGGATTTCATGTGTTGCGTCGCCAGACTTCCAGCAAGCCGCGAACGGTGATGTCGGCATCGAAGTCGTCGATCATGTCCGTGGCGCCCTGGAACAGCGACGCCACCCCGCCGGTTCCGACCACCTTCATCGGCCGGCCATATTCGGCCTTGATGCGGGTGACCAGGCCCTCGATCAGGCTGACGTAGCCCCAATAGACGCCCGACTGCATGTTGCCCACGGTGTCGGTGCCGATCACCTTGGCCGGCTTCTGGATCGCCACCCGCGGCAGGCGCGCGGCGGCCTTGTGCAGGGCTTCCATCGACAGGTTCACGCCCGGGGCGATCACCCCGCCCTCGAAGGCCCCGTCCTCGCCGACGATGTCGAAGTTGGTGGCCGTGCCGGAGTCCACCACGATCAGCGGGCCGCCGTACCTCACATAGGCGCCGATGCAGTTGACCAGGCGGTCGGCGCCCGCCTCGGCCGGGTTGTCGATGCGCAGGGCGATGCCGAGCTTGGCGTTCTCGCCGATCACCACGGGCTCGGTCTTCAGGTAGCGACGCGACAGGTTCCTGAGGTTGAACAGGCTCTGCGGCACCACGGTGGAGATGATGCAGGCGTCCAGCACCTTCAGCGCCAAGCCCTGCATGTTGAGGAACTGGTTGAGCCAGACGGCGTATTCGTCGGCCGTGCGGCTGCTCTCGGTGGCGGTGCGCCACTGGGCGATCCAGTCCTGGCCGTCGTGCACGGCGAAGACGGTGTTGGTGTTGCCCTGTTCGATGGCGAGCAGCATCAGGGCCTCTCGAAGAAGACGTCGCCGGCGGTGATGCGGCGCAGCATGCCGCTCGGCAGCCGTAGCAGCAGCGCCCCGTCCGCGTCGAGGCCTTCCGCGACGCCTGCGAGGCTCTCGCGTTCGAGTCGGACGGCGCAGGGGCCGCCGAGCCCTCCGGCGCGGGCCAGCCAGGCCTGGCGGATGGGCTCGAAGCCCTGGCTCAGCCACAGCTCCAGGGCCTCGTCGAAGGTGCGCGCCAGCACCGCCAGGGCTTCTTCCGGGGTCGGGGGGCGCGGCGTGTCGTGCGACAGATGCTCGGCGAGCGCCGTGGCCGGCCGCTCGACGGCCTTGGGATAGGTGGCGAGGTTGATGCCGATCCCGACGGCGGCCCAGACGCCGCCGTCCCGCGCCGGCCCGCTCTCGATCAGCATGCCGCAGGCCTTGCGGCCGTCCACCAGCACGTCGTTGGGCCACTTCAGGCTCACCAGCGGGGCCGGAACATAGGCGGCGATGGTCTCGGCCGCCGCCACCGCTGCGACGAAGGCCAGCTGGCCCGCCTCGACCGGAAGCTTGTCCAGCGTCAGCAGCAAGGTGGCGGTCAGGTTCCCCTCCCCGCCGTCCCAGGCCCGCCCGCGCCGACCGACGCCGGCGGTCTGGCGGCGCGCCATCAGCCACGCAGGTCCACGCTCCCCCGCATCCGCCCGGCGGCGCGCCTCGGCGTTGGTGGAGTCGAGCGCGTCGAAGACGATGAGCGGCGGCGTCTTAATGGGCGACGAGGGCCGCGGCGGCGGCCTGGGCCACCGACTGGAGGCCGCCCAGGACGAACACGACCGGCAGGGTCGAGAACGCGGCCAGCGCATAGGCCACCAGCTTGGCGTCCATGGGCTGCTCGTCGACTTCGCCGGCGGGCGCGTCGAACCACATCACCTTGACGATGCGCAGGTAGAAGAAAGCGGCCACGACGCTGAACACCAGGCCGGCGACCGCCACGCCCCATTGGCCGGCGGCCAGGGCCGCCTGGAACACGAAGAACTTGCCCCAGAACCCCGAAAACGGCGGCAGGCCGAGGAACGAGAACGACAGGACCGTCAGGACCAGCGCCATGCCCGGCTTGGTGCGCGACAGGCCCGAGATGTCGGCCAGGGTCTCCATCGGACGGCCGTCGCGCCGCAAGGCCATGAGGCACGCCAGGAAGCCGGTGACGTCGACCATGTACAGCACCATGAAGATCAGCATGGACTGCACGCCTTGCTGGTTGCCGGCCGAGAGGCCGATCAGGGCGTAGCCGATGTTGGCGATCGAGGAATAGGCGATCAGGCGCTTGAGGTTCTTCTGCACCAGGCCGGCGAAGGCGCCGACGACCACCGAGATCATGGCGATGGCCAGCACCACCTGACGCCACTGATCGACCGCGCCGCCGAAGCCGTCGACCAGCACCCGGGCGGTCAGCACCATGGCGGCCAGCTTGGGCGCGGTGGTGATGAAGATCACCACGGGGGTCGGGGCGCCTTCGTAGACGTCGGGCGTCCACATGTGGAAGGGCGCGGCGGAGACCTTGAACGCCAGGCCGCAGATCAGGAACACCAGGCCGAACAGCACCCCGCCCGTGCCCGCGCCGGCCTGAACGGCCTGGGCGATCACGTCGAAGCGGGTCGAGCCGGCGAAGCCGTAGATCAGGCTGGCGCCGTAGAGCAGCAGGCCCGAGGACAGGGCGCCGAGCACGAAGTACTTCAGGCCCGCCTCGGAGGAGCGCGCGTCGTCGCGGCGGAAGGCGGCGAGGACGTACAGCGCCAGCGAGTGCAGCTCGATGCCGATGTAGAGCGAGATCAGGTCGCCGGCCGAGGCCATCATGCCCATGCCGAGCGCGGCGATCACGATCAGGATCGGGTACTCGAAGCGCTGGTTGTCGACCCGCTTGAGCCAGCCGTCGCCCAGGAGCACGGCCACGGCCGAGAAGCCGTAGATGAACACCTTGGCGAAGGCGGCCGCGTTGTCGGCGATGTAGCCGCCGCCGAACACCGTGCCGAGGCCGCTGTTGGCGGCCAGAACGGCGGCGATGACCAGGGCTACCCCGGAGCCGATCGACACCAGGGTCATGGCCTTCCTGGCATAGGCGCCGACCATCAGCAGGACCAGGGCGGCCAGCCCCAGGAAGGTCTCGGGCAAGGCGATATGGAGCGCGTCGCTCAGGTTCATGAAAGACTACCCCCTCACCCGCCCAGGGTCGCGTGGTACGCGCTCACCAGGTGGTCGACCGACGTCTGGGTGATGTTGAAAACCGCGGCGGGCTGAACGCCCAGCCACAAGGCGCCGACGATCAGCGGCGCGAACACGATGACCTCGCGCATCTCCAGGTCGGAGATGGCCGCGAGCTTGGGATTGACCAGCTCGCCGAACACCACCCGCCGGTAGAGCGTGAGCGCATAGACCGCCGACAGGATCACGCCGGTGGTGGCGAACAGGGCCGTCCAGGTGGAGGCGCCGTAGGCCCCGGTCATGCTGGTGATTTCGCCGACGAAGCCGGAGGTGCCCGGCAGGCCGACGTTGCCCATGGTGAACAGCATGAACACCGCCGCGTACCAGGGCATGCGATTCACCAGGCCGCCGTAGAAGGCGATCTCGCGGGTGTGCATGCGGTCGTAGACCACGCCGACGCAAAGGAAGAGCGCGCCGGAGATCAGGCCGTGGCTGAGCATCTGGAAGATGGCGCCCTGCACCCCCACCGGGTTGGCGGCGAAGATGCCCATGGTGACCAGGCCCATGTGGGCCACGGACGAGTAGGCGATCAGCTTCTTGATGTCGACCTGACGGAAGGCGACCAGCGAGGTGTAGATGACGGCGATGACCGACAGGGCGAACACCAGGGGCGTGAACTGGTGGCTGGCCTGCGGGAACATCGGCAGGGAGAAGCGCAGGAAGCCGTAGCCGCCGAGCTTCAGCAGGATGCCCGCCAGGATCACCGAGCCGGCCGTGGGCGCCTCCACGTGGGCGTCCGGAAGCCAGGTGTGCACCGGCCACATCGGCATCTTCACCGCGAAGGAGGCGAAGAAGGCCAGCCACAGCCAGGTCTGCACCGCCGGGTCGAACTTGTAGGCCATCAGCTCGGGGATCGAGGAGGTGTGGGCGCTCGAGATCATCCACAGGATCGCCGCCAGCATCAGGATCGAGCCGAGCAGGGTGTAGAGGAAGAACTTGAAGGCCGCGTAGACCCGGCGCGCGCCGCCCCACACGCCGATGATCAGGAACATCGGCAGCAGCCCGCCCTCGAAGAACAGGTAGAACAGCACGATGTCGAGCGAGGTGAACACGCCGGTGATCAGGGTCTCGAGGACCAGGAAGGCGACCAGGTATTCCAGCACCCGCTTCTCGACCGACTTCCAGCTGGCGATGATGCAGAGCGGCAGGAGGAAGGTGTTGAGCAGCACGAACAGCACGGAGATGCCGTCCACGCCCATGCGATAGTTCAGCCCGCCGAACCAGGGGATCTCCTCGACGAACTGGAAGCCCGGGTTGGTGCGGTCGAACTGCACCACCATCAGCAGCGCCAGCGCGAAGTCCGCCGCCGTGGTGGCGAAGGCGATCCACTTGGCCGCGTTCTCGGTCTTGGCCTGGTCCTTGGGGTCGGCGAACAGGCGCAGCGCCACGATGGCGGCCACGCCCAGCAGCGGCAGGAAGGTGATGAGGCTAAGGATATTGCTCATGGCTCAGCCCCTTACCCGCGCCACGCGATCAGGGCGAAGGTCAGAAGACCCGCGATCCCGAGCAGCATGACGAACGCATAGTGATAGACGTAGCCGGACTGCAGCCGGCCGGCGCCCTTGCCGACCGCTTCGGACACGGCGGCCACGCCGTCCGGCCCGAGGCCGTCGATGATTTTCTGGTCCCCGCCCTTCCAGAACAGGTCGCCGAGCGCCTTGGCCCCACGCACGAAGACGACCTCGTAGAGCTCGTCGAAGTACCACTTGTTGTAGAGGAACGACCACAGCGGGCCCCTCTTGGCCGCGATGCGCGCGCCCATGCCCTCGTTGAGGATGTAGACGTACCAGGCGGCGACGAAGCCGATGATCGTCACGGCGAGCGGGGCCCACAGGACCAGCTTGGGCAATTCGTGCTCGGCCAGCACTGTGTTCGACGGCAGGGTGAAGATCGCACCCCGCCAGAATTCCACGCGCTCGGGACCGATGAACTTCTCGGCGAACACGCCGCCGGCGAACACCGCGCCCACCGCCAGCAGCAGCAGCGGCAGGATCACCACCCACGGGCTCTCGTGCGGCGTATGGCCATGACCATGGTCGTCATGGCCGTGGCCGTCCGGCAGGGGCTCGGAGTGGGTCTCGATCTGGGCGGCGCTGGCGTGGTCATCGTGGCCGTGCCCGTGATCGTGCGCGTCGTGGCCGTGATCGGCGTGGGCCCACTTGGGCGTGCCGTGGAAGGTCATGAAGATCAGGCGCCAGCTGTAGAAGCTGGTCAGGCCCGCCGCCAGGACGCCGACGATGAAGGCGAAGGTGGCGACCGGATTGCCCTGGTGGGCGTTCCAGGCCGAGTTGATGATCGAGTCCTTCGAATAGAAGCCGGCGAAGCCGTATTCGTGGCCGCCGATCTTGAACGGCAGGCCGACGCCGGTGATCGCCAGGGTGCCGATCAGCATCACCGCGTAGGTGATGGGCATCAGCTTCGCGAGCCCGCCCATCTTCCGCATGTCCTGTTCGTGGTGCATGCCGATGATCACCGAGCCGGCGCCGAGGAACAGCAGGGCCTTGAAGAAGGCGTGGGTGAACAGGTGGAACATGCCCGCCTGGTAGGCCCCGACGCCGGCGCCGAAGAACATGTAGCCGAGCTGCGAGCAGGTCGAATAGGCGATCACCCGCTTGATGTCGTTCTGCGCCAGGCCGATCGTGGCGGCGAACAGGGCCGTGATCGCGCCGATCAGGGCGACCGCCAGCTTGGCCTGCGGCGCATATTCGAACAGCGGCGACAGCAGGCAGACCATGTAGACGCCCGCGGTCACCATGGTGGCGGCGTGGATCAGGGCCGACACCGGGGTCGGGCCTTCCATCGCGTCCGGCAGCCAGGTGTGCAGGAAGAACTGGGCCGACTTGCCCATGGCGCCGATGAACAGCAGCACGGCCGCCAGGTCGAGGGCCGAGAACTCCCAGTTGGCGAAATGCCAGCTGGCCCCGGCATGGCCGGCGATCTGCGGGAAGAATTCGGCGAACTGGATGGTGTGGAACTGCCAGTAGACCGTCATGATGCCGAGGGCGAAGCCGAAGTCGCCCACGCGGTTGACGACGAAGGCCTTGATGGCGGCGGCCGAGGCGGTGGGCTTCTTGTACCAGAAGCCGATCAGCAGATAGGACGCGAGGCCCACCCCTTCCCAGCCGAAGAACAGCTGCATGAAGTCGGCGGCGGTCACCAGGGCCAGCATGGCGAAGGTGAAGAGCGACAGATAGGCGAAGAAGCGGGCCTTGGAGTCGTCCTCCGCCATATAGCCCCAGCTGTACAGGTGCACGAGGCTGGAGACCGAGGTCACCACCACCAGCATCACCGTGCTGAGCGTGTCGATGCGGATCGACCAGGCCGAGCGGAAGTCGCCGATGTCGATGAACGGCGCCAGAGTGACGGTGAACGGCTCGGCGTGGCCCCACACCTGGCTGAAGAAGTTCATCCAGGCCAGGCCGCAGGCCAGGAACAGCAGGCCCGTGGTCACCGCCTGGGACGGCATGTCGCCGAGCGCGCGGCGGCCGATGGCGGTGCCGCCGAAGCCGGCGATGATGGCGCCGACCAGCGGCGCGAAGACGAGGATCGTGACGAGACTCTGCACCCCTCAGCCCTTCATCATGCTGGCGTCGTCCACGGCGATGTCGCCGCGGTTACGGAAGAAAGTGACGAGGATGGCCAGGCCCACCGCGGCTTCCGCGGCGGCGACGGTCAGCACGAACAGGGCGAAGATCTGCCCCACCACGTCGTGCAGGAAGACCGAGAAGGCCACCAGGTTGATGTTCACCGCCAAGAGGATCAGCTCGATCGACATCAGGATGACGATGATGTTCTTGCGGTTCACGAAGATGCCGAACACCCCGATCGTGAACAAGGCGGCGGCGACCGCGAGGTAGGCGGGCAGTCCAATCATTCGGGGATCCCCTCGCCGGCCTTGACGGTGACGACTTCCATGCCGGTGGCGCGCGTGCGGGCGACCTGCGCGGCGATGTTCTGCTTCTTGACGCCCGGGCGGTGGCGCAGGGTCAGCACGATGGCCCCGATCATGGCCACCAGCAGCACCATGCCGGCCGCCTCGAACAGGTAGACGTAGTCGGTGTAGAGCACCCGGCCGATCGCCTCGACGTTGGGCAGGGCCTGGTCGGGCACCGCGGGGGCGACGGCGTTCTTGGCCGCGCCGTGCTGCGCCACCGAGATCGACACGAACAGCATCTCGACCAGCAGGACCAGGCCGATCAGCCCGCCCAGCGGCGCGTAGCGGGCGAAGCCCTGGCGCAGGGCGACGAAGTCGACGTCGAGCATCATCACCACGAACAGGAACAGCACCGCCACGGCGCCGACGTAGACCACCACCAGCAGCAGGGCGAGGAACTCGGCGCCCATCAGCACGAACATCCCGGCCGCCGAGAAGAAGACGGTGATCAGGAACAGGACCGAGTGCACCGGGTTCTTCGCGGACACGACGCACAGGGCCGCGACCACGCTCACCAGCGCCAACAGTCCGAAGGCGACCTCTTGCAAAGCCACGCCTGGTTACCCCTTCTCGCCTTATGCGAGGTCGACCGACGCCGCCCCCGACCTATTCCCAAAAAGCTTCGCTGAATCGCCGCCCGTCTTATCGGTAGGGGGCGTCCAGTTCCAGGTTCTTCGCGATCTCCCGCTCCCAACGGTCGCCGTTGGACAGCAGGCGCTCCTTGTCGAACAGCAGTTCCTCACGGGTCTCCGTGGCGAACTCGAAGTTCGGGCCCTCGACGATGGCGTCCACCGGGCAGGCCTCCTGGCACAGGCCGCAATAGATGCACTTGACCATGTCGATGTCGTAGCGGGTCGTGCGCCGCGAGCCGTCGGCGCGGGGCTCGGCCTCGATGGTGATGGCCTGGGCCGGGCAGATCGCCTCGCACAGCTTGCAGGCGATGCAGCGCTCTTCCCCGTTGGGATAGCGGCGCAGCGCGTGCTCGCCGCGGAAGCGCGGCGACAGCGGCCCCTTCTCGAACGGGTAGTAGACGGTCTTCTTCGGCTGGACGTAGGCCTTCAGCGCGAGGCCGAAGGCCCCGACGAAGTCCATCAGGGCGGCGCCCTTGGCGGCCTGACCGATGCGAGCCATGAACGACATGACGGCTCTCCCTTAGGCCCCGGGTCCGAAGACCCGCCAGGCGGCGACGAGGACGACCGCGGCGAGCGAGGTGGGCAGGATCACCTTCCAGCCCAGCCGCATCAGCTGGTCGTAGCGGTAACGGGGCACGATCGCCTTCACCATGGCGAACATGAAGAACCAGAACACGATCTTCAGCAGGATCCAGGCCAGGCCCCACAGGTGGGCCAGGATCGGCGGCCAGTTCTGCAGGCCGATCCAGCTCTCCGGGAACGGCGCGTGCCAGCCGCCGAAGAACAGGACCGAGATCATCGCGCACATCAGGACGATGTTGCAGTACTCGGCCAGCATCAGCAGCAGGTAGGGGGTGGACGAGTATTCCACCTGGTAGCCGGCGACGAGCTCGGACTCGGCTTCCGGCAGGTCGAAGGGGGGGCGGTTGGTCTCGGCCAGGGCCGAGATGAAGAACATGGTCGCCATCGGGACCATGACCAGCAGCAGCGGCAGATCTCGCAGGCCGCCGCCGAGGAAGTTCCAGCCCAGGAAGCCAAGGCCGTTGTTCTGGTGCTCGACGATGGTCTGCAGGTTCATGGAGCCCGTGAGCAGGATCACCGTGATCAGGATGAAGCCGATCGACACCTCGTAGGACACCATCTGCGCCGCCGAGCGCAGGGCGCCGAGGAACGGGTATTTCGAGTTGGACGCCCAGCCGCCCATGATGATGCCGTAGACGCCCAGCGACGACACCGCGAGCACGTACAGCACCCCGACGTTGACGTTGGAGATCACCCAGCCCGGGGCGAACGGGACCACCGCCCAGGCGCCCATGGCGCAGATCACGCTGATCACCGGGGCCAGGAGGAACACGAACTTGTCGGCCCCCGAGGGGATGGTCAGTTCCTTGAACACGAACTTGAGCAGGTCGGCGAAGGACTGCAGCAGGCCGAACGGGCCGACCACGTTGGGGCCCTTGCGCCACTGCACCGCCGCCCACACCTTGCGGTCGAACAGGATCAGGAACGCGACGCCGATCAGCAGGACCACGGTCACCAGCAGGATCTGGACCAGGGTCACAACACCCCACAACACGGGGCTGTTGTAGGCCCAGGAGAGCGGGTCGGTGAAAGAAATGCCGCCAGTGGTCATCGCCTACTCCGCCGCGACCGGGGCCGACTTGAGCGACGCGGCCAGGGCGGAGCACTCCGCCATGGTCACGCTGGCCCGCGCGATCGGGTTGGTCTGGTAGAAATCCTGAACCGGGCTCGTGAAGGCCGTATCGGCGATCTCGCCCTTCTTGCCGAGCTTCGAGAGGTCGAGCGCCGCCGGCATCGAACCCGGGGCATAGCCCACCTGACCGAAGGTCGGATGGTCGTCGATCAGCTTCTTCCGCAGGGCGTTGAGGCTGTCGTACGGCAGGGTGTGGCCGAGCTTGTCCGAGAGGGCCCGCAGGATCGCCCAGTCCTCGCGCGCCTCGCCCTTGGGGAACACCGCCCGGTTGGCCATCTGCACGCGGCCTTCCATGTTCACATAGAGGCCGTTCTTCTCGGTGTAGGCGGCGCCCGGCAGGACCACATCGGCCTTGTGCGCTCCGGCGTCGCCATGGGTGCCGAGGTAGACGACGAAGGCGTCGCTGTCCGAGGTGTCGATCTCGTCGGCGCCCAGCAGGAACAGCACGTCGAGCGCGCCCTTCTTGACCATCTGCTTGGCCGTCAGCCCGCCCTTGGCGGGCACGAAGCCCATGTCCAGGCCGGCGACCCGCGAGGCGGCGGTGTGCAGCACGTTGAAGCCGTTCCAGCCGTCCTTGACCAGGCCGTAGTCCTTGGTCCCGGCGGCGATCAGGTCGAGGATAGCCGGGGCGTCTTCGCGAGCCAGCACGCCGGCGCCGAGGACGAGGGCCGGCTTCTGCGCAGGGATCTGGGGATGTTCGTCGAACATCGCCTTCAGGCTCGCCGCGCCGGCGCCGACATGGGCGTATTTGTAGTTCAGGTCGGCCTTGTCGCCGATAACGCCGATATGCACGCCCGTGGCCAGCCACGCCTTGCGCAGGCGGGCGTTGACCAGCGGGGCTTCCAGCCGCGGATTGGTCCCGATCAGCATCACCCCGTCGGCCTGCTCCAGACCGGCGATGGTGGTGTTGAACAGCCAGCTCTCGCGCGGGCCGTAGCCCAGGGCCATGCCGTCCTGGCGACAATCGATGTTGGGCGAGCCCAGGGCCTTGAACAGGTCCATGGCCGCCTTCATCGACTCGGCGTCCTGCAGGTCGCCGGCGATCACGCCGATGCGGCTCGGATCGGCCTTCTTCAGCTTGGCGGCGATGGCCTCGAAGGCCTCGCCCCAGGTCGCGGCCTGCAGCTTCTTCGACTTGCGCACATAGGGACGGTCGAGGCGCTGGCGCATCAGGCCGTCGACGGCGTAGCGCTGCTTGTCGTCGATCCACTCCTCGTTGACCGCCTCGTTGGTGCGCGGCAGGACCCGCATCACCTCGGCGCCGCGCGCATCCACCCGGACGTTGGCGCCGACAGCGTCGTGCACGTCGATGGTCTCGGTCTTCTTCAGCTCCCACGGGCGGTAGTTGAACGCCCACGGCTTGTGCGTCAGCGCGCCCACCGGGCAGAGATCGACCACATTGCCGGTCATCTCCGAGTTGATCGCCTGCTCGAGGTAGGTGGTGATCTCGGCGTCCTCGCCGCGCGAGATCATGCCGATCTCCGAAACACCAGCGATTTCAGTGACGTAGCGCACGCACCTCGTGCACTGGATGCAGCGGGTCATCACCGTCTTGACCAGCGGACCCATGTACTTCTCTTCGACCGCCCGCTTGTTCTCCTGGTAGCGGGTGTCGTCGCGGCCGTAGCCGAGGGTCTCGTCCTGCAGGTCGCACTCGCCGCCCTGGTCGCAGATCGGGCAGTCGAGCGGGTGGTTGATAAGCAGGAACTCCAGCACGCCCTCGCGCGCCTTCTTGACCATCGGGGTGTTGGTGAAGATCTCCTGGTTGTCCGCCGCCGGCAGGGCGCAGGACGCCTGCGGCTTGGGCGGGCCGGGCTTCACCTCGACCAGGCACATGCGGCAGTTGCCAGCGATCGACAGCCGCTCGTGGTAGCAGAAGCGCGGGATCTCCTCGCCGGCCAGCTCCGCCACCTGCAGAACCGTCATGCCGGGCTCGAACTCGACCTCGACGCCGTTGACCTTGGCCTTGGGCATTCCCGTTACTCCGCCGCAGCCAGCGTCGCGCCCTGAACATGGGGCTTGCCGCTGCGATAGTTGGCGATGCGCTCTTCGATCTCGGGGCGGAAGTGGCGGAACAGGCCCTGGATCGGCCAGGCCGCCGCGTCGCCCAGGGCGCAGATAGTGTGGCCCTCGATCTGGGTGGTGACCTCCAGCAGGGTGTCGATCTCCTTGGGATCGGCCTCGCCCTTAGCCATGCGCTCCATCACCCGCCACATCCAGCCGGTGCCCTCGCGACACGGCGTGCACTGGCCGCAGCTCTCGTGCTTGTAGAAGTAGCTGATGCGGGCGATCGCCTTCACCAGGTCGGTGGACTTGTCCATGACGATCACGGCCGCGGTGCCGAGGCCGGACTTCAGCGCCGACAGGGCGTCGAAGTCCATCGGCAGCTCCTCGCAGGCCTCGGCCGGGATCATGCGCACCGACGAGCCGCCGGGGATCACCGCCTTGAGGTTGCCCCATCCGCCCCGGACGCCGCCGCAGTGATCCTCGATCAGCTGGCGGAACGGGATCGACATGGCCTCTTCCACATTGCACGGCCGCTCGACGTGGCCGGAGATGCAGAACAGCTTGGTGCCGGTGTTGTTGGGACGGCCGAAGCCGGCGAACCACTCCGCGCCGCGGCGCAGGATGGTCGGGACGACCGCGATCGATTCCACGTTGTTGACCGTGGTCGGGCAGCCGTAGAGACCCGCGCCGGCCGGGAACGGCGGCTTCAGGCGCGGCTGGCCCTTCTTGCCTTCCAGGCTCTCCAGCAGCGCCGTCTCTTCGCCGCAGATGTAGGCCCCGGCGCCGTGGTGGATGTAGACGTCGAAGTCCCAGCCGTGGACGTTGTCCTTGCCGATCAGCCTGGCCTCGTAGGCCTGCTTGACCGCGGCCTCCATGACCTCGCGCTCACGCACGTATTCGCCGCGGATGTAGATGTAGCAGGCGTGGGCCTGCATGGCGAAGCTGGCGACCAGGCAGCCCTCGATGAAGAGGTGCGGGTCGTGCCGCATGATCTCGCGGTCCTTGCAGGTGCCCGGCTCGGACTCGTCGGCGTTGACCACCAGGTAGTGGGGACGGCCTTCCCTCACCTCCTTGGGCATGAACGACCACTTCAGGCCGGTGGAGAACCCGGCGCCGCCGCGGCCGCGCAGGCCCGAGGCCTTGGTGGTGTTGATGATCCAGTCGCGCCCGCACGACAGGATGTCCTTGGTGGAGTTCCACGCGCCGCGCTGCTTCGCCGCCTCCAGCCCCCAGTCGTGGAAGCCGTACAGGTTGGTGAAGATGCGGTCCTTGTCTTCCAGGATGCCGACCATGTCGGTTAGGCCCCCTTGTCGGTACGGTTGGCCTTCACCAGGCCAAGGATGAAGGCGATCTGGGAGCCGAAGCCGCCGAGCATCGCCAGGACGAACAGCGGCATGCCCCACCATTGATGCAGGGACACGTTGCCGACCATGCCGACGAAGGCCGCCGCGCAGCAGGCCATGGTGATGGCGGCCACGCGGATGAAGCGGCCCTTCAGCGCCTTGCGCTCGGCCTCGCTCATGGCGGCGACCGGCGTCGGCGGTTTGCGAGCGATGGCGGTCATGCCGGCTCCGGCGCGTTGGGGATCTTCACCGGCTTGGCCCGGGAGCCGTCGAACAGCGTCGGGTCCTGCAGGGTGGTGACGCCGCCCGTGGGCTCGGAGGTGTGCCGGCCGGCGTAGGAGCCGGGCTTGGGCGCCTTGCCCGCACGGAAGTCGTCGATGATCTGGCCGAGGGTCTCGGGCGTCAGGTCCTCGTAGTAGTAGTCGTTGATCTGGGCCATCGGCGCGTTCACGCAGGCGCCCAGGCACTCGACCTCCTGCCAGGTGAACAGGCCGTCGGCGCTGAGGTGGTCCTTCGCGCCGATCTTGTCGTGGCACAGCTTCATCAGGTCGTTGGCGCCGCGCAGCGCGCACGGCGTGGTGCCGCACACCTGGATCAGGGCCGCCTTACCCACCGGCTCCAGCTGGAACATGGTGTAGAAGGTGACGACCTCCAGCACCCGGATCACCGGCATGCCGAGCAGCTCGGCCAGCTTGCGGATGGCGGGCTCGCACACCCAGCCGTCCTGCTTCTGGATCAGCCACAGGATCGGGATCACGGCCGACTGACGGCGATTCTCCGGATATTTGGAGATCCACCAGTTGGCCTTCTCCAGCGTGTCGGGCGCGAAGTCCCACGACGCGGGCTGCTCTTTCGCGAGGCGGCGCACGCTCACCGGTCGATCTCCCCGAAAACGATGTCCAGCGACCCGAGGATGGCGGAGACGTCGGCCAGCATGTGGCCGCGGTTCATCCAGTCCATCGCCTGCAGGTGCGGGAAGCCCGGCGCGCGGATCTTGGCGCGGTAGGGCTTGTTGGTGCCGTCGGCCACCAGATAGACGCCGAACTCGCCCTTGGGCGCCTCGACGCAGGCGTAGACCTCGCCCGCCGGCACGTGGAAGCCCTCGGTGAACAGCTTGAAGTGGTGGATCAGCGCTTCCATCGAGCGCTTCATCTCGCCCCGGCGCGGCGCGGTGACCTTGCCGTCCTCCGACAACACCGGGCCGCGGACCTTGGTCAGGCGGTCGCAGCAGTCGAGGATGATCTTGGTCGACTGGCGCATCTCTTCCATGCGGCAGAGGTAGCGGTCGTAGCAGTCGCCGTTCTTGCCGAGCGGGATGTCGAACTCGAGGTCCGAGTAGCACTCATAGGGCTGGCTGCGGCGCAGGTCCCAGGGGATGCCCGAACCGCGGACCATCACCCCGGAGAAGCTCCACTTGATGGCCTCTTCGCGGGTCACCACGCCGATATCGACGTTGCGCTGCTTGAAGATGCGGTTGTCGGTGATCAGCATCTCGATCTGGTCGAGCACCGCGGGGAAGGCTTCGGCCCAGCTCTTGATATCAGTGACCAGGGCCTCGGGCAGGTCCTGGCGCACGCCGCCGGGGCGGAAGTAGTTGGCGTGCAGGCGTGCGCCCGAAGCCCGATCGTAGAAGATCATCAGCTTCTCGCGCTCCTCGAAGCCCCACAGCGGCGGGGTCAGGGCGCCGACGTCCATCGCCTGGGTGGTCACGTTGAGCAGGTGGTTGAGGATGCGGCCGATCTCGGAGAACAGCACGCGGATCAGCTGGGCGCGCATCGGCACGTCCACCCCGACCAGCTTCTCGATGGCCAAGCACCAGGCGTGTTCCTGGTTCATCGGGGCGACGTAGTCGAGGCGGTCGAAATACGGCGTGTTCTGGAGGTAGGTGCGCGCCTCCATCAGCTTCTCGGTGCCGCGGTGCAGCAGGCCGATGTGCGGATCGACGCGCTCGACGATCTCGCCGTCGAGCTCGAGCACCAAGCGCAGCACGCCGTGGGCGGCCGGGTGCTGCGGCCCGAAATTGATGTTGAACTTGCGGACCGGGGTCTCGGCGACGACCGGGACGGTCAGGGCGCCGCCGGGCTGGTCGACCGTGCGCTCGGCGAGCTTCTCCGGCACATCCCCATGATCGTCGGCCATCACGTGTTCGTCGGCCATTACTTGGTCGCCTTCTCGTCGCCAGGCAGCGTGTAGTGGTAGCCGGTCCCCGGCAGGGCCGCGCGGGCGCCCTCCCACGGCGACAGGAAGTCGAACTGACGGAATTCCTGGGTCAGCTTGACCGGCTCGTAGACCACCCGCTTCAGCTCGTCGTCGTAGCGCACCTCGACGTACCCGGTCATCGGGAAGTCCTTCCGCAGCGGATAGCCGTGGAAGCCGTAGTCGGTCAGGATGCGGCGCAGGTCCGGGTGGCCCTCGAAGAAGATGCCGTACATGTCGAACGCCTCGCGCTCGAACCAGTCGGCGGCGGGGAACACGTGGGCGGCGGTGTGCACCGGCGTGTCCTCGTCGGTCTGCACCTTCACCCGGATGCGGTGGTTCCGGGTCATCGACAGCAGGTGGTAGACCACGTCGAAGCGGCGGGCGCGCTCGGGATAGTCGGCGCCGCAGATGTCCACCAGTTGGTGGAAGCGGCAGTCCGGATCGTCGCGCAGGTGGGTCAGCACCTCGCAGATGCGCTCGCGCAGGACCATCAGGGTCAGCTCGCCGTACTCGACCTTGAAGCCGTAGACGGCGCCGTCGGACCGGGCCTGGATCGCCTGGCCCAGCTGGACCAGCGGCGGCAGGGCCACCGGAGCGTCTTCGGTGGTGGCGGGAGGAGCGGCGTCGGTCATCGCTCGATGGTCCCCGTGCGGCGGATCTTCTTCTGCAGCTGCAGGATGCCGTAGACCAGAGCCTCGGCGGTGGGCGGGCAGCCCGGGACGTAGATGTCGACCGGCACGATGCGGTCGCAGCCGCGCACGACGCTGTAGCTGTAGTGGTAGTAGCCGCCGCCGTTGGCGCAGCTGCCCATGGAGATGACGTAGCGCGGCTCGGGCATCTGGTCGTAGACCTTGCGCAGGGCCGGGGCCATCTTGTTGGTCAGGGTGCCGGCGACGATCATCACGTCGGACTGCCGCGGCGACGCGCGCGGCGCGAAGCCAAAGCGCTCGACGTCGTAGCGCGGCATGGCGGCGTGCATCATCTCCACGGCGCAGCAGGCCAGGCCGAAGGTCATCCACATCAGCGAGCCCGTGCGGGCCCAGGTGATCAGGTCGTCGGCGGCGGCGACGATGAAGCCCTTGTCGGCCAGCTGGTCGGTGAGGCCGTCGAAGAACGGATCATGCAGCTTGGGATCATAGCCTTCGACCGACGAACGGCCGGCGCTTCCAGCGGGAACTATTCCCATTCCAGGGCTCCCCTCTTCCACACATAGACATAGCCGATCGTCACATCGATCAGGAAAAGCACGCCCGTGCCGAAGGCGACGACCTGATCGCCGTGCGGCAGCTTCATCAGGCTCACGGCCCAGGGAAACAGCAGCGCCACTTCCAGGTCGAAGACGATGAACAGGATCGACACCAGGTAAAAGCGCACGTCGAACTTCATGCGGGCGTCGTCGAAGGCGTTGAAGCCGCACTCGTAGGCCGAGAGCTTCTCGGGGTCGGGCGCGTTGGGGGCCAGGACCGCCGCGGCCACCAGGAAGGCGACGCCGATCACGGCGCCGATCCCCAGGAAGATCACGATCGGCAGGTACTGCAGGAGGAAGGCGTTCATCTAAGCCTCGGTGCGGAATCGCGGCTTTCTAGCCCTGGGCCGCGCGGGTTCCAAGGGGCATAGACGGTTTTGCGTCGGATGCGAGGCTTTTGTTGAGGGTTCAACACGCTAGACGGCCGAACGGGTCCGGCTGCGCGCTGGCGGGCGGCCGACCTTGGGTGATTTTCGGGAAGGAATGGCGCGAATGACGGGGCTCGAACCCGCGACCTCCGGCGTGACAGGCCGGCGCTCTAACCAACTGAGCTACATCCGCATCTGACCGGTTCGGAAGAATACTCCCGGGGGCCGGATCAATCGAGGCGCGTGAGATAGGTTGAGGCGGGCGGGGCTGTCAACACGAAACAGGCCCTTTCCACAGATTGCCGTTGAGGCGAAGCGGCGCACCTCGGCTCATGCTACCTGTGGCGGACGAATCCGGAGTCCACGCATGGCCGAACCCTACCCGTCGCCCACCTGCCCCGCCACCGCGCCGGTGATCCGCACCATCGCCATGCCGGCCGACACCAATCCCGAGGGCGACATCTTCGGCGGCTGGCTGATGAGCCAGATGGACCTGGCCGGCGCCACCCTGGCCTTCGACCTGGCCAAGGGGCGCTGCGCCACCGTGGCGGTGAGCGAAATCACCTTCCTCAACCCGGTGTCGGTGGGCGACGAGGTCAGCCTGTTCGCCGAGATCCTGGCCGTGGGCCGCACCTCGATCCGCGTGGCGGTGGAGGCCTGGCGGCGCCGACGCGACGCCTCGGAGGCGCATCAGGTGACCAAGGGCGTGTTCGTCTACGTCGCCATCGACAACGAGCGCCGGCCGCGGCCGGTGACCGCTTGACCCAGCCCGGGCCCGGCCAGGCGAACCTGCGGCTGGCGATCGCCTGGTTCGCGGGGGCGGTGCTGCTGCTGCTGGCCGACGGGGCGACTCAGCTCCCGTCCCCGGCCCTGCCCGGTTCGGACACCGCCTATGTGGTGGTCCACCGCAACTGGAGCCTCGTCCTGCCGGCCGCGTTCGGCCTGTTCGGCGCGCTCTACCTCGGCGTGACGCCCGTCTTCCCAGTGCGTCTCAGGGTCAAGCTCGGCTGGGTTCAGCTCGCGGTGATGGCGGCCGGCGCAGCGCTGACCAAAGCGCCCCAGTTCGCCTTGCTGTGGGGCGAGCCGCCGGGAGGCGGCGACGCCCCGGCGCAGGCCTTCGAGGTCTGGAACGCCGTCGCCGCGGCGGGCGCCCTCCTGATGGCGGCCAGCCTGCTGCTGTTCCTGTGGGCGCTGATCGACGGCCTGCGGCGCAAGCCCGGCTGAAGGACTAGCGTCGCGGGGCGCTGGTTCTGCTAGAACCGTGCCGACGGGCGGCTAGCTCAGCTGGTCAGAGCGCCTGGTTTACACCCAGGAGGTCGGGGGTTCGATCCCCTCGCCGCCCACCATTCGCCAGCCCATGCCGCCCCATACGTTGCGGGCATGAAAAAAGGGCGGCCGCGGCAGCGCCCGCCCCTCCCCGGTCTCGCCGGACTCGAATCGCTAGTTCAGCGCGGCCTTCAGCGAATCGCCCACGCGGAAGCGGGCGGTCTTGGACGCGGGCCGCTTCACCGCGGCGCCGGTGCGGGGGTTGCGGGCCATGCCCGCGGGGCGATCCACCGGCGTAAAGCTGCCAAAGCCCACGAGGCGCACTTCGTCGCCGGCCTTGAGGCTTTCGGTCACCGAACCCAGCATGGCGTCCAGGGCGTCCTTGGCCTGGGCCTGCTTCAGTCCTGTCTTCTGCGCGATCGCGGCCACGAGTTCGGCCTTCGTCATGTTTCCACCCCTTTGCACGACCGGTCTTTGCGCCGGTCGGGTTACGGATATGACGGGATTGAAATGCGCGCGTCAAATGCAAGCGGCGGGGGAAACTCCCCCGCCGCGCATTTTCTTACCCTGTATAAGGGTAATCAGTGAGTGATGACCGCCTCGGCGTCGTCGGCGGCGGGAGTCGCAGGGGCCAGGGGCTCCTCGTCCTCATGCCATTCGACGGGCGTCAGGGGGCCGGACAGGGCCCTGGCCAGCACCTCGTCCACCGTGGAGACGGGCACGATTTCGAGCGCGTTCTTCACGTTGTCCGGGATGTCCTGCAGGTCCTTCTCGTTCTCCTGCGGGATCAGCACCGTCTTGATGCCGGACCGCAGCGCGGCGAGCAGCTTCTCCTTCAGGCCGCCGATCGGCAGCACCCGGCCGCGCAGGGTGATCTCGCCGGTCATGGCCACGTCCTTGCGGATGGGCACGCCGGTCAGCACCGAGATCATCGCCGTGGCCATGGCCACCCCGGCCGAGGGACCGTCCTTGGGCGTGGCGCCCTCGGGCACGTGCACGTGCACGTCGGTCTTCTCGAACAGCGGCGGCTTGATGCCGAAGTGGGTCGCCCGGGCGCGGACATAGGAGTTCGCGGCCGAGATCGATTCCTTCATCACCTCTTTCAGGTTGCCGGTGATCGACATGCGGCCCTTGCCCGGCATCTTGACCGCTTCGATGGTCAGGATGTCGCCGCCGAACTCGGTCCAGGCCAGGCCCGTGACGATGCCGACCTGGTCTTCCTCGTCCGTCATGCCGTAGTGGTACTTGCGCACCCCGGCGTACTTCTCGAGGCGGGTCTCGTCGACCGTGATCGACTTGTCGCCCGTCAGGGCCAGGTCGCGCACGCTCTTGCGCGCCAGGTTGGACAGCTCCCGCTCCAGCGACCGCACCCCGGCCTCCCGGGTGTAGTACCGGATCAGGTCGCGGATCGACTCGTCAGGAACGCTCCACTCGCCGGCCTTCAGCCCATGGTTCTCCATCAGCTTGGGCAGCAGGTGCCGCTTGGCGATCTGGATCTTCTCATCCTCGGTGTAGCCGGGGATGCGGATGATCTCCATGCGGTCCATCAGCGGCTGAGGCATGTTCAGGCTGTTGGACGTGGTGACGAACATCACCTGTGACAGGTCGTAGTCGACCTCCAGGTAGTGGTCGGCGAAGGTCGAGTTCTGTTCCGGGTCGAGCACCTCCAGCAGGGCGCTGGACGGGTCGCCCCGCCAGTCGGCGCCCAGCTTGTCGATCTCGTCCAGCAGGAAGAACGGATCGGTGGCCTTGGCCTTCTTCATCGACTGGATGACCTTGCCGGGCATCGAGCCGATGTAGGTGCGCCGGTGACCGCGGATCTCGGCCTCGTCGCGCACGCCGCCGAGCGACAGGCGCACGAACTCGCGGCCCGTGGCCTTGGCGATCGACCGGCCGAGCGAGGTCTTGCCGACCCCGGGCGGGCCGACCAGGCACAGGATCGGGCCCTTCAGCGAGTTGGTCCGGGCCTGCACGGCCAGGTACTCCAGGATCCGCTCCTTGACCTTCTCCAGGCCGAAGTGATCCTCGTTGAGGATGCGCTCGGCCTCGGCCACGTCGATCTTCTTCGGCTTGGCCTTGCCCCAGGGGATCGACAGCAGCCAGTCCAGGTAGTTGCGCACCACCGTAGATTCGGCCGACATCGGGCTCATGTTGCGCAGCTTCTTGAGCTCGCCCTCGGCCTTGGTCCGGGCTTCCTTCGAGAGCTTGGCCTTCTTGATGCGCTTCTCGAGTTCGATCAGCTCGTCGCGGGCGTCGTCCTGTTCGCCCAACTCGCGCTGGATCGCCTTCATCTGCTCGTTCAGATAGTATTCGCGCTGGGTCTTCTCCATCTGGCGCTTCACGCGCGAGCGGATCTTCTTCTCGACCTGCAGCACGCTGATCTCGCCCTCCATCAGGGCGTAGACCTTCTCCAGCCGCTTCACGACGTTGAAGATCTCCAGCAGTTGCTGCTTGTCGGTGATCTTCACCGACAGGTGGCCGGCGATGCTGTCGGCCAGCTTGCCGGGCTCGGCGATCTGCGGGATCGACGCGAGGGCCTCGGGCGGGACCTTCTTGTTGAGCTTGATGTAGTTCTCGAACTGCTCGACCACGGCGCGCGACAGGGCTTCGGCCTCGTGGGCCTGGCCGCCCTCCTCGTCCACCGCCGCCACCTCGGCCTGGTAGAAGTCGGGCTGGTCGGTGAAGCGTTCGATGCGCCCGCGCGACTTGCCTTCCACCAGCACCTTGACGGTGCCGTCGGGCAGCTTGAGCAGCTGAAGAACCGTCGCGATGACGCCGATGTCATAGATGGCGCTGGGCGCCGGATCGTCGTCGGACGAGTTCTTCTGGGTCGCCAGCAGGATCTGCTTGTCGGTCTTCATCACCTCTTCGAGGGCGCGCACGGATTTGTCGCGGCCCACGAACAGCGGGACGACCATGTGCGGGAACACGACGATGTCCCGCAGGGGCAGCACTGGCAGGGTTTTGGTCTCAGACATGATGCACTCCATAGGGCCGCGCATTGGCTTGCGCTGGCCCGCCCCGACGGCTTGTCCGACGCAACGAACGCCGGAAGTCCGCCTGGACCCGCCCAGTTGGACGGCCATTCGCTGACTAATGTGGCGCGCGTTTGCAAACGCGCAAGCGGCGCGGACGTTCGATCCCCAGGAATTGGCTGAGGCGGATGGTCGCCGGCCAGAGTGACTGGCCAGGAGGGCCTAAGCAAAAACCCCGGCCGAAGCCGGGGCTCCGCTAGATTCACGAAGGCGAGATCAGCCGTTCAGCTGGCCTGGGCCGGGCCCTTGTCGCCGCGACGCTCGGCATAGATGAGCAGAGGCTGGGCGCGACCTTCGATGACCTCGCCGTTGACCACCACTTCTTCCACGCCCTGGTAGGTCGGCAGCTCGAACATGGTCTCGAGCAGGATGCCTTCCAGGATCGAGCGCAGGCCGCGCGCGCCGGTCTTGCGGGCGATGGCCTTGCGGGCGACCGAATGCAGGGCGTCGTCGGTGAAGGTGAGGCCGACGTTCTCCATGTCGAACAGGCGCTGGTACTGCTTGACCAGGGCGTTCTTCGGCTCGGTCAGGATCTTGACCAGGGCTTCCTCGTCGAGGTCCTCCAGGGTGGCGATCACCGGCAGGCGGCCGATGAACTCCGGGATCAGGCCGAAGCGCAGCAGGTCGTCGGGCTCGACGGCGCGCAGCACCTCGCCCGTGCGCCGCTCGTCCGGATCCTTGACCGTGGCGCCGAAGCCGATCGACGTGCCGGCGCCGCGCTGGCTGATGATCTTGTCGAGGCCGGCGAAGGCGCCGCCGCAGATGAACAGGATGTTGGTGGTGTCGACCTGCAGGAACTCCTGCTGCGGATGCTTGCGCCCGCCCTGGGGCGGCACGGAGGCCACGGTGCCTTCCATGATCTTCAGCAGGGCCTGCTGCACGCCCTCGCCCGACACGTCGCGGGTGATCGAGGGGTTGTCGGACTTGCGGCTGATCTTGTCGACCTCGTCGATGTAGACGATGCCGCGCTGCGCCCGCTCGACGTTGTAGTCGGCCGCCTGCAGGAGCTTGAGGATGATGTTCTCGACGTCTTCACCCACATAGCCCGCCTCGGTGAGCGTCGTGGCGTCGGCCATGGTGAAGGGCACGTCGATGATGCGCGCGAGGGTCTGGGCCAGCAGGGTCTTGCCCGAGCCGGTGGGGCCCAGCAGCAGGATGTTGGACTTGGCCAGCTCGACGTCGTTGTTCTTCTGGGCGTGGTTCAGGCGCTTGTAGTGGTTGTGCACCGCGACCGAGAGCACCTTCTTGGCGTGCGACTGCCCGATCACGTAGTCGTCGAGGACCTCGCAGATCTCCTTGGGCGTGGGCACGCCGTCCTTCGACTTGACGAAGGCGATCTTGTGCTCCTCACGGATGATGTCCATGCAGAGCTCGACGCACTCGTCGCAGATGAAGACGGTCGGACCGGCGATGAGCTTGCGCACCTCGTGCTGGCTCTTCCCGCAGAAGGAGCAGTACAGGGTGGACTTGGAATCGCCGCTCGCGGCTTTGGTCATGGTCGCTTCCTACTCTCAAGCAGGGCGCCCGAGGGCGCTCCGCCACGCTCTAGACAGGCTCCCAACCGAATCCTGGATGGTCTCCATCCCCCCAGGGTACGCGCTGCAAGTTGTCTAAACCTTGACATTCCTCGATTGTCGCCGCGATCACAAGCGCGTTCAGACATCCGGGATCAATGAACATGGGAACGCACAAGGCCGATCGCCAGCCGGACCCCGCTGCGGGATCGGTCGACGGGCGGCGCATCGTGGCGTTCGATTTCGACGGCACCCTTACTACGCATGACAGTTTCACAGCTTTCCTGGCCTGGAAAGCGGAGCCGTTCCGTTATTTCGTCGGGCTCGCACGCCTTCTCCCCCATCTCGCCGTCTATGCAGTGACTCGCGATCGGGGGCGGCTGAAGGCCGCAGCCGCCGCCGTTTTTCTGGAGGGCGAGGCCCACCGGCAGATCGATGGCGAAGCCGAGGCCTTCGCCGCGGAGAAGGCGCACGCAATGTTCCGGCCGGACGCGCTGCAGACCTGGCGCGACTGGCAGGCCAAGGGCGCGCTGATGGTCATCGTCACCGCCTCGCCCGAAACCCTCGTGGCGCCCTTCGCCCGGCGCCTCGGGGCCGAGCGGCTGATCGGCACGCAACTGGCGTTCGACGACCAGGACCGCATCACCGGCCGCTTCGCCACGCCCAACTGCCGGGGCCCGGAGAAGGTGGCGCGCCTGAAGCAGGCGTTCGGCGACGACGTGACCCTCGCCGCCGCCTATGGCGACACCGCCGGCGACCGCGAGATGTTGCAACTGGCGCAGGTGAAGGGCTACCGCGTGTTCACGGGCCGGCCGTGAAGGCGCAGATGGCGATGAAACAGGTGATCGTCGTCAACGGCGCCCTGGACCTGCCGCGCGGCAAGATGGCCGCCCAGGTCGCCCACGCCGCCGTCGGCGCCCTGCTCGGGGCCCCGCACCAGAACCAGGCCCTGTGGCTGCAGCAGGGCATGCCCAAGGTGGTGGTCCAGTGCGCGTCGGAGGACGAGTTGCAGGCCCTCTTGGCCAGGGCCGAAGCCGCCGGCCTGCCGGCCCTGCTGATCCGGGACGCCGGCAGGACCGTGGTCGAGGCCGGCACGGCGACCTGCGTCGGTATCGGCCCGGACCTGGCCGAACGCATCGACCCGATCACCGGCGCGCTGCCGCTGGTGCGCTGAATCAAAAAGGGCGGCCGAAGCCGCCCTTCTCAGCCGATCGCCGGCAGGACCCTACTTCGACTCCGCCTCCGCGCCTTCGCGCGACTCGTAGACGTGGTCGATCAGGCCCCAGGCCTTGGCTTCGTCGGAGGTCATGAAGTGATCGCGGTCGAGCACGCGCTCGACCTCCTCAACCGGCTGGCCGGTGTGCTTGGAGTAGAGCTCGTTGAGCTTGCGCTTGGTCTTGATGATGTCCTGGGCGTGGCGCTCGATGTCGGAGGCCTGGCCCTGGAAGCCGCCGGACGGCTGGTGGACCATGATGCGGGCGTTGGGCAGGGCGATGCGGCTGCCCTTCTCGCCGGCCATCAGCAGGAACGAACCCATCGAGGCGGCCATGCCCATGCACACCGTCGTCACGGGCGACTTGATGTACTGCATGGTGTCGTAGATCGCGAGGCCCGAGGTCACCACTCCGCCCGGGGAGTTGATGTACATCGAGATCTCTTTCTTGGGGTTCTCCGACTCCAGGAACAGGAGCTGGGCGCAGATGAGGGCGGACATGCCGTCTTCGACCGGGCCGTTCAGGAAGATGATCCGTTCCTTCAGCAGGCGCGAGAAGATGTCGAAGGCGCGCTCGCCGCGGCTGGTCTGCTCGACAACCATCGGAACGAGGTTGAGCATGGTGGCTTGGTGATCGCGCATGGAAAGGCCTTGATCGTAATGATGCGGACGGGGAGTCCGCGTGGCTTCTAGATAGGCGCGCCACGATGACCCGCGCAAGGCGTGCAGAGGGTTAAGGTTGTGGGGGAGATGGCGATGAGAGATAGGGCGACGGCGCCGGACATGGCCGGCGCCGCGCCGCGGTGGGCTGTCGTCAGACCGCCAAAAGGCGGGTGAAGAACGAGCGGTAGCGCTGCAGGGCCTGGCGCAGCTCTTCGGTGTTCACGTCGTCGCCGCGGTCCCACTGGCTTTCCAGGCGGTCGCGCTCGGCGGTGAACATCTCGGCCAGCTTCTTGATCGCCTCGGCGACCAGGCCGTCGGCCTGTTCGACCGCGCGGCGGGGCTCGTCGACGAAGGCGGCCTGGATTTCGGTCCAGTGGCGCCGCATGGCCTCGGCGTCGGCGCCGGGGAACAGCGGGCCGCCCTCGGCCTGTTCGGTCTGGAACGAGCGGTCCTCGCCAGGGCGCTCTTGGATGGCGCGCTCCTCGGAGGCGCGCTCCTGGGCGCGGCCGGCCTGGGCCAGGTCGGCGGTGGACAGGGTCGGTTCGCCGCTCTCGTCGGGCATGGAGATGGGGTCGGGCATGTGGGGCTCCTCCTAGGCGGGGCGGCGGACGTCGGCGGCGGAATCGCCGATCAGTTCATCAAACAGGGCGCGGAAGTGGATCATGGCCTGGCGCAGGTCCTCGGTGTCGGCCTGGCCCTGCTTGTGGCGCACGGCGATCTCGCGGCCCGCGCGGTAGTTCTGCACCACCGAAGGATGGTCGACGGACAGGTCGGCGGACCGCTGCTCGAAGGTTTCGACGGGGTAGCCGCGCGCGCGCATCACGTCGGTCAGCAAGTCGTCGGCCTTGGCCAGGGCCTGCTTGGGCTGGTCGACGAACTCGGCCTGGACCACGCGCCAGGCGGAGATGAAGTGGTCGCGCTCCGAGGCGGACAGCGGCCGGATCTCGAACTTGGACACGCGCTTCTCGCGCTCGTGCAACTCCCGCTCCGCGCGGCGGCGGTCGCCGGCGTCGTCCATCGCCCGCTCGTATTCGGGGCCGAAGCGGGACCGCAACTCGTGCGTGCGCCGCTTGCGCATGGTGATCATGGCGAGGGCGCCGATGACGATCACGGCGACCACGACGACCGCGATCATGGTGAGGGTCGAGGAATCCATGGGTTTCGCCTCCCTGAGCGAAGGTTTCCCCACCCCGACAAGGTTGAATGGCAAACGGCCTCCGCGGTGGCCAGTTCCGGGCGCGCGGCGGCGCTCTTCACATTTAGGGTCGCGGCGAGGTGTCGCCTTCCCAGAGCCGGGGCGGACCAGCTAAGGCAGCGCTTTCATTGGGGAAATCCGTGCCGTCATTTCCGATCGCCGCCGCCCTCGCTCGCCTGCGCGAGAGGGCCCGCCAGTGCCGCAAGGCGGCCTGGACGATGGAGCCCTCGCCGGCCCGCTCGGCGCTCGAGCGCATGGCGCTGCGGTGGGACGTGATCGCCGAGGCCGAACGGCTCCAGGCGGAGCGGGTCGCCGCCGCGAACGAGGCCTGAGGCGGGCGCCGCGTCCTGCCGATCCAGTCCCTCTTCACATCAAGATATGCTCAACAACAGTCACGCTTAGCAGCCAATGCATCCGCAAAACAATGCAACAATACTGTCACGTCGTGATATTGTTGACTGCATAGCCGCACAACTACCCAGATCAAACACGAAAACTTATCTGAACAAATCCAGCGCTACTGGGTTAGGTAGCGGCTGGCTGGGGGAGCGAGCGCACGCAATGCCTGCCCGGACTGGGGCGGCGGGCGCTGTATTGGAGGATGCTCCCCATGACGAAAACCCTGCTCTGCACGGCCGCCTTCGCCCTGTCGATCTCGTTCGCCGGCGCGGCCGCCGCCCAGAACGATGCGTCGCCGGCGTCCGCCGCGCCGCCCACCTCGGCGCCTTCGGCCTCGGCCGGCGATCCCGCCGATCCGATGAAGGGCCTGAAAGAGGGCATGTCGGTGACCGACAACACCGGCGCGGCGGTGGGCACCATCGCCCGCATCGGCAAGACCGCTGACGGCACCCCGGCCGCCGAACTGAGCGTCGACGGCAAGACCCTGCCCATTTCGCTGGCCGCCCTCAGCCTGGCGCCCAGCGGCGATCACGCCGTGGTCGCGGCCAGCAAGGCCCAGGTCGAGGCCGCCGCGGGCAAGAGCGGGGGCTGATCCCGCTCCCTTCGGCAGAACGAAAAAGGGGAGGGCCTTGGCCCTCCCCTTCCCGTTTCAACATCTGGGACCTGAAGCCTAGTCCGCCTTCTTGGCCTTGGGCTTGGCGGCCTTCTTCGGCGCGGCCTCTTCGGCGGCCGGCGCGTCCTCGGCGGTTTCCGCCTTCTTGGCCTTGGCCTTGGCCGGCTTGGCCTCCTCGGCCGCCGGCTCGGCGGCTTCGTCCTTGGCCACTTCGGCCTTGGCCTTCTTCGGCGCGGCCTTCTTGACGGGCTTGTTCTCCTCGGCCGAGCCATAGCCTTCCGGCAGCTCGTCGTCGGCCATCAGCTCGTCCTTCGACACCGGCTTGTCCTCGACCTTGGCCAGGCGGAACAGCAGGTCGACCACCTTGTCCTCATAGAGCGGGGCGCGCAGCTGGGCCTGGGCGGCCGGGGTGCGGCGCAGGTAGTCGAACACCTCCTGCGCCTGGGGACCGTAGCGCATGGCCTCCTGGCGGGCGGCGTTGGTCAGCTCCTCGTCGGAGATGGTGACGTTGTTCAGGGCGCCAATCTCGGCCAGCACCAGACCCAGGCGCACGCGGCGCTCGGCGATCTTGCGGTAGTCGGCCTGCAGCTCGTCCTCGGACTTGGCAACGTCCTCGTCCGGCAGGGAGCCTTGCGCCTTGTCGGCCTGCACCTGGCTCCAGATCTGGCCGAACTCGGCCTCGACCATGCGCGGCGGCAAGGGGAAGTCGTGGGCGGAGTCGAGGGCGTCCAGCAGGGCGCGCTTGAGCTTGAAGCGCGACTGGTTGGCGTAGGTCTGCTCGACCTGGCCGCGCACGGCGTCCTTCAGGGCTTCCAGCGAAGGCATGCCGAGCTTGGTGGCGAAGTCCTCGTCGACCTTGCTCTCGGCCGGGGCGCGGATGTCCTTGATGGTCGTCTCGAACTCGGCCGGCTTGCCGGCCAGCTGGGCCGCGCCGTACTCCTCGGGGAAGCTGACCTTCACCGTCACCACGTCGCCCACCTTGGCGCCGACCAGCTGCTCTTCGAAGCCGGGGATGAACTGGCCCGAGCCGAGGATGATCTGGCTGTCGCTGGCCGTGCCGCCCTCGAAGGCCTCGCCGTCGATGCGGCCGACGAAATCGGCCACCACCATGTCGCCATCGGCGGCCTTCACCGCCTTGCCGGTCTTCGGCTCGTAGGCGCGCTGCTGCTTGGCCAGCTCGTCCACCGCCTCGTCGACCTCTTCGTCGGTCGCCTTGTAGACCGGGCGGGTCAGTTCGATGCTGGCGGGGTCGACCGGCTTGAAGTCCGGCATCACCTCGAGCTGGATCTCGTAGGCGAGGTCCTGCTGGCCGGCGAGCACCTTGTCCATGTCGGACTCGAGCTTCATCTCCGGCTGGGTGGCCGGACGCACCTTGGCGTCGTCGATGGCCTGCTGGGTCGATTCGTTGACGGTCTGCTCGACCACCTCGCTCATGATCGACTTGCCGTAGAGGCGCTTGACGTGCGCGGGCGGCACCTTGCCGGGGCGGAAGCCCTTGAGCGACAGCTGCGGGGTGATCTCGGCGATGCGGCGCTCGGCGCGCTGGCTCAGTTCCTTGGCCGACACCGTGACGCCGAAGACGCGGCTCAGGCCATCGCCGGATTTCTCAACGATCTGAATGGACATGGTCTTGTTTTCCAGGGCGGTCCGCCGCGAGGCTCCCGCCCGTGTGTTTGATCTTCAAAAACATCACGGCCGCCCGAGCGGGTCCCGCAGGGCGGCGCGAAAGAGCGACCTTATGTCATGCCGGCTCAGCCCCTCCAAGCGCAAAGCGCGCGGCGCCCCGACGGGCTCTTGGCCTTGCAGGTCTTGTCGTATAGGCAGGCCTCGGATGCGGGCGTGGCGGAACTGGTAGACGCACTGGATTTAGGTACCGACCGGACTGAAAAATTATATCATACAATCAGTTAGTTACAACGTGTCAGTCCGGGGCGTGTGTCCAAAAATGTGTCCGCGCGCCACGCGCAACAGCCCTCTCGGCGGCATTTGCGCCGCTTGCTAGGAAGAACGCCGCTGTCGCCCGGCTGCGCGCGGTGGCCTAGCCGCGCCCTTTGGGCTTGCTGGGCGGCCGGCGCGGCGGGGAAGGCTTCGCGGGACTGGGCGCCCGCGGTATGTGCCGCATGACCGATCCTGCCAGGGATTGGGTCTGCTTCGGCGTGAGGCTCTTCGCGTTGCCAAGCCCCTTGCCGCCTTCGCTCTTCACCTTCGGCGACGTGGCTGGCTTTCGCGGCTCCCCCTTCGGTGACTGCCGTGGCTCGATGTGCCGCTCCTCGGACCCGGCGAGCGACCGCTTTTGGGCTGGCGTCAGGCTCTTCGGAGCCCGAAGACCTTGACCGGCTGCAGAGCGGACTGGAGCCGAGGTCTTGACGGGCGGCTTGGATGGACCGCGAGGCGGAGGTTTCTTGGCCATGATCGTTCATCGCGAAGGGACTAGCGGAAGCTAAACCGATTCGCGGCCTGTCAACCTTCGCGGCGCCCTTCAGCGAAGGCGCCGGCAGCCGGATCGAACGGCTGCCGGCTGAGCGGCTCACGCTGCCTCGGCGTCATCGCGCTCGGTGATCGTCCGCAGGACCAGCCGTCCCTGGAGCGGGACCGCATCGCACTGGAGATTGAAGCCCAGGCCGTCCTTGTTCGGCCAGGCGGCGCCGATGGGAGTCCAGATCGCGGCCTTGCCGTCGCCGACGACGCGGTAGAGGCGATGGGTCGGCTTGCGACCGGCCTGAGGGGTGGGTTGGAGATTGAGCCGGGCCATGGTGGTTCTCCGTCGTCCGCCGCGGGACCATCCCGCGGCTTCATGGTGAGCCCCAGCGACAGGCCAGGAGCCGGCGGTCACACCCCGCGCGTCAGCGCGCCCGAAGGGAGCGAGCTGCACGGAGCCGAAGGCGGAGGAAGCGAGTTGGGTTGATCGGCGGCGGGCCTGGCGCACAACGCTCACAGTGCGAAGCCGCTGAGGTTCTGCAACGGAAGCGAAGGAGGACATGGCCAGGCTTGCTGCTCCGTCCGGCAGAGCCGGGCAATCCGGGCCTCTCGGTGTGACTGCCGGCACACTTGGCTTCCGCGATAGATCAGCGGGACCCCTAACTAGCCTCGGCAATTGCGCTAGACGCGAAGGTCACGCCAGCTGACGCGGGGGGCGCTCGAAAGAGGAGCGTCAGATGGCGTTCGAACTCCCCACCGATATGCGTCAACGGCTCGTCGAGGACATGCTGATCCGCGGCTACAGCGAAGGCACCCGGCACGACTACGTGCGCGTGGTTGAGAACTTCACGGACTTCCTTGGCGGACCGCCCCATTTCGCCGATGTCGAAGATCTCCGCCGCTACCAGCTGCATCTCGCCGTCAGCGGCGCATCGCCAGCTAAGATGAATGCGTGCGTTTCCGCCCTCCGCTTCTTCTTCAAGGTCACGCTCGGGCGAACCGGCTTGGGCGAACGATTGGCGCGGGTGCGTCAGGAAGATCGCTTGCCGCAGGTGCTGAGCCCCGAGGAGGTCGCGCTTCTTCTGCACTGCGTTCCCAACCTCAAGCATCGGCTCATTCTCAGCATCGCCTACGGATGTGGCCTTCGGGTTTCCGAGATCGTGCGTCTGAAGGTCGTGGACATCGACAGTCTGCGGATGGTGATCCGCATCGAGCAGGGAAAAGGCCGAAGCGACCGCTATGTGATGCTGGCGCCTGATCTTCTGGAGCTGCTCCGGCAATGGTGGCGGAAGACCCGCCCCACGGGATGGCTGTTCCCGGGACGCGAGCCGGGCCAGCCCATCACCACCCGGCAGCTCGACCGCATCTGCAAAGCGGCGGCGGAGGCGGCAGGGCTCGATAAGCGGGTGTCGATGCACATGCTTCGCCATTCCTTCGCGACCCACCTGCTTGAGAACAAGACCGACGTCCGCGTGATTCAAGCGCTGCTCGGCCACAAGAAGCTCGACACCACCTCGCGCTACACACGCGTAGCGCTGAAGACGCTGGGAGCCGTACAAAGTCCGTTGTCGATGCTCCCTCCGGCTCCCGACTACCTTCTGGACATTTTCGACGACGATTGGCCCGACGATGCGGCTGACCCAGGACTTGCCGAAGCGTGCGAGGAGTCCGGTGAAGTCGAGCAGGCGTGGCTCTAGCGGCTGACGCGGTCCTGTAGACCTTCGAAGCGCTCGCTGAGAATTCAGCGAGCGCTTCTTTCAGGGTCACTCCCGGCTAAGGCCTCGACTAGTGAAACAAGGGCGGCCCTCCAGTTCCGGGGAAGCGCGCAATAGCCACGCAGCAGTTTGAGCGCGCCCGGTTCTCCCAGCATCGCGGCCAGACCGTCGCTGACAACCTGCGGCATGGCTTCGGATTGGCCGAACAGCCCCGCGACCGGCACGCCCAACTCCGCTGCAATCCGCGTCAGCATCGATGCGCTCACACGATTTGCGCCGCTCTCGTACTTCTGGACCTGCTGGAAACTCACGCCGACCGCCTCTGCCAGCGCCTGCTGCGACCATCCTTGCATCTTGCGCGTCAAGCGGATGCGAGCGCCGACGGAAACATCGATGGGATCGCGGTGGTCATCACTGTGCTGGGGAGCCATCACCCACCTTCACATAGCAGTCTCATCGCCGCCTGACAGGGCGGCGAGATCTCGGCGGCATCCGGCGATCAGGGCGTGAGCTTCGGGGTGCTCGTCGGCCCAGATCAGGCGCTCGACCACAGCCAGTCTCGCGATGACGGATTCCAGGTTGGTCGAGCCGCTGGTCGGAATGGTTTCCAACAACGCCTCGCGCTTCTCGAACAGCACGTCCAGGCAGCCGTCGATATCGTGTAGTTCCTTGGCCCAGGGCAACGCCTGCTGCTCGGCAGGGCTGAGCTTGAACCAGTTGTGTTTCTTGGCCAGCCAGGTTTCGAGGTCACCCCAACGCGTCTGGAGCCGCGCGATCTTGGCGTCGATCGCCAGCCAACTCGAGCACCGTCTGGTCCCTTCATCAGAGCCCAACAGCGCGGCAGCGGATGGGATCGCTGGCATGACGGCCACCGGTACGGCCGCACCTAAGGTCGCCGCCGATGTCCCCACGAGAACAGCGCGCCTTGAGAGCGCAGGTAAACGCATGCCCTCGCCCTCCGTCTTTCGACGTGTGGCCATGACTGGAGCCTACTAATCACCTATGATGAGTTTATACTCACGTCCAGATCGAGGGCCTGTCAACATAAAATGATCTCATACGATCATAAAATAATCACGACATGCTGACGGCGGCCCAAATCCGGGCTGCCCGCGCATTACTCGGGTGGAGCCAGCCTGCGCTCGCGAAGGCGTCTGGCATCTCACTTCCTACTATCGTCAGAATGGAGGGCCGACAGGGGCCGGGCCGCAGTTCTGCCGCCAACGTCGATGCGGTGCGTCGAGCGCTAGAAACGGCTGGCGTGGTGTTCCTGGATGGCGACGATGGACCGGGCGTGAGACTCAAGCCTAGCGCCTAGGTCCACCACTCCATCCATCACGCGGTTGGATCCCTGCGGAGAACGCGCGGAGGATCCTCAACATCTCACCGGGCTCGCCGGCTTAGCGGGAGATGCTTTACCGCCAGTGATTGAAGCGCCTTCGCTCGCTGCCTTGTCCGAACTTTCCGCGCCGGCACCCTCACGCCAGCGCTAGCTGACAAAACGATCCACAGCTGACAAATCGTCGTGCAGTTGACGGAATCAGCATTTTGCCCGATGTTCCGTCTCATCCACGGAGATAGCGCGCGATGTTCCCCGACCTGCCTTGGGAAATCCACCCGGACCTCACTCGCGAACGCCTGGTGGCCATCGGCCACCTGATCACGCGCGGGCGCAACGACGCGGTGATGTGGCAAAACCCCGAGATCGGCGACGATGGTTGGGTCCTGGGTTGCCGTGCGTTCCAGGCCGCGCGCTACCAGATCATCTCTGCTGCTGGGACCGAGGGCTTCGAGTGGCTGGAGATCGTCGATCCCTCCAAGCACCTGATCTTCAGCGTGGGCGGGGTGCCTGTGCGCTTCTATCGTGGTCTCGCCGAGGAGCCGACGACCCGGACTCTCCGCCAGACCTTTCCCGAACTTGAGCAACTCGCTCTCGTCTTCCCTGGGGACGAGCGCCAGGACCTCGCCTTCCGGTTCGCTGTGGAAACGGACGTGGATGGAACGGTCGCGGTGATGCGGTTCGTGGGGCTTCTCGGCGAAAGCGCCGTCCTCAACTGGCCTGTGCCCCTGGAAGGCGCCACGGTTTCGATCTTCCCGGTCGCACCGCCCGCCGAGGGCGTTGAACTCCCCGCGCCCAGTGTGCAAATCCCCGGCGCGGATGCGGACGAAGCCCAGACGGGCTGATCGGTCAGAACGAATATGTTGGGGAGCCCGGCGGGTTGGCGGGCCAGCTTCTAATGGCGCACGGTGAATCGAACTTCGTCGGCGACCAGCTTCGGCTGGCCCGGCTCGTCAACGGCCTCTCGCTGGAGCAGGTCGCCTCGGCGGTGGGAGCCACTCGTCAGTACATCCATCAACTTGAAACGGGTTCCCGCAATCCGACGGGTGAACTTGTTGAAGCGCTGGCCGACGTTCTCGGAGTGCAGGCGGCCTTCCTTCACAGCATCGAGGCGAATGGGGTTCGTCCCGAACAGTGTCATTTCCGCAAGCAGCAGACGACACCGGCCTCAGTGACCAGTCAGGTCCTGGCACGGGGAACCATGCTCGATCGGTTCGCATATGCCTTGGAGCGCGAACTAAGCCTACCGAAGGTCAATTTCCCTGACATTCCGGTCCGCGACTTGGAAGACGCGGAAGTGGCGGCCAATAAAGCGCGGCAACACTGGGGCCTCGGCGCAGACGGCCCGATTACGAGCATGATGCGGGTCGTCGAGAACGCCGGCGCGATCGTGACCTATTTCAACGGCCTATCCGAGCGGGTCGACGCCCTCTCTATGGATCGCCCGAGGCCGATCATCGTCCGCAGTGACGCTAAAGCCAGCCTCTGTCGGCAACGGTTCGATCTGGCTCATGAGTGCGGCCATCTCGTGATGCACCGAGGAGTAGAGACAGGGGACAAAACCACGGAAGATCAAGCTCATCGCTTCGCGAGCGCGTTCCTGCTGCCTCGTGCCGCCTTCATCCGGGAATTTCCGCGCGGCCGATCAATGAATTGGGCCGAACTCTTCAAAATGAAACTTCGCTGGAAAGTGGCGGTCCGCGCGATCATCCGCCGCGCCTTCGACCTCGGCATGATCGACGCCGCTCAGTATCGCACCGCAAACATCCAGCTCGTGAAGACGGGCCAAGCGAAAGCTGAGCGTTACGACGATCAGTTGCCGCTCGAAGACCCTGAACTCCTGGATGCAGCGCTTAGGGCGCTTGACGCCGGCCGCCCTGGTGGGATGCGCAATCTCGCCGACAGTCTGGCGCTCCGAGCTCCCATGTTCGAGCTTATAACTGGTCGGCCTCTTTCACCGCCTCCGCCGCCAATCGGCGACCCCAAGATTGTGCCGCTCAATCGCTCGTAAGAGCGGTCTCCCGCCTGGATCGCCCCTCAAGGCGTCGAAGTGTCCGTGCCGCCAACAACCACCTTGCATGGCTGGGGCCGCTGCAATTTCACGGCGACCTTGGCGCAGTCCTCCAGCGCTGACCGATTCTCTCGCCAGAGCTGCGCGCCCGCGACCACCGTCTTCCATGAGCCTGGATCGGCCGACTGCATCAGGCGCGAGCCGGCCGCCCACCGGTCCAGATGGAGCGTGGCCGCGGCCATCTTCTCCGGGATCTGCCAGCTCTGCGGAAGCAGGCGCGCAAGCGGCCCGGCTAGAACCGCCCAGAGCACCATGCCTGCGATAAGGCCGCCGGCGCCCGCGTACACGACCGCATTGCGCTGGGCCTCGCGGGACCGCAGCTCACCGGCGAACCGCGCGACGTCGCGCGACGCGTGGTCCACCGCCGCCACGGCATGGCGAAGGTCCGGCTCGATCACTCGGCGCAGCGCCTCCGCCGCCTCCTTGGCCTGGCTGTTGAAGCGCTCCGGCGTGAGCTGCATGGCCGGATGGGTGTCGATCTTCCTTAGGCCGCCAATGATCGCGGCGAACGTCTCGCTGTAGTCCGGCGCCTTGCCGCGCATCCGCGTCGGCAGGCGCTCGATCTGGACCCCGAGTTCCGCCACCTCGCGCCGGAGCTGTTCGAAGGCCTCTGCGGCGTCCTGTGGTTCCTGCTGATCCCCCATGGCGGCTCCTACCTGGAAAGGCCTCGCGACCGGTCGATTGCCCGCGCCAGCTCACGGCCGATGTCCTGGCCGCGCGCGACGCCGAGCCCGAGTTGTTGGCGCCGCTCGCCGAGCGCCGCCATCAGCTCGGCATCACGGCCGAGGCCAGTCGCCATTGCCTGCATTCGGCGCTCGACGGCCTGTCGCGCCGGCCGGTTCTCGAAGCCCTCAAGCGCCGCGCGACGGGCGCCGAGCGCCGTCCAGTCGGCCACGAACCGCTCGGCCCGAAGCTGCGGATCGGCGCGGACCTGGGCCTCTCGCGTCATCGCCTTGAACGTCGCCCCCAGCCCGCCCGGCCGATCGATGCCGCTGGCGAGGCTAGGACGGCGCTCGAGCGCGCTCCTGAGGTCCCTCGCGGCCGATCGGCTGGTTCGCTCAAGCGCGTCCGCGGCCTGCTTCAACGCCCGCTCCTGATGGGGAAGGACAGGCAAGTCGCGAGCGCGCATCTGCTGCACGTCTGCGAAGGCGCGCGTATAGCCCTCCACGCCGTCGGCAAGTTCGCGCCGCATGGCCGGGGTTGCCGCCCGGTCATGGCCCTTTTCCGGCTGGCGCTCCGGTCGCGCACGCGGCGTGAAGTCCGCGAACATGCCGCGCCTAGGCTCGCCCTGCGCCTTGAGGATCTCGCGCTGGATCGCGCGCCGCTCCGCGAATACCTCGCCGTAGTCCAGGGTCGTGTCCTTGGCCCGTTCGCGGCCGAGCGTCTGCACGAGTTGCCGGCGATCCGGGAAGTCCTCGGCGGCATAGTGGATCGCGAGCGCGTCGCGGTGGCGGCTCGCGGCCACGTAAGTTGCGTGACGATCCAGGCCGCCGGTGGCCAGCACATGCGCCCGGTCGACGGTGACGCCCTGGCTCTTATGGATGGTGGACGCGTAGCCATGGTCGACGTGGGCGTAGTCCTTCAGGTCAAACGCCACGCGGCGATCCGAGCCGTCCAGGCGTACCGTGAGGCTGGAGCCTTTGATGTCTTCCACGGTCCCTAGGGTCCCGTTCTTCACGCCGAGCGAGCGTTCGTTGCGCAGGAAGAGCAGCCGGTCGCCAGTCGCGAACGCCCGCTCGCCGCGCTCGGTCTGGATGGTCTGGTCGGCACCGAGATCGCCGGCCTCACGCATTCGAACCCGCGCGAGCTGGTTCAGCTCGGCCACGTCCGCCCGCGTGTGCGCGAGCATGATCTGGCTCCGGCCCGGCTGCTCCCGCCGCGCCTCATCCCAGCCGTCCACTAAGGCCGTCTGCGCCTCGGTCCGCGTCGCATGGGCGTGGACCATGCCGGCCGCTTCGTAGCGGTCGAGCGCGGCGCCCGTGCGGCCGGTGGCCAGCTCGCGCGTGGCCTGCCGTTGCCAGTCCTGGAGCTGGCGGCGGATTTCGGTGATCTCGGCCGCGCCATGGCGCTCGGTCAGCGCCCGGAACGCCGCCCCGGCCTCGATCGCCTGGAGCTGCTCGGCGTCGCCCACCAGCACCACCTTGGCTTGGGCGCGCTCGGCCGCCGCCAGCACCCGGTCCATCTGGCGCGAGCCGATCATGCCGGCCTCGTCGATCACCAGGACGTCGCGCCTCGTGAGTTGCTCGCGTCCCTGGCTCCAGGCGTGCTCCAGGCTGGCGATGGTGCGCGAGGCGATGCCGGAGCCGCCCTCCAGGCTCTCCGCCGCAATGCCGGAGAGCGCTGCGCCGCGGACCTGGTAGCCCTCCGCTTCCCACGCCTCGCGTGCGACGCCGAGCATCGCGCTCTTGCCCGACCCCGCGTAGCCCACCACCATCGCCAGGTCCGTACGGCCGGTCACATGGCGAAGGGCCGAGCGCTGCTCCTCGCCCAGCGCGAGGCCTGACTTCGCCGCGCGGTCGATCGCTTGCTCGCGTGCGTCCCGCCCGATGCCGTGGCCGCGCCGCTCGGCGAGCCGGTCGGCCGTGCGCTCCAGCCGCTTCTCGGTTGCGATCATGTCGCGCGTGCTGAACCGTTCCTCGCCGCGGGCGTCGCGCCCGAGCGCGACCAGCTCCGGCGAGGCCCGCATCGCGCTCATCGCGCGGCGGAACTGGTCGGCATCGTCGGTGTGGCGATGGGCGAAGCGCATGAGGTCGCGGTCGGTGAAGGTGCTCTGCTGGCGAGTGATGGCGTCGAGCGCCACGGACGGATGGGCCGTGATCAGCTCGCCGTTCCGCCGGGCGATCTCGTGATGCTCTGCCAAGCGTTCGGCGGTCTCGCCGCGTTCTGATCGGCCTGACGCGGCGGGGCCGATCTTGTCCTGGGGTTCAAGGCCGATGCCCTGGTCCTTGAAGCTGCGGTGATCGACCGTGGCGTCGATGTCGAGTTCGGCAAGGCGTTCGTTGACGTGATCCGCCCAGGCGGCGCGCCAATCGGTCAACAGCTCCGTGCGGTTCCAATCACGGACCTTGGCGCCGAAGCCTTCGGGACCGGCCTCGCGCATCGACAGCATGACGTGGGCGTGGGGCTTGGGTTCGCCGTCCGCGCCCACGTCCCAATGCACGTTGAGGTCGGCGACCATGCCGCGGGCCACGAATTCGCGCTGCACGAAGTCCCGGGCCAGGGCGACGCCCTGCGCCTGATCCAGCTCTCTGGGGATGGCGAATTCCACTTCGCGGGCGAGCTGGGCGTCCTTGCGCTTCTCGACGCCTTCGACCTCGTTCCACAGCGTCTCGCGGTCCTGCCAGCGCTCGGGCGCGCCTTCCGGCGCCATCACTTCGGAGTGGATGACGCCGGCCTTGTTGGTGAAGTCGTGGTCGCGTCCGAGCCGCTGGTCGTGCAGGCGGCTGGCCGCACGATAGGCCGCCGCCGCCACGGCGCTGGAGCCGTTGGCGCGGCTGATGACCTTGGCGCTGAAGTGGTAGATGGCCACGGCGGCCGTCCTTCCCCGACAGGGCCGCACACGTCGCGCAGCGACGTATAAGCGCGCACTCACGACTTTCGTTTCGCTCGTGACGGGTGTTTTGCCGAATTTCGCGCGCAGTTCACAACTTGCGGCTGCTGAAGTATCTTGAAGGTGGGGGCGCAACGCAACGACGGAGCGGCCCCATGCGCAAACCCCGAGACATCGACGCCGAACTGAAGGCCCTCCAGGAGAAGGCCAAGGGCCTGAAGGCGCGCAAGGTCAGCCAGCACGGCGAACTGGTCGCGGCCACCGGCGCCGACCAGCTCGACCCCGACACCCTGGCCGGCGTGCTGCTGGCCGCGGTGGAGACGAAGGACGCGGCGCAGCGGGAGGCCTGGCGCAAGCGCGGGAGCGCCTTCTTTCAAGGCCGGTCGGGAAAGGCTGCTGGAGCATCTGCATCGAACGGCGCGCGGCCTGGAGCGGACGGCGGCGCTCATGCGCCGGGCTGAGGCGGCCCACGCGCGCCAGGACGAACGCGAATGGGCGGTGGAGCGTCGCGCCCGCACGCGGCAGCTCATCGAACTCGGCGGCCTGGTGCAGAAGGCCGGGCTGGTCGACCTGCTGAAGGGTG
>Ga0310811_10000085_pt1 | contig 148314 bp, 126 predicted proteins | sample YCmetagenome_FD_207642 | JGI IMG/M metagenome (GOLD analysis project Ga0310811, IMG submission 207642) | Soil microbial communities from experimental microcosm in Duke University, North Carolina, United States - YC | ecosystem: Engineered > Artificial ecosystem > Soil microcosm > Unclassified... | reverse complement strand
CGGCGATCGACCTTTCGGGCCGCGCCTATCTGGGCTGGCAGGTGAATTTCGAACGGCCGATGCTCGGCACCATGGACACGCAGCTGGTCGAGGAATTTTTCCGCGCTTTGGCCGGCAACGGGTTGTTCACGCTGCATCTGCGCCAGTTGGCCGGCACCAATGCGCATCACGTGGCGGAAGCCGCGTTCAAGGCCGCGGCGCGGGCGCTGCGCATGGCGGTCGCGGTGGACCCGCGCAGCGCCGGCCAAATCCCCTCGACCAAAGGCTCCCTGTGATGCGGCGCGCGCTATGCTGGTAGCCGTCGTCGATTACGGCAGCGGCAATCTCGCCTCGGCCGCGCGGGGGCTCTCGCTTGCGGCCGAACAGCTTGGGCTGACGGCCGACATACGCATCACGGCCGACCCTGACCTGGTCGGGCGGGCGGACCGGATTGTCCTGCCCGGCCAGGGCGCGTTCGCCGACTGCGCCGCCGGCCTTGCGGGCGTCACCGGGTTGAAGGAGGCGATGATGCGCCGGGTGGCCGAAGGGGCCCCGTTTCTGGGCATCTGCGTCGGCATGCAGCTCATGGCGGAGCGCGGCCTGGAGTTCGGCGTGACCGAAGGGTTCGGGTGGGTCTCGGGCGAGATTGCCCCCCTGCCGGCGGGCGATCTGCGCCTGCCCCATATGGGCTGGAACGAGCTCACCTTCACCGCCGACTCGCACCCGCTTCTGGCCGGCCTGAAGCCGGGCGACCACGCTTATTTCGTGCATTCCTTTGCACTGGCTGGGAGCCGGCCCGAGCAGGTTCTGGCCACGACTGAATATGGCGGCAAGGTCGTCGCCATGGTGGCGGCGGGAAATTGCGCCGGCACGCAGTTCCATGTGGAAAAAAGCCAACAGGTCGGCTTAAGAATTCTCGGTAATTTCTTGCGCTGGTCTCCCTAGGCATGAGAGCTTAGCAAACTGTCATGCCCGGTACCTTGATCAGCCCTCCCACACGCGCGAATAGGCAGCGGTGAATTACGACCTGCCCCCACCCACCACCTTGACCGCCGAACGCATCGAGCGTTTCGACGACGATGCCGACGTGCACGCGCTGGCAGAAGCCGCGACGGCGGCGATCCTGGATGGCGGCGGTTTCGGCTGGGTGAAGCCGCCGAAGGCCGCTTTGCTCGAGCAGTATTTCCGCGGTGTTTTGCTGGTGCCGGAGCGCATGCTCATCGTCGGCCGCATGGACGGCGTGATCTATGGCGCGGTGCAGCTGCATCGCCCCTCACGGAACAACGAGGCGCAGGCGGTCTCGGCGCATCTGATGCACCATTTCGTGGCGCCTTACGCGCGCGGCCATGGCTTGGCGCGGCTGATCATCCAGCGCGCCGAGGAGCATGCCAGGTCGCTCGGCTACAGGGTGCTGAACCTGGACGTGCGCGAAACACAACAAGCCGCCATCGCTTTGTTCGAGGCCGCCGGTTTCGTACGCTGGGGAACCCATCCGGCCTATGCGCGGGTGAAGGGCGAGACCGTGCGCGGACATTTCTATTATAAGTTGCTGCAAAAATGACACTGACCTTATTTCCGGCCATCGATCTGAAAGACGGCGCTTGCGTGCGCCTGCAGCGCGGGGAGATGGACCGCGCCACCATCTATGGCGAGGACCCCGCGGCGCAGGCCAAAGCCTGGCAGGCGGCGGGCTTCTCCTGGGTCCATGTGGTCGATTTGAACGGCGCCTTTGCCGGCAAGACGGCGAACGGCCCGGCGGTGAAGGCGATTCTGGACGCGGTGAACATTCCGGTGCAGCTCGGCGGCGGCATTCGCGATCTCGGCGCGGTGGAAAGCTGGCTGGAAGCCGGCGTGTCGCGCGTGATCCTGGGCAGCGCCGCCGCCAAAAACCCCGGCCTCGTCATCGAAGCCGCGAAAAAATTCCCCGGCCGCGTGGTCGTAGGCATCGACGCCAAAAGCGGCATGGTGGCGACCGAAGGCTGGGCCGAGACCTCCAGCCTCAAAGCCACGGAACTGGCCCAGCGCCTGGAAAATGCCGGCATTTCCGCGATCATCTACACCGATATCGCGCGGGATGGGATGAAAACCGGGCTCAACCTCGCGGAGACGACCGCTTTGGCTCGGGCGGTCAGCCTGCCGGTTATCGCCTCCGGCGGCGTCGCGGGGATCGCCGACATCCTTGCCCTGAAGGACGCCGCGCGGACCCAAAAGAACCTCGCCGGGACGATTCTCGGCCGCGCTTTGTATGACGGCAGCTTAAGCCCGGCGGAAGCGCTCGCCGCATGCTGAAACTGCGCGTGATCCCCTGCCTCGACGTCAAGGACGGGCGGGTCGTGAAGGGGGTGAATTTCGTCTCGTTGCGCGACGCCGGGGACCCGGTGGAACAGGCGGTGGTCTATGACGCCGCCGGCGCCGACGAGCTGACCTTCCTCGACATCACCGCCAGCAGCGACAACCGCGACACGATCCTCGACGTCGTCTCCCGCACGGCCGAAAAAGTGTTCCTGCCTTTGACCGTGGGCGGCGGCATCCGCAGCGTGGCGGATATAAGGCGGCTGCTCCTGGCGGGCGCGGACAAATGCAGCATCAATTCCGCGGCCATCAGCCGGCCCGAACTGGTTAGCGAAGCGGCGCAGAAATTCGGCAGCCAGTGCGTGGTGGTGGCGATCGACGCGCGCATGGTCTCACCCGGCAAATGGGAGGTCTTTTCCCATGGCGGGCGGATGAATACCGGCCTGGACGTGCTCGAATGGGCGCAACGCATGGAAGCCTCCGGCGCGGGCGAACTATTGGTCACCTCCATGGACCGGGACGGCACCGGCAAAGGCTTCGACCTGGCCCTGCTCAAGGCCATCTGCGCCAAAATCCGCTTGCCTGTCGTGGCCTCCGGCGGCGTCGGCAGCCTGCAGCATTTCGTCGAGGGCGCCGAGGCCGGCGCCACCGGGCTGCTGGCGGCCAGCGTCTTCCATTTCGGCCAGTTTTCCATCGCCGAGGTCAAACAGGCCTTGCTCGCGGCGCACCTGCCCGTGCGCCCGCCTGTAACGACGAATTCGGCGCCCATAACAGCAGGTGATCATGGCTGAAAAAATCGAACCGGCCGCTTCAACGGCAAGCTTGGATGCCCGCGTGCTCGACCGGCTCTGGGCCACCGTGCTGTCGCGCAAGGATGCCTCCCCCGACGAGAGCCACTCGGCGCGCCTGCTCTCGCGCGGCACTGCCAAGGTCGCGCAGAAATTCGGCGAAGAAGCTGTGGAATGCCTGATCGAAGCCGTCGCCGGCCGGCCGGACGCCCTGGTCTCGGAAAGCGCCGACGTGCTGTACCATCTGATGGTCCTGTGGGTCGCTGCCGGCGTGCGGCCGGACCAGGTCTGGACCGAGCTGGCGCGGCGCGAAGGCGTGAGCGGCATCGCCGAAAAGGCGGCTCGCCAGAAGTAAGCAAGCGGCCGCTTTTTAAAAAAAGCGGCGCAAAAATTTTTGTTTATGCTGGGACTGGGGCAGCGAAACCTGCACAGCGAAAGGGGACGAAATATGGCCACCTATGACGACAACAATATTTTCGCCCGCATCCTGCGCGGCGAAATTCCCTGCCAGCGCCTCTATGAAGACGAGTTCGCCCTCGCCTTCCCCGACATAAAGCCGCAAGCACCTTGCCACGTGCTGGTGATCCCGAAAGGCAAATATGTGTCGGCCACGGATTTCGGCGCCAAGGCCAAGCCTGAAGAAATCACCGGCTTTTACCGGGCGGTTTCCCTGGTCGCGGAAAAACTGGGCGTGGCCGAAAGCGGCTATCGCCTGATCGCCAACGCCGGCCCCGACAGCCGGCAGGAAGTGCCGCATTTCCACGTGCATATTCTCGGCGGGCATCGGCTGGGCGCCATGCTCGTCGCGCCGTAAGTAAGAAAGCAGCCGCTTTTTAAAAAAAAGCGGCGCAAAAATTTTTGTTATGCTGGGCCATGGGCGTTGTCGCCGACACAGCCCATGGCCCAGCATAAATAAAGTTTTTTTGCTACTTTTTGTTCACAAAAAGTAGCGCTTCCTTGCTTACGCGCTGAACTGGATCACCTCGCGCACCCGCGGGTAGATTTCCTTGACCCAGCGCGATCCGGAAAAGACGCCGTAATGGCCGACTCCCGTCTGCACGTGATGGCGCTTGAGCGCCGGACGGAGATTGGTGCACAGGTCCAGCGCCGCGGCGGTTTGCCCGAGGCCGCAAATATCGTCGCGCTCGCCTTCGATGGTGAACAGGAAGGTCTTCTGGATCATATCCGGCCGCACCGCGCGGCCATGATAGGTCAGTTCCCCCTTGGGCAGCTCATGATCCATGAAAATGCGCTTGACGGTCTCGAGGTAGAACTCGGCCGGCAGATCCATGACCGCGAGATATTCGTCATAGAACGCGCGGTGCATTTCCGCGGTCGCCTTGTCGCCGGCCGCCAGCGAGCGGAACTGCCGGAAATGCGCGCCGATATGTTTTTCGAGATTCATCGAGACGAACGCCGAAAGCTGGACGAAGCCTGGATAGACCTGCCGCCCGGCGCCGCGGAACCGCCACGGAACGGTGCTGATCATACGGTCCTCGAACCAGGAAAGGTCCTTGCTCTTGGCCAGCTCGTTCACTCTGGTGGGATTGCGGCGCGTATCGATGGGGCCGGCCATCAGCGTCATGCTGCGTGGCGTCGCCTCGTGGTTGTCCTCGGACATGACGGCGACGGCGGCCAAAACGGCCACCGCAGGTTGGCAGATGCCCAGCACATGGCTGCGCGGGCCCAGAAACTCCAGGAATTTGATGACATGGTCGATATATTCGTCGAACCCGAAGCGCCCCGCCTCCATCGGCACATCCCGGGCATTATGCCAGTCCGTGATGTAAACATCATGATCCCGCAGCATCGTTTCCGCCGTGCTGCGCAGCAAGGTGGCAAAATGGCCCGACATCGGCGCCACCAGCAGCACCTTAGGCTGCGGGCGGTCGGTGTCTTTTTTGAAATGGATCAGGCTCGCAAAGGGAGTCTCGAGAACGATTTCGTCCGTGACGCTGACCAGCTTATTGCCGACCGTGACGTCGTTGAGTTCGTATGCGGGGCGCTTATGGGTGGTGCCCGAATTGCCGAACACGTCGAGCGCCGCCGTGACATGGCGCATCAGGACGCCATAGGGCTGGGTGGGCGTGACGCATCTCAACAACGTGCTGCTATGCCGGGCCATCATTCGCAGCGGGTCCAGAACGTCCGTCTGGGCTTGGTAGAGGTCGTAAATCATCGTTCAGTCCCTTAGGCGAATATGGTATCGCCGAGTCCCCGTAATAAGATTTCTCACGCCAGTGTGCCGCTCGTCTAGTCCAAGAAAAGCGGTATACTCATAAGACAAAAGCAGTATATTCATAAAACAAAGGCGCGATCATGACAGAAGCGACCCTGCTGATTAGTAGCAAAAACTATTCTTCTTGGTCGTTGCGCGGCTATTTGCTGGCAAAGCTGTCCGGCATCGACTTCGTCGAAGAGAAAGTCTCGCCGGATGACGCGCGCGCCCGGCAGGAACTGCTGATGCGCACCTCGTCGATTCTCGTGCCCTGCCTGATTCACGGGGAGGTTTCGGTCTGGGACACGCTGGCGATCGCCGAGTATCTGAACGAAGTGTTTCCCGACGCGCAGATGCTGCCGCGTGAAAAAGTGGCGCGGGCGCGGTGCCGGTCGATATCCGGCGAAATGCATTCCGGCTTTGCCGCCTTGCGCGCCTCGCTGCCGATGAATTTGCGCGCCCACAAGCGCGGCTTCACCGTCTGGTCGTCCGCCCAGGCGGACATCGACCGCATCACCTCGATCTGGCGGGACTGCCTGACGAGTTGGAAGGGGCCGTTCCTGTTCGGCAAGGCGCCGACGATCGCCGATGCGATGTACGCGCCGGTCGTGACCCGCTTCCTGAGCTATGACGTCACGGTCGGCCCAGCCTGCCAGGATTACTGCGACACCATCATGAACTGGGAGCCGATGCAGCGATGGGTCGCTGAAGCCAAGCGCGAGCCCCAGGAAATCATCGAACTCGACATGGATTTCTGAGCGGGAGATTTCTAAGCGGGGCGCGACCTGCCGTGGCAGCCGGCCTAAAGGCCGATCCGCCTCATGGTTCCGGCGCCCTATTTCGGTAACTCGGCCCATGGCGTCGGTGCCGGTACAATGCAGGGCGCCTCGGCATCGACGGTCTTGAAATCGGCCGGGGAGATGATTTCGAGATATTCCATATCGGGCGAATAATCGAACAGATAATGCACGATGCCGGGCCGCTGGTGAACGCAGTCCCCGGCGGCGACCAGATGTTCCTGGTCGCCATACATGAAGCGGGCCCACCCCTTTTGCATGAGGACGATGTGGAAATCCGCGACGTGCCGGTGCCACCCCGTCCCTTGCTCGGGCGGGCGATCAGGATTGGCCCTGACGAGCTGACACAGCACGCGCCCGCCGGTCGCCCCGGCCACGCCCAAATCGCGATATAGGAAGAAATCTCGCAACCCATCGCTGCGCCACGGCGTGTCACCGGGCCGGACGTGCGAAAACTGATTCACCGCCATTTTGTCGAGCATAGGTTGTGCTCCCCCCGAAGGGCCATCTAGAATTTATTGCACGAATCCGCATTTTTAGCCAGATTTATTTTGCGCCGCAACACGATTTTAGGAAACTATTCCTTAATCATTTGTTAGGTGCACAACCGGCTCAGACAGAAAGTGGCCGCTTTTTGAAAAAAGCGGCACCAAAAACTTTTGTTTACGCTGGGGCATGGGCGTTGGCGCCGACACAGCCTGAAGCCCAGCATAACAAAGTTTTTTTGCTACTTTTTGTTCACAAAAAGTAGCGCTTACTTACTCTTCCCGCTCCGTGCGAACCAGCACGTCACGTTTGCCCACATGGTTTGCCGGGCTCACGACGCCCTCTTTCTCCATCTGCTCGATCAGCTTGGCGGCGCGGTTGTAGCCGATCTGCAAGTGCCGCTGAATGAACGACGTGCTCGCCTTGCCCTCACGGGCGACGAGGGCGACGGCCTGGTCGTACAGCGCGTTTTCACCATTGGTGTTGCCGCCGATCGCCCCGGAAATCGTCGGCGTCTCGTCCTCGACCGGCTCGGTCACTTCATCGAGGTAAGCCGGCTCGCCCTGCTCGCGCAGGAAGGCGACCACCGCCTCGACCTCCTGGTCGGACACGAAAGGCCCGTGAACGCGGGTGATGCGCCCGCCGCCCGCCATGTACAGCAGGTCGCCTTGGCCGAGCAGCTGCTCCGCGCCCTGCTCGCCAAGAATCGTCCGGCTGTCGAATTTCGAGATCACCTGGAAGCTGATGCGGGTCGGGAAATTCGCCTTGATCGTACCGGTGATGACGTCGACCGAGGGGCGCTGGGTCGCCATGATCACGTGAATCCCGGCGGCGCGGGCCATCTGCGCCAGACGCTGAACGGCGATTTCGATTTCCTTGCCGGCCACCATCATGAGGTCCGCCATCTCGTCGATGAACACCACGATGAAGGGCAGAGGTTCGAGCGCCAGAGGCTGGTCTTCGAACACCGGCTTGCCGGTTTCCGAATCGAAGCCGGTCTGCACGCGCCGTGTCACCACCTCGCCGCGGCTGCGCGCCTCGTTCACGCGGTCGTTATACCCGGCGATGTTGCGCACCGCGAGCTGGCTCATGGAGCGGTAGCGCCGCTCCATCTCGCGCACCACCCATTTGAGCGCCGCCACCGCCTTGGCCGGCTCGGTGACGACCGGGGCCATGAGATGCGGGATGCCGTCATACACCGAGAGTTCGAGCATTTTCGGGTCGATGAGGATCAGGCGGCATTGTTCGGGCGAGAGCCGGAACAGCAGGCTCATGATCATGGCATTGACACCAACCGATTTGCCGGACCCGGTGGTGCCGGCGATCAGCAGATGCGGCATCCGCGCCAGATCGGCGAGCACCGGGGCGCCGGAAATATCCTTGCCGAGCGCGAGCGTCAGCTTCGAGCTTTGCTTTTCCCAGGTCTCGGCGCCGAGCAGCTCGGACAGATAGACCGTTTCCCGTTTCGCGTTCGGCACCTCGATGCCGATCACGTTGCGGCCCGAGACCGTGGCGATGCGCACGGCGACCACCGAAAGCGAGCGGGCGATATCGTCGGCCAGCCCGACGACGCGGGCCGAACGGATGCCAGGCGCGGGCTCCAGCTCATACAACGTAACCACGGGGCCCGGGCGGATCTCAACGATCTTGCCCTGCACGCCGTAATCCTGAAGGACATTCTCCAGCAGGCGCGCATTGTTCTCCAGCGCCTCCGGCGAGGGGCCGGTGCTGTTGCGCGGCGGTGCCGTGCGCAGCAGATCGAGCGAGGGGAAATTCCAGCCGGCTTCGAGCAAGGGCAGCATTTCCTGGCGCGGCGGCGCCTTCTTGGGCGGCAGCGTGGCCTTGATCGCCGGCATGCTCCGCGCCTGGGGCGTCGGCATCGCCGGCATCACCGGCGCGTCATCATCCTCGTCCAGCCGGCCGGGCGGCACGGCGGGAACCCAGGCCCGCCCCGGCGCCTCCTCGGCACGCTCCGACACGCTTTGCAGCAGAGGCGTGATCCAGGAGGACACCGCCTCCGCGCCGCGCCGGCTGTGGCTCACCGACGCCTTGGCGACAACCGCGGCCTTGCGCCCGCCCGAGCGCCATTCGCCGGGCGTGAAGCCCAGCGCGAATCCGAAACTCCCCAGCGCCAGAACCAGCGTCAGCAGCAGCATCAGGCCGCTGCCGACTTTCCCCAGGCCGGAATTGCCCAAACTGACAAACGCATGAGACAGCACGGCCCCCGCCGCGCCGCCGATTCCGGCCGGCACGGGCCAGCCGACGGATGGCCCGGGGATGATGGTCAGGGCCATGGCCAAAGCCGTGGCCAACAAGGGCATCGACAAGCCGGCCGAAAAGATTCGGCTCTTCAGATGGCCAACCGCGCCGCGGCTGCCCAAACGGTAGCTCCAGGCCAGCAGAACCAAAGGCGGGATCAGCCCGGCCGCGCCGAACCCCTGCAGCACCAGGTCCGCGAGAATCGCCCCCACCGGGCCCGCGAGATTCGTCACCGGTGAATCGCTCGCCGTGTCGAAGGACGGATCATGGGGATTGTAGGAGATCAGCGCCAGCAGCACCGCCAAGCCGACCAGTGCGCAGCAAACCGCTGAAAGCTCTGAAATCCGGCGGCGGAGCTGCGCCCGGATTGCTGGAGAGACGAACCGTCGGGCTTCGAAATTTACCGCCATGGCCGACGTTATACGTTGGAGGTACCTGATTTCAAAATACATTCGTGGCCCAAAGCCCGGCCGCCAGGCTGCCGAACTCATGACGAATCGTTCACGCACAAATGGAAACAGCGCCTCGCGGCGCTGTTTCTCTGTTTAGACGGATGGGGGACGGCGTTAGAGCGCGATGACTTTAAGTCGAACCATTCATGGTTCGGCTTAAAGTCTGAATCGCCCTCTAACTTATTTATCTAAAGGCGGATTCAGATTTTAGAGCGGATCGCTACGCGATTCGATCTAAAATCATCCGACTCTAGTCGCCCATCACCGGGATCTTCTGGCCGTCGGCGAAGATCGCGTAGGCTTCTTCACCATGGACGGCGTCGTCGCCGATCATCATGACCTCGTCATTCGCGCGCAGCGGCACGAACAAGCCGATGATCTTGAGAAGGACAAACGTGCCGACCACGTTGATGGCGATGATGAAAGCCGCGCCGTAGATCTGCAGCAGCACCTGATGCGGATTGCCGAAGGCGGCACCGGTGACGCTCACCGAGCTGTCCTTACCCGTGCCGAAATATTCGATCATGCCGGGATCGGCCAGGATGCCGGTGCCGATACCGCCGACAAGGGCCGCCACGCCGTGCGTGTGGAACACGCCGAGCGTATCGTCGACCTTGCGGAACAGCCAGGTCTTGCCGAGCCAGTTCCAGGTCATCCAGGGCAGGACGCCAGCCGCGAGCCCGAGGACAATCGCCTCGCCGCCATTGATATAGCCCGCTGCCGGGGTGATGGCGACGAGACCGGCAATCATGCCATTCACCGCGCCCAGCACGGAGGGCTTGTTGTAGGCGATCACGTCCAGCACGGTCCAGGACAACAGAGCCGCTGCCGCCGCCACGTTGGTGTTCAGCACGGCCGCACCGGCATCGGCGTTGGCGAAATATGGGTCGCCGCCGTTGAAGCCGTCCCAGCCCAGCCACAGAATGCCGGCGCCCACCAGGGTGATCAGCAGGCTGTTCGGCTGGAAGTTTTCGCGGTCACGCGCCAGACGCGGGCCGATCATGGCCGCGGCGGTGAAGCCGGACGCGGCGGCGGTGAGGTGAATCACGTACCCGCCGGAATAGTCGACCACGCCCATGGAACCCAGCCAGCCGCCAGCCCAGAGCGAGAACGCGCCGATCGGGTAAACGACGCTGATCCACACGGGAACGAAAATCATCCAGGCCTTGAAATTCATGCGGCCGAGGATGGAGCCCTGCATAATGATCACCGTGATGGCGGCGAACACGAACTGGAAGAACACCATTGTGGCCATCGGGAAGCCGAGAGGCGGCATGCCGCCGGCGGCGGAGGGAACGATCGCTTCCTTGGTCTCGTTCCAGGCGGACGTAATCTGCCCCGGATGGCCGAGGAACCCGCCACCACCGGTCCCAGGCATCACCAGCCAGGGTTTGCCGAAGGACATATTATAGGCCCAGAGAACCCATACCAGCAGCACCGCCGCAAAGGCGTAGAACGCCATGAAGGCGGAGTTGATCGCCCATTTTTTCTTGACGATGCCGCCGTATAGCACCACCAGGCCCGGCACGCTCTGCAGGCCAACCAACGTTGCCGCCGTAAGCTGCCAAGCGTTATCGCCTGTATCAAGCCAGCTGCCCGGTAGCGCGGGAACTATTGCCATTGTTACGTCTCCATAATGCCACAACCGCGTGTTCAGGCTTTGCGCACAAAGCCTAGCGGTGTCGGTTGCAAAGCATCTTCCGTGCCAATCTTATGCAATCTTTATTTGGGGCAAAGAACGGATTGCCTACCGTTCATGCTGCCGGAGCGCTCAATCAACGATCAGAATCTGATTATTTATTAAGCGCACATCTCCATCTGGCGTGCCTCGTCGCTGCGGAAAATTTCACCCCGCATGGCGGCCGGAAACTTGGCGCGGCTGCCTTGCTCTGCCACATAGGGCCGCATGCAGAGTCACCATGACATCGCGATTATCGGCGCCGGTCCCGTGGGCGGGGCCCTTGCCTGCGCCCTGGCGGCATGCGGCCGCACTGTGGCTCTGGTCGACAAAGCCGCGTTGCCGCCGATGGAGCACCCGGATTTCGACGGCCGCGCCTATGCGATTGCCGCCGGCTCCAAACGCCTGCTCGACGCGGCCGGATTATGGGACGCCCTGCCCTTCCCACCCTGCCCGATCCTGGACATCGACGTCACGGACGGAAAGGCCGGGCGCCGGGCTTCGCCCCTGCGTCTGCATTTCGATCACCGCGCGGTCGGCGATGACCCGTTCGGCTGGATCATCGAAGCACGGTCATTGCGTGTCGCCCTCAACCGCCGCGTGCATGAGCAGGAAAACATCCGGCTCCGCGCACCGGCCCAGGCAAGCGTGACGCGGCACAGCGCCGGCGTGCGCGTCAGCCTCGAGAGCGGTGAGATCATCGAGGCCCGCCTCGTGGTGGCGGCCGACGGGCGCAACAGCACCTTGCGGGCCCAGGCGGGGATTCCCGTCACCCGGCTGGTCTATGGCCAATCGGCCGTGGTGTGCGCCGTGGCCCATGAAAAGCCGCATCGGGGCGTGGCGCTCGAGCATTTCCTGCCCGGCGGCCCGTTCGCCCAGTTGCCCATGAGCGGCAATGCGCAGCACGAACATCTCTCCGCCATCGTGTTCACTGACCGCAGCGAAATCGTGAACCGCCTCGGTCTGCTCGATGATGCGCGCTTTACGCGGGAAGTGGCCAAGCGGCTCGGCGACCATCTCGGCGCCGTGACCCTGGTGGGGCGGCGCTGGACCTATCCGCTCTCGGCCATGCATGCGGCACGCTATTTCGATACAAGGCTGGCTTTGATCGGCGACGCCGCGCACGGGGTGCACCCGATCGCCGGGCAAGGGCTGAATCTCGGGCTGCAGGATGCGTTGGCCCTGGTCGATCTGCTCGCCGATGCGCCCGACCCGGGCGACCCGGCGCTCCTGGCCGCCTATCAGGCGGCGCGACGCCCCGCCAACCTGATGATGCTGGCCGCCACCGACGCGCTGGACCGGCTGTTTTCCACCAACAACCCGGCCATCCGGCTGGTGCGCGACCTCGGCCTCGCCGCGGTCGACCGCATGCCGCGGCTGAAACGGCGTTTCATGCTGACGGCGATGGGAAGGTAAGCAAGTGCTTCTTTTTTGAAAAAAAGAAGCAAAAAACTTTTGTTATGCCGGGTCATGGGCTGTGTCAGCGCCAACGCCCATGGCCCAGCATAACAAAAGTTTTTGCGGCGCTTTTTTCAAAAAGCGCCTGCTTCCTTACTTCAAGCTGACGGCGATAGCCTTGAACACAGCGGCCGGAACTGTACCACCATAGACTTTTTTCATCGGCGAATTGTTATCGTTGCCGACCCATACGGCGATGATGTCAGGCCCCGCATCGCCCACGAACCAGGCGTCGCGATAATCCTGCGTGGTTCCTGTCTTGCCCGCAGTGTAGAGGCCGGGGACGAAGGCAGCGGTTCCGGTGCCGTTCTGCACCACTTCGCGCATCATGGAAGCAACCTCTCCTGCCTGTTCGGGGCTGACGACCGCAACGGGCGACGGCGCGGCGTAGGGAACGCCGTTAATGGCGGTGACGCCATGGGGGGTGACGCGATTTCCGCCATTGAAGAACGTGGCATAGGCGCCGGCGAGCTGCATGACCCCGACCGCGCCGGTGCCGAGCGCCATGGTGGCGTCGTCCGGGAAATGATCGTCCAGGCCGAGCGCGCGGGCCAGAACGATGACGTGGCGTGCGCCGCCGGCGCGCAGCAGGATGCGAATGGCGACCGTGTTCATCGAATCGGCCAATGCCTCGGTCATGGTCACGTCGCCATGATAGATGCGCTCATCGTCCCGCGGATTGTAGCCGCGGAAATGCAGCGGCGCGTCGAGCACCTCGTCATCCGGCGACATGCCGGCGCGCAGGCCCGCCAGCCAGACGATCGGCTTGATGGCGGAGCCGGTTTGCCGGCGCGCCAGCACCGCGCGGTCATAGCCGTCGCGGTCCCCCACCCCGCCGACCAGCGCCCGCACAGCGCCGGTCCGGGCGTCCAGCACCACCACCGCGCCTTGGCTGACGCGCAGCGCAGCGCCCTGTTGCGCGATGGCGGAGGTTAAGGCCGCTTCGGCCACGGTCTGCAAGCCGGGGTCCAGGGTGGTGGTGAGGGTTACGTCCTGCCCTTCGGGAATCACCGCGCTATCATGTTGCATGACCCAGAGGGCGAACCAGGAATCCCGCAAGGCGGGGGAAGTGGCCTGGTCGAGCTGCTGCAAGGCGCTGTTTTCATCAGCCAGCGTGATGCGCTGGGTGGCCACCATGGCGTTCAGCACGTCCCGCGCCCGGTTGGAAGCGGCGTTGGGGTCGGCCAGCGGATTCAGGCTGGAGGGCGCTTTCGGCAGGCCGGCGAGGATCGCCGCCTGGGCGAGTGTGAGCCTGTTGGCGGGCACCCCGAAATAGAGCCGGGCGGCGGCATCAACGCCGTAAGCGCCTTCCCCGAGATAGACCCGGTTGAGATAGATGCCGAGAATTTCCGCCCTTGTGTAATGGTGGGCGAGCCACAGGCTCAACACCGCCTCCTGGACCTTGCGCCGCAGCGAGCGCTGGTCCGTGAGGAACAGGGTTTTGGCAACCTGCTGGGTGAGGGTTGAGCCGCCTTGCACGACGCGGCGCCGGACCGCGTCCAGCAATGCGGCGCGCGCCACGCCTTGCAGGTCGAAGGCGCCGTGATCCTCGAAACGACGGTCCTCGATGGCGATGAAGGCGCCGGGGACATAAGGCGGCAGGTCGCGGGGCAGCACGACGCGGCCGGCTTCATCGCCGAACCGGGCGACGAGATGCCCCTGCTGGTCATACAGGCGAATCGCCGGCCGCCGCGGCGTGGTGACCGCGCGCGACGGGTTGGGCATGTCCCAGGTGAAATAAAGCAACACCGAAGCGAGCGCGACGCCGCCCCAGATGGCGCCGATCACGGCGAAGCGGGCAACCGCGCCGAGCCTCTTCAGCCATGGGGGCGCTTTGGCGGGGATGGGTTGACGGCGGGCCATGATGCCCTGCTGCCAACCGCGCCGCGATCACGTCAATGGGGCATCACGGCATTGGCGAATGAGGGGGGAGGCTTTATAGAGCGGCCTCATGCGGGTGTGGCGGAATGGTAGACGCACCGGACTTAAAGTGACGTTGAGTGCCCACCGGGAAACCAGTGGAGTAGAACTGCTCAAAGTCGGGGGAACCTGTCACATGGCAATCCCGAGCCAAGCCCGGCGACGGGAAGGTGTAGAGACTAGACGGGCAGCACCTACGGCCATGCGCTATGGTGAAGGGATAGTCCAGACCACGAACCGGCCGGCAAAAAGATGCACCGGCCCGGGCGGCGAAAGCCGTGGTGGTACGAAAATCCGTTGGGCCCTAGGCCCGTGGGGGTTCAACTCCCCCCACCCGCACCAGCCGGCGGCCGGCGCGCCATTCGGCGCGCCACCTATCGCCAGCGGGTTTTCGGCTCAAGCCAGCGGAACGATGAAGCGCAGCCAGAAGCGGGTATCGTTGCCGCCGTAATTGCTCTGGGTCACGCCCCGCGTGAGGTAGGACTGCATGATGACCGGGCCGAAATCGTACCCGACCAGCAGGCCGAGCGCGAACTGGCTCTGCCGCTGATAGCCGTTGAACGGCGAGCTGGTGTCCGTGGAATAATACCCCACCGGGCCGAACGACCATTTGCCGAACGCCTTCGTCGCCGTGAGGTCGAGGTTGAGGAAGTTCGGGTTGGTGTGGCTGCTGATCTGGTTGCCGTAGATCAGATTGGCTGTGAGATTATAACCGTTCGCGGTGTAGCTGATGGCGACGCGCTGGTTGATGGACCCGGAATGGTCCGCGACCGAGCTGCTGACCCCCGAATAAAAGCCAAACAGATAGCTCACCCCCAGCCCGTTCCCGAGATCCCAGGCCAACTGCCCGGCGACCAACGGATTATACCAGCCGGCCGTGTAAGATCCCGGCGTGCCGGCGCCGACCAGAGGCGCTGCAACCAGCGCTTGTGCCCTGGCCCCGAGAAAATGATACGGCGTCGCCCAGACGATCAGCGGGATCGTGACGATCGCCGATGCGTTGCTCGGCGGCGTGCGCTGGCCATAGTCCGTGGTATCGGCGAAGTACCAGCCCTGCGGCAAAGGGGCGCCGGCTGCGTAGCCGATGGTTTCACCAGGCTGTGTCACGGACCCCGCCCAGGCGGCGCCCGGCAACATCATGGCCGCCATGGCGATGGGCGCGGAGACACCGAGCGTCATGCCGCGCCAAGAGACAGTGTTACGATATTTTATCGACATGTTTCCCCCCTTGACGACGCGCCCGGCAAACCGGAAACGCGTGATATCTTCATTCATTGTTGAAACAATTACTGATATCCGAACGGGCGATACCGAGGCACAACGAGCATAGACCGTGCCAATTGATAAATGCCTGATTTCATTTGTCAGTTGATACGACAAAGTTACAAAATGCGTGACATTTTGTGCCGTTGTGTCGAATCTGCAACGATGCCGACGTTTTCCGGCCGCGACGGACGCGGCCGGCTAACCGAGCTTCAGGAAAGCGGCCGCTCCCGGAAAAACCGGCGTGACATTATGCGCCGCCGGGCACTGAAACGCCGCCCCTGGCAGGCCGCTTCAGAAGCGCCGATAGATCAGATCATGCTGGTCGGCTTTGGCCTCGGCCTCCGCCATGTCGTTCATGCGCGCATGATGGGGCGAAAACCGGCAGACCGGGTCCGTGGCCGCCGCGTTGCCGGTGATGGCGAGCGCCTGGCAGCGGCAGCCGCCCCAGTCGATTTCCCGCATGGCGCATGAGGCGCAGGGCTCTTCCATCCATCCCGTGCCGCGAAACCGCGTGAAGGCCTCGCCATGCTCCCAGATATCGCGCAATGTGCGCTCTCCCGCCGTGTCGAACAGAAGGCCGGGAATGGTTTGCGCGGCATGACAGGGCAGAACACGGCCATCGGGCGCGATGTTCAGCATTTTCTGCCCCCAGCCGCCCATACAGGTCTTGGGAACCTCCGCGTAATAATCAGGCACGACATAATCGATGACCAATCGGCCCTTCAGGCTTTCACGCCGTTCGGCCACGAGGCGGTCCGCGTCTTCGAACTGTTCCCGCGTCGGCATGAGGGCGGCCCGGTTACGGAATGCCCAGCCATGATATTGCACATGGGCCACTTCGAGCCGGTCTGCGCCGAGTTCCACCGCGAGGTCGATGATCGCCGGCAATTCCTGCAAATTCTGGCGATGCACGACGGCGTTAATGGTCAATGACATGCCGGCTTGCGGCACCATGCGCGCGATGCTCAGCTTCTTCTCGTGCCCGTCTTTATAGTGGCCGATGCGATCGGCCGTTTCCGCGTTGGCGCCCTGGAGGCTGACCTGCACATGGCCGAGTCCCGCCGACGCCAATTCGCGCAGCTTCGCCTCGTTCAGCAGCACGGCCGAGGTGATTAGGTTGGCATAAAGCCCCTGCGCGGTGGCGTGCGCCACCAGCTGCGGCAGATCCTGACGGATCGTGGGCTCGCCGCCCGAAAAATGAATCTGCAGCACGCCGAGATCGGCGGCCTCCGCGATCACGCGCTCCCAGAATTGCGTGTCCCGCTCCTGCCCGGCCTTGAGCATTTCCACGGGGTTGGAACAATACGGGCATTGCAGCGGGCAACGATGCGTGAGTTCCGCCATCAGCGCCAGCGGGGGGGAGATCGCGTTCATGGCTGGATCAACCCTTGATCAAGCAATGTCTGCAGGAACACCATAACATCATTTCGAATCTCCTCGGCCGGCGCCGAGAAACGCGCCGACAAACGCTGAATGATGTCATCGACGGAAGACGCCGCATCGCATTCCGCGAGGATCGCATCGGCGATGTCATCCAGCACGATGATTTTTTCCGGCGCCATCAGAATCGGGACATTCCTGGCCTTGTCGAACTGCCGGCGCACGCCGCGCCGCAGCGCCGGGACAAAGGTGCTCGTGATCGTCACCGCGCGACGGACTCCGCCGCGGGTGCTGCGAGAAACGCGCCATGGGGAATATGCCCCGGCGCGACATAGGCACCATATAAACCATCCAGCTGCGCCCAGAGAACATCGCATTTGAAGCGCAGCGCCGCGAGCACCTTCTCCTGTTCCGCGCGCGTCTCCGCCCGCGTGAGAACATAGTTCAGCGCGAAATCGGCGTCGCGCGGCGCCTGATGGAGCCGGGCGTTGAAATAAGCCAAGGTCTCCTGCGACACGAAATCATAATGCGCCAGCATCCCCGACACGCGCTCGGCGATGATGGAGGGCGAAAACAATTCAGTCAGAGACGACGCCACCGCCTCGAGCAGGCTCCGGTCACGGACAAAATGCACATAGGCGTCGACGGCAAAGCGTGTGATGGGAAGAATACCGGCGGTCGATTCCACATAGGCCGGCTCCAGCCCCACCCCCGTGGCCAGCCGCAGCCACCGCGCGATTCCCCCGTCGCCCGGCTGCTCGCCGTCATGGTCGACCAGGCGCTGGCGCCAGATCCGCCGGTCATCGGCGCCGGGCAACCGGGAGACGATGATGGCGTCCTTTTTCGGAATTGAGCTCTGGTAATAATACCGGTTCAAGGCCCAGGCCTGAACTTGGCTCTGCGAACAGGCGCCGGAATGCAGCATGCGGTGAAACGGATGATGATTATGGTAATGACGCGCGCCGATATCGCGCAGCGCCTGCTCGAATTCCGCGTTGGTTAATTTTACGTTTGTTAATTTTTCCATCATAAAGTTATTTCCATTCCGTCCCAGGCAATATCCCAACCGTTCGCGCGCACCATTTCCGCCTCAGGCGAATCGTCACACAAGATCGGGTTTGTATTATTGATATGAATATATATTTTACGCCTGATTTTCGCCCCTGAAAAGGCCGCCAGGCTGCCATCGCGCCCGGAAAGGCTGACATGCCCCATCCGCGCCCCGGTCTTCGTGCCCACGCCGGCGACGATCATTTCATCATCCCGCCACAAGGTGCCATCGAAAAACACCGCATCCGCCGCCTCGAAACGACGCAGTATTTCCGGTGTGACCCGGGCACAGCCGGGCACGAAGAACAGCGTGCGGCCCGCTTTATCCCACAGCCGCAGCCCAACCACAGCCTGGGCGTCGAGCAGGTCCGGCAGATCCCTGCCCGCTTCCTGATATAAGGGAATTTTCCCCGGCACGGCGAAGGTCTCCACGCCAAGGCCGAGCGGCTCACCCGCAGCATCCAAGAGTTCGCTGGCGTGCCCTTCCCGCAGGGCGTGGAATGCCACGTGCTTTTTGTCGAGAACGGAAAAGACCTGATTTTCGTGCAAGATGCGATCGACGAAAGGCGGGGCGTAGATGTTGAACGCATGCCCTTCGCGCAGGGACAAAAGCCCGGCGATGCAGTCAATATCCCCGCCGGAGAGAATGACGGCGGCAATCGGCGCCCCACGCCGTGCGGCACCGTCCGCGGGGTGCAATTGCGGCGCCGCACGCAGTTGCGCCGGCAAATCCGGGCTGGCATTGAGCAAAACCCAGCGCTTCCCATCCGCGCTCACCGCCAGCGAAGCCTGGGTGCGGGGCTTTACCGCCGGATCGCCCAGGCGGGCGCGGCGGCAATTCTCGCAACGGCAATTCCATTGGGGGAAACCTCCCCCCGCCGCGGCCCCCAACACTTTTATCTGCAAGACCAACCTCCCGGATGCGCGGCGCACCGCTCATCCCATCGCCGAGACATGACCGTTCGGGGACCAAAAGGCGGCATCTTCGCGGGACTCAGGGCCGCCGAGCGCCGTTTCGTTTCCTCCAAACCCTAACCTGAACGGCCTTTGTCAGAAAGCCTATCCTATCGCTGCCGTCCTGGGAATAGCCCGCTGCCCTTACCTGGCCTGGGAGACGAGCGGCACAGACGATGCGAGGCTGGCCTGATACCCCAGCGCAGCGCTGCCGGCCGCATAGCCGTTTTTGCTCAAAATGTACGCCATGACATTTTCATACTGGCCGTGCGACAGGCCGCCGGGGCGGTCGGCCGGCATCTGCTGCGCGAGGATGGTGAAAACGCCGCCCAGCGTGGTATGGCCGGCGGGTGCTGCGAAGCTCGTCCCCGTCAAGGCCGGCCCGACCCCGCCTTGCAGCGCCGCGCCGTGGCAGCCCGCGCAATTTTGCGTATAAATGTCCGCGCCCGTTGCCGCCTGCGGCGCGCTGTACAACGAAGGCGGCGCGGCCGCGCCCGCAGTTTGCGCCATGCCGACAAAGCCAGCGGCCAGAACAACGATGCGTTTGATCATTTCATCGACCTCTAACAAGATGTTCGAGGTCATGATAGGCGAACACACCCCGCCGGCCAACGGTGATTACGCGCCGCGCTCCAGCGCCGCCACCTCGTCGTCGCCAAACACCCGCGATCGCGTGAGAAAGCGTAACCCCGTGCCATTCTCGAGGGAAAACATACCGCCCATGCCGGCGACAACATCGATGATCAGCTGGGTGTTTTTCCAGTAGGCGAACTGCGATGGGCTCATGTAGAACGGCGCACCGCCGATCTCGCCGAGGCGGACATCCTGCGGCCCCACGATGTAATCGCCATCAGCGAAGCACATCGGGGACGAGCCGTCACAGCATCCGCCCGATTGGTGGAAGATGATATCCCCATGACTCTGCCGCAGCCTGGCGATGAGATGCAAAGCCGCATCCGTGGCCACAACCCGCTGCGGCAGCATGGTCATCTTCGTCGCGCCTTAAAAGAAACCGAGCGCGTTCGGGCTGTAGCTGACCAGAAGATTCTTGGTTTGCTGGTAATGATCCAGCATCATCTTATGGTTCTCGCGCCCGATCCCCGACTGCTTGTAGCCGCCGAACGCGGCATGCGCGGGGTAGAGATGATAACAGTTCGTCCACACCCGCCCCGCTTTGATGGCGCGCCCCATCCGATAGGCGCGCGCGCCATCGCGGCACCACACGCCGGCCCCCAGGCCGTACAGCGTGTCGTTCGCGATCCGCAGGGCCTCCGCTTCATCTTTGAAAGTCGTGACGGCCAGCACCGGCCCGAAAATTTCCTCCTGGAACAGGCGCATTTTATTGTTGCCGCGAAAGATGGTTGGCTCGATGTAAAACCCCTCGGACAGTTCGGCGGCCATTTCCGGCCGGCCGCCGCCGACGAGAAGCTCCGCGCCCTCCTGTTTGCCGATATCGATGTAGGACAGGATCTTCTGCACCTGTTCGCTCGAAGCCTGCGCTCCGACCATCGTTTGGCCGCTCAAAGGATTGCCCTGCTTGATGGCTGTGACACGCTGCAAGACGCGTTCCATGAAGCGATCGTAAATGCTCTCCTGAATCAACGCCCGTGACGGGCAAGTGCAAACCTCCCCCTGATTCAGGGCAAAGAGCAGGAAGCCCTCGACCGCTTTGTCGAGAAATTCGTCGTCCTGGCTCATCACATCGGCGAAGAAAATATTCGGCGACTTGCCGCCGAGTTCGAGGGTCACGGGGATCAAATTGTGGCTGGCATACTGCATGATCAGCCGCCCGGTCGTGGTCTCACCGGTGAACGCGATCTTGGCGATGCGGTTCGACGACGCCAGAGGCTTGCCCGCCTCCAGGCCGAACCCGTTCACGATATTGACCACGCCCGGTGGCAGCAGGTCGGCAATCAACTCGGCGAAAACCATGATGCTGATCGGCGTCTGTTCCGCCGGCTTCAGAACCACCGCGTTGCCCGCGGCAAGCGCCGGCGCCAGCTTCCAAATGGCCATCAGCAGCGGGAAATTCCACGGGATGATCTGCCCCACCACGCCGAGCGGTTCGTGGAAATGGTAAGCGATCGTCGTCTCGTCGATTTCCGACAGCGTGCCTTCCTGCGCCCGCGCGCACGCCGCGAAATAGCGCAGATGATCGATGGCGAGCGGAATGTCCGCCAGCGTGGTCTCGCGAATGGGCTTGCCGTTGTCGACCGTCTCGACATAGGCGAGCAGATCGAGATTCTGTTCCATCCGGTCGGCGATGCGGTTGAGAATCAGCGCCCGGTCCGCCACACTGCGCTTGCCCCAGGCCTCGGCCGCCGCGTGCGCGGCATCCAGCGCCAGATTGATGTCCGCCTCCGTGGAACGCGCGGCCTGGGTGAAAACATGGCCGGTGATCGGCGAGACATTGTCGAAATACTGCCCGCCCAACGGGGCGGTGAACTTGCCGTTGATAAAATTATCGTAACGCGGCTTGAACGAAAACCCCGCAATCGCGCTGCCCGCGAGGGGGGCGATGGCTGCATCGAGCATGACCGTTTCCTCATTTTTTTGTTTGTGGTCGCAAGAATCTAGCACCGTTACAGGCCGCTCGCAACGAAGTAAGGAAGGCTACTTTTTGTGAACAAAAAGTAGCAAAAAAACTTTGTTTTGCTGGGCCATGGGCGTTGTCAGCGACACAGCCTCAGGCCCAGCATAGACAAAAATTTTTGCGCCGCTTTTTAAAAAAAAGCGGCTACTTTTCTTGCTGCTACGCCGGCAAAAAGTCCGGCACCGACAAATAACGTTCGCCGGTATCGTAATTGAACCCGAGAATCCGCGCGCCGGGCTCCAGCTCCGGCAGCTTTTTGGCGATGGCCGCCAAGGTGGCTCCGGACGACACGCCGACCAGCAGCCCTTCTTCGCGGGCCGAGCGCCGCGCGAATTCCCGCGCCTCTTCGGCCTCGACCTGGATCACGCCGGTCAGCACGTCGACATGCAGGTTTTTCGGCACAAACCCGGCGCCGATGCCCTGAATCGGGTGCGGCCCGGGCGCGCCGCCGGAAATCACCGGCGACAGGCTGGGCTCGACCGCGAACACTTTCAGGTTCGGCCAATGTTGGCGCAGCGTCTCGGCGCAGCCGGTGATATGCCCGCCGGTGCCGACCCCGGTGACCAGAACATCGATCCCGTCCGGAAAATCGGCGAGAATCTCCTGGGCGGTGGTGCGCGCATGGATCTCGATATTCGCGGGATTTTCGAATTGCTGCGGAATCCACGCGCCTTCCATGTTCGCCGCCAGTTCCTGGGCGCGCTCGATCGCCCCTTTCATGCCCTTCTCCTTCGGCGTGAGGTCGAAGGTGGCGCCGTAAGCCTGCATCAGCCGCCGGCGTTCGACCGACATCGATTCAGGCATGACGAGGATCAGCTTATAGCCCTTCACCGCGGCGACCAGGGCCAGGCCGATGCCGGTATTGCCCGAAGTCGGCTCGATGATCAGACCGCCCGGCCGCAGGCTTCCGTCAGCCTCGGCCGCTTCAACCATCGACAAGGCGATGCGGTCCTTGATCGACCCGCCGGGATTGCCGCGTTCGGACTTGACCCAGACCTCAGCCTTGGGAAACAGGCGGCTCAGCCGAATATGCGGCGTCTTGCCGATGGTTTCCAACACGTTGTTAACTCTCATCAGATTCTCCTCATGTCGATGAACCGTGGCGTTTTTTTAAAGAAAGCAGCCGCTTTTTGGAAAAAGCGGCGCAAAAACTTTTGTTATGCTGGGCCATGGGCTGCGTCAGCGACAACGCCCATGGCCCAGAGTCATAAAGTTTTTTTGCTACTTTTTGTTCACAAAAAGTAGCCTTCTCCTAACAACTCTGCCACACCGCCTTGCGCTTTTCGATAAAGGCGGCCATTCCCTCTTCCTTGTCCTTGGTGGCGCAAAGGCCGTTGAAGAGACGCCGTTCGAACAACACGCCCTGAGTCAGGCCCGTCTCGAAGGCGGCGTTCACCATTTCCTTCACCGCCATCGCCGCAAGCGGCGCCATATCGGCGATGGCTTGCGCGGTCTTCAAGGCTTCCTCGTTCAGCTGGTCCGCCGGCACGATCCGCGCGACCAGGCCGCTGCGCTCGGCCTCCTGCGCGTCCATCATGCGCCCGGTCAGGCACATCTCCATCGCCTTCGCCTTGCCGACCGCCCGGGTCAGGCGCTGCGACCCGCCCATGCCCGGGCCGATTCCCAGCTTGATCTCAGGCTGGCCGAATTTGGCGGTATCGGCGGCGATGATGAAATCCGCCATCATTGCCAGCTCGCATCCCCCGCCCAGGGCGAACCCGGAGACTGCGGCGAACCACGGCTTGCGCGCCGCGACGAGGCGCTCGAAACCGCCGAAGAAATTTTCGCCATACATCGCCGCGAAGCCTTTCGGCTGCATCTCCTTGATATCCGCGCCGGCGGCAAAAGCTTTTTCACTTCCGGTTAAAATCAGACAACGCTTGCTATCGTTGCGCTCATATTCAGAAAAGACGTCTCCGAGCTCTTGCAGAACCTGGCTGTTGAGCGCGTTCAGCGCCTGGGGGCGGTTGAGCCGGACCAGAGTGACCGCCGCCACCTGGTCCAGAAGTAACGTGTCATAACGCATTGATCCCTCCCGAAAATTCGATAGGTTTGCCGCCGATTTGCGTGCGGTGCGGCCGGACGCATGTTCGTACCGCAGGGGCCAGACCGGAGCAATCGCGCCACACGCCGCGTCGCCTGCCCATGACGCTCAGGCCGCCAGAGCCGGATGATTTTAGATCGAATCACGCCGCGCTCCGATCTAAAATCTGCATCCGCCTCTCGCCAGGCAAGTTAGAGGGCGCTTCAGACTTTAAGTCGAACCGTTTCATGGTCCGACTTAAAGTCATCGCTCTAACGACACCAGCAAGGGGTGATGGTCCGACGCCCCCGGGGCCAGCACCTCCGCCCCGAGACACCGCAAGCCGCGCACGAAACAACGGTCCAGCCGCAAGGGGAACAGGCCAACCGAACGATGCGTGGGCTGGCGCCCGCCAACATCCTGAAAGCCAGGCAGGAACGGCGCGCCGACCATGTTGCAATCCCCCAGGATCGCCGCCCGCGGCGACAGCACGGCGGCGATCCGGCGCAGCTGCAGGCGGTTGAGCATTTGCCCGTGCGATAGATGCACATTGGCAATGGTATAGCCGTCGAACTCCAGAAGCTGACAGATGCGGCGGACGATGAGGCCGCGTTGCAAGGCGAGGTTTTGCGTGGGACGATGAAACGGATGCGGACTCCACGCCGCCAGCCCGTGCTTGCGTCCGGGCAAGGCGCACCGCGCATAGTAGCCGCCAAACCGCTCGGCGGCGCCGTCGATCTCCGCCGTAACCTCCTGCATGAGCAACAGGTCCGGGCGATGCTCGTGAACCAGCGCCTGAATGTGGCCGATCTCCGCGCCCCGCGAATGCCGGAGATTCCAGCTTATGATTTTCATTCTACTCGTCTATCTCGCCGTCCGAACTCCACAGCCGCCATGCTTTCATCAGCAGACCGACGCCCGACCATAACGCGATCAAGGCGATCACCCAGGCGATCAGGCGCGGCACGAAGAAGGCGAGCAAGGCAAGACAGACCAGCATGGCGCCGCTGGCACAGATCACCAGCGCCTCTTCCGGCAGGACGCTGCGCCGCTGCGAAAACAAGCCGCTCAGAGTGCTGCCCAGCCCGATCACGCCCGAAAACAGCCGGCCTGACATCGTTCTCATCGTATAGGGCTGATGGATGGACGGAGTCGCCACCGGCCGTCTTTTGCCGTGCCGCCCTGTGAACAGCACGACTTCCGTGCTGTTCTGCAAATCCGCCCGGTAAATATCCTCCATCTGCTGCGCGACGGCGCGGTCACTGATCGCCACGTCGAGCTCGCGGTTCGCCACCCAACTCGCGAGGTTGGAATTGCTCGAGCCGATCCGCGTCCAGCTTCCATCCGCGACGGCGGTTTTGGCGTGCAGCATCGGCCCGTTCCATTCAAACACCCGCACCCCGGCCCGCAGCAAAGGCCGATAGCCCGATTTGGACAAGGCGCCGACCAACGGCCAGTTGCTGGACCCGGGCACCAGGAGCCGGACATCGACCCCCATGCGCGCCGCGCCCGCCAAAGCGCGCACATAGCCCGTGGTCGCCACGAAATAGCCATCGGTGAGCCACAGCGAGCGTGCCGCAACTTCCGCGACAAGCTGCTCCAGGCGATACAATCCCATCGCGTCCGGGCGGCCGGCGATCACCGACACGTCGCAGCCATCCGGCGCGACGGCCAAGGCCGGCGGCGGCGCGGCCGGTGGCAAATGCCCGCCCCCCACAGACGCCCAGCTGTCGGAGAACGCCGCCTCGATATGCGCCACTGCCGGACCGTGGAGTTCAACCGCCGTATCCCGCCACGGGGGCACGCCGCGCGCCGGATTGCCGACCCAGTCGTGCCCGATGCAAAGCCCGCCGGTAAACGCCACCATGCCATCGACGCATAATATCTTCCGATGGTCGCGGCTGATCAAACGCAAAGGGTTCACAAAACGCGGCGGGTTATACCGGCGAACCTGCACTCCCGCCTCGGCCAGCCGCCGCCAGAAGCGTGGTGAGGTCCGGGAAACACAGCCGAGCCAATCATAAATGATTTTGCACGCGACCCCTCTTTGTTGCGCGCGGCACAGCGCCGCGGCGAACGCCTCACCGACCTCGTCTTCCTGGAGAATGTAATTCTCCAGATGGATGGTCGCGGTGGCGCCATCGATCGCGCGCAACCAGGCGGCGAAAGTCTCCGGCCCGTCGCACAAAATGCGCACGCGATTTCCGGGCGATCCTTGCGCGCTCGCCACCCGGAAAAAGGCATGGCTGGCCAAAACCTCAAGCGGATCGACATTGCCCATGCTGTGACTCTCGTCCCCCGCCGCTTGGCCGCGTCAGTGCGGCTCGCCTCGAACCTTGATTTAATGTTCGTTTTGAAGCTCAAAAATTAAGTAAGAACCCACGACCTATCCGTGGCGAACGCCTTGAAAACAACCTCGAAATTCACCGTTTTCCCCCGCCCGCCGGCGCCTGGGGGGCTCGATAAATTCCTGTGATGTTTGATTTTTCTTCTGGTCACGCAGCTCATGCAGAGCTTAGACTTCCCATAACCAGAAGGACGAAGGTAATTTACAAAGAATCAAAAAGATGAGGCTTCGGGGAATTGCAAAAAATCCACATCCCGTATCGTTTGGTTGTATCGTTTGGGCCCGTTTCGCCCCTATATATTTATTTTAAAGCCACGAAGGAACCGTGGAGTATCCGGACGCTGCGGAAAGACAGCGGGGCGTAAACTCTGAAGACAGGAGTAATCATGGGTATGACCGACCAGATTTTCTCTCGTTCGATGCAGTCATACGAAGCGCAGCGGCAACACGAAATGTCGCTCCTCGAATATCTTGAGCTGTGCCGGAAAGACCCCATGACATACGCCTCCGCGGCTGAACGCATGGTCGCGGCGATCGGTGACTCACAACTGATTGATACCGCGAAAGATCAGCGCCTTGGGCGGATCTTCATGAACCGCACGATTAAAGTCTATCCCGCTTTTGCCGATTTTTTCGGCATGGAGGATACTGTCGAGCGGATCGTCAGCTTCTTCCGCTATTCTGCCCAGGGGCTCGAAGAGCGCAAGCAGATTCTCTATCTGCTGGGCCCGGTGGGTGGCGGAAAATCCTCGATCGCCGAGCGGCTGAAACAGCTCATGGAGCAGATCCCGATCTATGTGCTCAAGGCCGGGCAACAGCTGAGCCCGATTTTTGAAAGCCCGCTCGGCCTGTTCCATCCCGACCATATGGGCGCCGAGCTCGAAGAGCGGTTCGGCATCCCGCCGCGCCGGCTGCCCGGCCTGATGTCGCCCTGGGCGGTCAAGCGCCTGGATTCGTTCGGCGGCGACATTTCCAAATTCACGGTGGTGAAGCTGCACCCGTCCCGGCTCCGGCAGATCGCCGTCGCGAAAACCGAGCCGGGCGACGAGAACAATCAGGACATTTCCAGCCTGGTGGGAAAAGTCGACATCCGCATGCTCGAGCTCTACAGCCAGAACGATACGGATGCCTACAGCTATTCCGGCGGCCTCAACCGGACCACGCAGGGGCTTCTTGAATTCGTGGAAATGTTCAAGGCGCCGATTAAAATTCTTCACCCGCTGCTCACCGCGACCCAGGAGAATAATTACACCGGCACCGAGAATATCGGCGCCATTCCCTTCCACGGTATCATCCTCGCCCACTCGAACGAGGCGGAGTGGCAAGGCTTCAAACACAACAAAAACAACGAGGCCTTCATCGACCGGATTTGCGTGATCAAGGTGCCCTATTGCCTCCGGGTGACCGAAGAGCAGAAAATTTATGATAAGCTGATCCGCAACAGCGAGCTCGCCGAGGCACCTTGCGCCGCGGCCACACTGGAAATGCTCGCGCGCTTCGCCGTGCTGTCCCGCCTGCGCCCCCACCCGAACTCCAACCTCTTTTCGAAGTTGCGGGTTTACAATGGCGAAAACCTGCGGGACACCGAACCGAACGTAAAAACCATGCAGGAATATCGGGATACCGCCGGTGTCGATGAAGGCATGGAAGGCATCTCCACACGATTCGCCTTCAAGGTGCTCTCGGCGACCTTCAACCACGACACGCGCGAGGTCGGCGCCGACCCGGTTCATCTCATGTATGTGCTGGAGCAGCATATCAAGCGCGAGCAGTTCGGCGAGGAGACCGAGAAGCAGTATCTTGAGTTCATCAAGGGCATTCTGGCGCCGCGCTATGCCGAGTTCATCGGCAATGAAATCCAGAAGGCATATCTGGAATCCTATAACGATTATGGCCAGAATCTGTTCGATCGTTACCTTGATTACGCTGACGCCTGGATCGAAAATCTTGACTTCAAGGACCCCGATACCGGGCAGATGCTCGACCGCGAACAGCTGAACCAGGAATTGACCAAGATCGAAAAGCCTGCCGGGATCGCCAACCCCAAGGATTTCCGCAATGAGGTCGTGAAATTCGCGCTGCGGGCGCGCGCGCAGCGCGAAGGCAAGAATCCATCATGGACGTCCTACGAAAAAATCCGGGAGGTCATCGAGCGCCGGATGTTCAGCCAGGTCGAGGATCTTTTGCCGGTGATCAGCTTCGGCACCAAGAAAGAAGTCGAGACGGAGCGGAAACACTCCGAATTCCTCGAACGTATGATGAGTCGCGGCTACACCGAACGGCAGGTCAGGCGCCTGGTGGAATGGTATATGCGCGTGAAACAAGCGGGATAGAAGCATGAGTCATTGAAATGAACATCATCGACCGCCGTTTGAACCCACAAGGCAAAAGCCTGTCCAACCGCCGGCGCTTCATCCGGCGCGCCAAGCAGGAACTTGTGGAGGCTGTTCATAAGGCCACGTCCGAACGCAGCATCTCCGACCTTGGCGGAGACGAAAAACTCTGGGTCAGGACCAGCCGGCTCAAGGAACCGCAGATACGGCATTCGTCCGCCCACGGCCAGCGCCATTACGTTCTGCCCGGCAACAAGCAATATGAAGAAGGCGACCGGCTGAAACGCAGCACACCGCAAGCGGGCGCCGGCGGAAGGCAAGCCTCCGCTCACGGGGAAGGCGAGGACGGGTTTCAGTTCGTGCTCAGCCAGGACGAATTTCTCGACATATTCTTCGACGATCTCGAACTTCCCGACCTCCTGCGCAAGCAGATGAAGTCTTCTGAGAATTTTACGCCAATTCGTGCCGGTTATGCGATCAGCGGGTCGCTGCCCAATATGAATCTCACACGCACGATGCGCAACAGCCTGGCGCGCCGCATCGCGTTGAAACGGCCGCACCCCTCCAAGCTTGCCCTCTTCGAAGCAGAGATCGACCGGCTCGCGGAATTGGACGATCCCGAGAGCATCGAGAAACGCGCGGAGCTTTCCCGGCAACTCGCCTTCCACCGGCAGCGGAATCAGCGCATTCCCTTCATCGATCCGATCGATATCCGCTATAATCGGTTTGAGCTGGTTCCCCAGCCCGTGACCAGCGCCGTCATGTTCTGTCTGATGGATGTCTCCGGCTCGATGACGGAACATATGAAAGATCTGGCCAAACGCTTTTATAAGCTGCTCTACCTCTTCCTGCGCCGGCGCTACAAGGATGTCGATCTCGTCTTCATTCGCCACACCCATATGGCGCGTGAAGTCGATGAAGACACGTTCTTTTTCAGCACGGAGACCGGCGGCACGGTCGTCTCGACGGCCTTCGAGGAAATGCTCCGTGTCATGGGACAAAAATACAATTCGGACCAATGGAATATTTATGCCGCCCAGGCGTCCGACGGCGACAATGTTCCCAGCGACAATGCGAAAGTCGTCAGCCTCCTGAAGGACAAGATCCTCCCTGCCTGCCAATATTTCGCGTATATCGAGGTTGGTCAGCCGGATGGCATGACGCAAATCACCGATCTTTGGCGGACCTACGATGCCCTCATACGCAGCGGAGAGCCGATCGCCGCCCGAAAGGTCAATGACAGGTCGCAGATCTTCCCGGTCTTCCGTGACCTTTTCACGCCGCTGAAAAAGGTGAAGTGAGGGGCGATGAATTACACAATCTCAGAAAGAGGCGCCAAAGACTGGAACTTCGAGAGTCTGAAGCGCATTTACCAAGAAATCAACGCAATCGCGGAAAAGGAGCTCGCCCTCGACCTTTATCCCAACCAGATAGAGATCATCACGTTTGAGCAGATGCTCGACGCCTATTCGTCGATCGGCATGCCGCTGATGTACCAGCATTGGTCGTTCGGCAAGAACTTTGCACGAGACGAGTTGCTCTATCGCCATGGGCTCCGCAACCTCGCCTATGAAATCGTGATCAACTCAAACCCCTGCATATCCTACCTCATGGAAGAGAATTCCATGACGATGCAAGCTTTGGTGATTGCGCACGCGGCCTTCGGCCATAATTATTTCTTCAAGAATAACAATTTGTTCAAGCAATGGACGGACGCCAACGGCATTCTGCCTTACCTCGAATTCGCCAAGAACTATATCGCCCTGTGCGAATCGCGTTACGGCGAAGCCGAGGTCGAACGCATTTTGGATGCTGCCCATGCGCTCATGCCGCAAGGCGTCAATCGCTACCCCAAGCGCAAGACCTTCAATCTTGGCGATGAGGAACGCAAGGCGCGCGAGCGTCTGGAAGAACAGGAGCGTTCATATAACGAGCTTTGGAAAACCGTGCCGTCTTCCGCCAAGGCCACGAGCGACCTTGGAAGCGTGAACGAGAGACGGCATCTGCTTGGCCTTCCCGAAGAAAATATCCTTTATTTTCTGGAAAAGAAATCCCCCGTCCTCAAGCCGTGGGAACGGGAAATCATCCGGATCGTGCGGCTGATCGCGCAATATTTCTATCCCCAGAAGCAAACCAAAATGATGAACGAAGGATGCGCGACATTCGTTCATTATTACATCATGAACCGGATGCACCAGCGCGGCCTGTTGACGGAAGGCGCGATGATCGAATTCCTCCAGAGCCATACGGCGGCGGTCTTTCAGCCGGACTTCGACCACCCCGGATATTATGGAATCAACCCTTATGCGTTCGGCTTTGGCTTGATGCAGGACATCAAGCGCGTCTGCGAAACGCCGACCGACGAAGACAGAGCCTGGAACCAGGAGATCGCCGGCTGCGGAGACTGGCTGGGCGTTCTGAAAGACGCCTGGGAAAACCATCGCGATGAGAGTTTCATCCGGCAATATCTAAGCCCTCACCTCATCCGCAAGATGAAATTTTTCAACCTTTACGACGATGGAAAATCAGATCTTTTGGTCAAGGCGATTCACAATGAACATGGCTACCGCATGATTCGCACCAACCTGGCCGACCAGTTCGATATCATTCAAAACGAACCCGAGATCGAAATCGTCGATGTCGATTTGAGCGGGGACCGCAAGCTGATCCTGCAGCATAAAATTTACAGCGGCCGCCTGATCGATGAGCATGATGTCAAAGATGTCCTCCGTCATCTGGCAAATCTCTGGGGCTATGAAGTGATCCTCTCCGAAGTCTCCGCCCAAACGGAAGCAACCGTGAAGCAATATTCCGTCGGGCCGGAGCGCTGACCCCGCCGCCAGTTCGGCCGGCCGCGGGATGGCATGTTGCCACACGTGACAATGCGGACCCGGCAGGGCCGCACCATTGCGTTAGACGGGTCTGCGGGCTTCCCTTTTATATGCCGGTCTTTTTGGGGGGATACCCGATCGACCGGATGGCGCCCCTTTCCCCCTTGTCGGCCACTGCCAAAACTTGTTAGCTACAAGCCGAATGTTAATCCGACATCTGTTTTATTTTGTGACTTTGGCGCGGGAGAAGCACTATGCGCGCGCCGCGGAGGTCTGCAACATCGCGCAGCCCACCCTTTCCTCGGCGATCCGCAAGCTCGAAGAGGATTTGCAGGTCGTTCTGGTCATCCGCGGCCACCGCTTCATGGGGCTCACGCCGGACGGCGAAAAGGTGCTGCAATGGGGCCGCCGCATCCTTTCGGATTATGACAGCCTGCGTGAAGGGCTGAGCGGCTCACCATCCGGCCTATCCGGCACACTCGAACTCGGGGCGGTCCCCGGTTCCACGCCAGCTTTGCCTTTTCTCACGCAACTCTATGCATCACAGCACCCCAACGTTACCATCAATATCCGCTCGATGAGCGCGAAAGCCATTCAACAGGCGGTCGAGACGTTCGAGATCGATGCCGGCATTACTTATATTGATGACAAACGTCTCGAAAATGTCCGCCATATCCCTCTTTACCCGGAACGTTATATTTTCGTGACGCGCCGCGGCAGCAAATTCGCAGACCGGGGCACGATCACCTGGGCGGAAGCAGCTCAAGAGCGCCTCTGCCTGCTGAGTGAAACCATGCAAAACCGCCGTTTCATCGACGAAATCCTGGCGTCGCGCGGCACGCGGGTTAATCCTGTCGTTGTGAATGATACATTCCTGGGCGTCTACGCCCACACGGTTTTGGGCGACTGGTCGAGTATCGTTCCCCACGCGTTCCAGCTGATGCTCGGGGGCATTCCCGACCTTTGCGCTGTGCCGCTGGTCGAACCCGAAGCGACCCAAATGATGGGGCTCGTTTTGCCGAACCGTGAGCCATTGTCCCCGGTCGCCGGCACGCTGCTCTCGATCGCGACATCGGCCGATCTGAGTGCGCTTCTGGCTTAAGTAAGCAAGAAAGGCTACTTTTTGTGAACAAAAAGTAGCAAAAAAACTTTATGACTCTGGGCGGAGGGGCTGAAGGTTCCGGCGGTGCGTAGCACCGTTGGAATAGCCCCGGAGGGCATGGGCTGTGTCGCCGACAACGCCCATGGCCCAGCATAAACAAAAATTTTTGCGCCGCTTTTTTTAAAAAGCGGCCACTTACTTTCTTCTATCCAAGCGTCGGCATGATAAACTCGGCGCCCTTGCGAATGCCGGTCGGCCACCGCGAGGTGACGGTCTTGAGTTTGGTGAAAAAGCGCACCCCTTCGGGGCCATGCATATGATGGTCGCCGAACAGCGAGCGCTTCCAGCCGCCGAATGAATGGAACGCCATCGGCACGGGGATGGGTACGTTGACGCCGACCATGCCGATCTGAATTCGGTGCGCGAAATCCCGCGCGGCGTCGCCGTCCCGCGTGAAAATCGCCGTGCCGTTGCCATATTCATGGCTGTTGACCAGGCTGACAGCCTCGTCAAAAGAGTTCGCCCGCACGATCCCCAGAACCGGGCCGAAAATCTCTTCCTTATAGATCTTCATGTCCGGCGACACATGGTCGAGCAGACAGCCGCCGAGGAAATAGCCGCCCTCATAGCCCTGGGGCGCCTGGAAATTGCGGCCATCGACGAGCAGTTTCGCGCCCTCGCTCACGCCGATCTCGACATAATGGCGCACCTTGTCGAAATGCGCCTTGGTCACCAGCGGCCCCATTTCGGTCGCCGCGTCGCTTCCGGGCCCGATCTTCAAGGCTTCGATTCGGGGGATCAGCCGGCGGACCATCTCGTCCCCTGCCGATCCGACGGTAACGGCCACGGAAACCGCCATGCAGCGCTCACCGGCCGAACCATAAGCGGCGCCCATCAGTGCGTCCGCGGCCTGGTCCATGTCCGCGTCGGGCATGATGACCATGTGGTTCTTCGCACCCCCCAGCGCCTGCACGCGCTTGCCGTTCGCGGTGCCGGTTCGGTAAATATACTCCGCAATGGGCGTGGAGCCGACAAAGCTTACGGCTTTGATGTCCGGATTTTCCAGGATCGCGTCGACCGCTTCCTTGTCGCCGTGAACCACATTGAACACGCCGTCAGGAAGGCCCGCCTCCCGCAGCAACTCCGCCAGGCGCACCGATGCCGACGGGTCCCGTTCCGAGGGCTTCAGGATGAAGCAATTGCCGCACGCCAGAGCCACCGGGAGCATCCAGAGCGGCACCATGGCCGGAAAATTGAAGGGGGTAATGCCGGCCACCACGCCCAGAGGCTGCCTGACCGACCAGCTATCGACGCCCCTGCCCACCTCTTCCGTGAAATCGCCCTTCAGGAGCTGCGGGATACCACAGGCGAACTCAACCACTTCGAGCCCGCGCGTGATTTCTCCGTGCGCATCGCTGACGGTTTTTCCATGCTCGGCGGAGATGAGCACGGCAATCTCCTCGCTATGCCGCTCCAATAACCCGCGGAACTTGAACATGACCCGCGCCCGCCGCAGCGGCGTTTGCCCGGCCCAGCCCGGAAAGGCCGCCTGGGCGACCGCCACCACGTCCGCGACCTCTTTGGACGACGCCAACCCCACCCGCGCAGACACCTGGCCGGTCGCCGGATTGTACACATCGCCGAAGCGCCCGACGCCGACAACAGCTCTTCCCCCAATAAAATGCGGGATCGTTGTTAGTGTATCAGATGCTGGCGGCATATTCGCGGGTTCCCTTGCGTTTTCGATCTTTGGCGATTGTACGGAAGGAAACTTAGTCCAGATCCGACCGGAGGCAATCCCCCCTGCCAGGACCGCACGGCGCGCCGCTTCCCGGCCTTGCACTTGAAAATCTCCGCCGCGCGCGAACATAGCATCAGATCAATTTCAGGAGATTTCCGTGCGCGCAGTCGGCCACAAAGCCTGTCTTCCCATTCAGCACGCCGAGGCGTTGCTCGATTTCGAAACGCCGACCCCGGTTCCCGGCCCCCGGGACCTGCTCGTCGAAATCCGCGCCGTGTCGGTCAACCCCGTGGATACGAAAGTGCGCCAGGGCCTGATCCCGGCCACGGGAGACTGGCGGATTCTGGGATGGGATGCGGCGGGAATCGTGGTCGCAGCCGGCAGCGAGACCAGCCTGTTCAAGGTCGGGGATGAAGTGTTCTATTCCGGCGCACTCGGGCGCCCCGGCACGAACGCGCAATTCCACGCGGTGGATGAGCGCCTGGTCGGCGCCAAGCCGCGGTCTCTCACCTGGGCCGAAGCGGCGGCCCTGCCGCTGACTTCCGTGACGGCGTGGGAAGCCTTGTTCGACCGGCTCGACGTCAAAAAGCCTGTCGCCGGTCTCAAGCCCTCGATCCTGATCATCGGCGGCGCCGGCGGTGTCGGCTCTATCTCCATTCAGCTCGCCCGCCAGCTCACCGACCTGGAAATCATCGCCACCGCGTCACAGCCGGAAACGCAGGAATGGGTCCGCGCCCTGGGCGCTCATCATGTGCTGGACCACAGCAAACCGCTCGACCAGGAATTGGCCGCGCGCGGGCTTGCCGCCCCCGGTTTCGTGTTTTGCACCACCCATACGGACCGGCACCTCGCCGCGATCGTGGAACTGATCGCGCCTCAGGGCCGGCTCTGCCTCATCGATGATCCGGCGACGCTCGACATCATGCCGTTCAAGCTCAAGAGCATTTCCATCCACTGGGAGCTTATGTACACGCGCTCATTGTTCCAGACTCCGGACATGCAGGCGCAGCATACGATCCTGACGGAGGTGTCGCGGCTGGTCGATGCCGGGGCGATCCGCACCACGCTGAGCGAAACGCTCGGCACGATCAACGCCGCCAACCTGAAAAAGGCCCATGCGTTGCTTGAGGCCGGCCATACGAAGGGAAAACTGGTCCTGGAAGGCTTCTAAGCCCGGACGGCCGGGGCGCCGGGCGCCGCTTTTCTCGGCACCCTACATTGCCGGCATGTGTGGCAGACGATACATGCCGGCAATGTCTCATATTCACCTTCCCCTTTCCCACAGCCTTCTCTGGCCGAGCCTGCACGCGCTCTCGGCCCGTGAGTGGTTAATTCTTTGCTGCACGCTCCTGCTCGGGGGGCTGGTGAAAGGTGTGGTCAGCATCGGCGTGCCGTTGGTCGCCGTCCCTCTCCTCACCGGCATTCTGTCGGTCAAGCAGACGGTGCTCCTGCTCTCGATGCCGATCATCATCGGCAATATCCCGCAGGCGCTGGAGGGCGGGCAGAGCTGGAAGACGTTCCGGGAGATCGGCTTCCTGGTGATCGGCACGGTCCTTGGCATTGTGTTGGGCGTCAAAATCCTCCTCAGCATCCCGGGACATTTTGCAATGGGCCTGGCCGGCGTCATCCTCATCACCGCCTGCGTGGCGCTGCTGATCGCCCCGAAATTCAGCCTGCCAAAACGGACCGCCGGTCCCGTCGGCCTCATCGTCGGCTTCATCGGCGGCCTGATGGAAGGGATCTCCGCAATTCCCGGGCCGCTTCTGGCCACCTATCTCCTGGCCACGGGGGCCACGGGCAAGGAGTTCACCAAGCAGATCGCCCAGGTTCTGATCATTTCCATCATCGCCCTGCTCCTCACGTTCGGGCAGTCGCGCCACGCCAATGAAGCCGATCTGCTGTTTTCGGCACTCGCCAGCATCCCCGTGGTGATCGGCATTCTCGCGGGCCGGCCGCTCCGGGACGCCTTGCCGCCGGGGATTTTCCGCGCTGTCGTGTTGATTTTCATTCTTGCCGCCGCCGCGCAAATGGTCGAGCGCTCCCATGTGCTGTCATAGCGCATGCCGCCGGCGGAAAGGGGCGTCACTTGCGGAGCCAAAACCAGATCGCCTAAACCTAGGCGCACCATGAAACAGTCGCGTCACCGCAGAGCTCAACCACAGCATCTTCGCGGTACGGCGGCCCGGCTGGGTCTCCGATATCGGGCGCCACGATGAGTCAAGACCGGGTTTCTTGATGGAAGAGGGCAACGAAACCTTGTTCGTCTGTGACTCGCCAACCGAGACCTGGCGGGAATGCCCGAGATGCGGCCTGTTTTCCGTCCTGCCGGACATGCGCCCGGGCCTGGTCGCGGAATGCCCGCGTTGTCATTATACATTGTGGCGGATGCGGAAAGTTCCGTTCGAGTTTTCCCTGGCCTGCGGTCTCGCCGGGCTGCTGTTTTACCTCTTTGCCCTGATGGCGCCATTCCTCAACATTTCGGTGTATGGGCGGTTTCAGCTGGCTTATCTCGCCACCGGCCCCTGGCGCCTCAGTCTGCAGAACTACGCGGATGTCGGGCTGCTCGTTCTGGCCGTCACCACCCTCTTCCCGGGGCTCAAACTCGGCATCATGCTGGTCACGCTGATCGGGCTGGAAACCAGATCCGTGCGGCCGCGCTGGCTCAAAACGATCTTTCGTTTCCACGAAGCGATCGCACCGTGGGCGATGATCGACGTCTATCTTCTCGGGTTTCTCGTGGCCTACACGCGGCTGACCGCCATCGCCGTCGTCCATCTCGAAACCGCCCTTTATCTTCTCATCGGTTTGATGGTCTCGATGGCCGCCGCCGATGCCGCTCTCGACAAGGAGGCAGTCTGGCGCGCCCTGGATGAGGCTGACAGCAAGCCGGGGGCGCCCACGCAAGCCGCCTTGGCTGGCGGGCACGCGGCGTTTGCCTATGTCGGCTGCCTTGCCTGTGGCATGGTGAATCATGCCCTGCCCGACACACGATGCCATCGCTGCCATTCCATCCTGCACCGCCGCAAACCCCACAGCGTCGGCCGCAGCTGGGCCCTGCTGATCGCCGCGGCACTCCTCTATATGCCCGCAAACCTGTATCCGGTGATGCAGATCACCCAGCTCGCGGCCGTCCATCCGTTCACCATCATGGCCGGCATCACGGAACTTCAGAGTTACGGTCTCTGGCCGCTGGCGCTCCTGGTCTTTTTCGCCAGCATCTGCATTCCGCTCGCCAAGCTGCTATCGCTGGCCTACATGCTCATCCAGACCCAGATCAGCAGCCGCCGCTTCATCGCCGGCCGGACAAGGGCATTCACCATCATCGAGTTCATCGGCCGCTGGTCGATGATCGATGTGTTCATGATCTCGATCCTCGCCGCGCTCGTGAATTTTGGCCAGATCGCCTATGTGCATGCCGAGCTTGGCGCGCCGTGCTTTGCCGCCGTCGTCATCCTGACGATGTTCGCCGTTTCGGTCTTCGACCCGCGTTTGATGTGGGACGCCGCAACGCCCCGGAGCGAGCGTGAACTGGAACCCGAATAATGCCTGTCGAGCCCCCCGCCCCCAGCAATGCCCCGCCGCCGGCGCCGCCGCCCGCGCATCTGCGCCGCCCGCGCTTTTCCTTCGTCTGGCTGGTGCCGCTCGTGGCTGCCATCATCGCCGCCTATCTGGGCTATCGCACGGTTCTCCAGGAAGGGCCGCTGTTAACAATCACCTTTACCAGCGGCGACGACATCATGGCCGGCCAGACGCAGGTCAAATACAAGGCCGTCGCCCTGGGCACCGTGGAGAGTGTGGACCTCAGTCACGACAACAGCCAGGTCGTGGTCCGGGTGCGCATGAACAATGTCGGCACGCGCTTCCTCAACGCCCATGCGCGCTTCTGGGTCGTACGCCCCAATTTTACCGCCGGCAATTTATCGGGCCTCTCCACACTCGTGTCCGGCGCCTATATCGCCGTCGATCCGGGCTTGCCCGGCGGCCAGTATCAGGACCATTTCACCGGTCTGGAAGGCCCGCCAGGTGTGCGCTCCGACGAGCCCGGCCAGACCTACCAGCTCAGGACCGGCACCATCGGATCGTTGGCGGCCGGTTCGCCCGTCTTCTACCGCGACATCATCGTCGGCGAAGTCCTGGGATACGATATCGGGAACGGTCTTGGCCCGGTCACGGTGAATATTTTTGTCCGCGCGCCCTTCGACCATCTGATTCGCCCGCAAAGCCGTTTCTGGAAATCATCCGGCATTACCGCCCAACTCCAGAATGGCGGCTTTCATATCGAATTTCAGTCTCTGCAAGCCATCATTTCGGGCGGCGTGACCTTCGATCTGCCGTTCAGCGGCGCGAACAGCGCGCCCAGCCCCAACAATACCGTGTTTCCCCTCTACAACACGTATGACGATGCTCAATCCGCCGGCTACCAGAATCAAATTCCGGTCATTGCTTATTTCACCAGCTCGGTCGCGGGCCTGGCGCGCGGCGCACCGGTCGACGTTCTGGGCATCCAGGTCGGCGTCGTCAAAAGCGTGAAGCTGATCATCGATCCTTACGCCGGCAAAGCAAAAGCCCGTGTTTTCATGAATATCCAGCCGGAACGCGTTCTGGAGCCCGGGCAATTCCCCAAGAATTTGCGTCCTGACCAGGTTCTGCAGAAGATGGTCAATCAAGGTCTGCGCGCGGAACTCGGCACCGTGAGCTATGTCACCGGCCAAAAGGACATCACGCTCGCCTGGATCGCCGGCGCCAAACCGGCTCCGCTTGCCAGGGAGGGCGATGCCCTGGTGCTTCCGAGCCAGTCCGGCGGACTCGATGACATCATCAATTCCGTGGCCGGCATCTCCAACAATCTCTCCAAAGTGGATTTCAACAAGCTCAGCTCCAATCTCAACAAGCTCGTGGTCACGGCCAACGGCACGCTGGGCAACCCGCAAATCAAGCAGAACCTGGCGGAGCTCAACAAGACGCTGCGCGCGGCCAACGAGACCTTGCAGACCATGACGCAAACCTACGGTGACGATTCGAATTTCCAACGCAACCTGAACCTGCTGATGAGCCAGGCGAACGATGCGCTGCGTTCCATAAGGCTGCTGGCCGACTACCTGAATCTACACCCTCAGGCCTTGCTGCTGGGGCGCGGCAACCCATGAGGACGCTCCGCAGCCTCGGCGTCTTCATGGCCGCCGCCCTCATGTCGGCCTGCAGCTCGGCGCCGGTGACAGCATACCGCCTGGCGAGCGAGCCCGGGCCGGTCGAGCAAACCGCGCCCCTGACGATCAGCGTCCGCCGCATCAGCATCCCGAGTTACCTTGATCAGGGCAGCATCCCCAGGCCGGTGAACCGCTACGTGGCCGGCTCGTTCCCCAACGCCATCTGGGCCGGCCCGTTCGCGGACACGCTGCAAACGACGATGGTCGAAGACCTGGCGCAGCGTTTGAAGAACGCCACGGTCATCGACAGCAACGGATCGATCGAAACGCCATCCGATCTGCAGATCGAAATCAACGTGTTGCGGTTTGATCCAACGGCCACGGGCGATGTCGAACTGACCGTGCAGGCGGCGCTGAACGCGGGCGCCGACCATCGCTTGCTCGGCCTGCAGACCATCAGGCGCACGCTCCCCGCCGGCGCCACCGCCTCCGACATCGTCGCCGCCATGAGCGCCTTGTGGGCGTCCGCCGCCGATCAGATCGCCGCCAGTGTGGTTTCAGCCCGCGCCACTTAAGAAGCCCTGGATACGCCCCCGATGCTCCGATGGCGTGTCCAGAGCGTCAGATTCTGGAGTATAAAATAAGGCATCGTGACGACAATATTCGGACATCGCATCGGTGCCGCCGCTCACATATTAGGCATAATTTCTGCTGTTTTTTGAATGGCCGACTCAAGCACAGAAAATTCTTGCGCATTGGCATTATTATTAAGATCTGTCTCAAAATAAATACCAACGTGAACATTATAAAGGCACTCCTTGCAACATTGCGACAAACTTGGCAGCATGAGCGCATAGCGAAAGCTCAGCGCCCTCGGCGCGATAATTTTGGGGTTTCAAGGCGTTTCATCAGGGAGTATCGGCTCATGCGGAATAAATTAGCTTACCTGGGACTGCTGGCCGGCGCGCTGGCGATTTTTGGCACGAACGTCGCCCAGGCTGACGAACTTCAGGACATCAAGTCCGCCGGCGTCCTGGTGGTGGGCGTCAAAGCCGACTATCCGCCGTTCGGTTTTCTGAGCCCGTCGGGCGCGAATATCGGCATCGAGCCCGATCTCGCCGCCAATCTGGCGCAGCGGCTCGGCGTGAAGGTGCAGTTCGTGCCTGTGGTGGCTGCCAACCGCATCCAGTTCCTGCAGCAGGGCAAGATCAACCTGCTGATCGCCACCATGAACGACACCCCGGAACGGGAAAAAATTGTCGACATCATCCACCCGAACTACTACGCGTCCGGTTATAACGTTCTGGCGCCCAAGAGCGTGAAGCTAACAAGCTGGGCCCAGCTGAAGGGCGTGCCGGTCTGCGCCATTCAGGGCTCGTTCTACAACAAGGATGTCGGCGAGAAATACGGCGCTGAACTGATCGCCTTCACCGGCGTCGCCGAAGCCCTGGCCGCCCTGCAGCAAGGCCGCTGCGATGCGTTCCTCTACGACAACACCGCGATCGAAGGCGAACTCACCGATCCGCTCTGGAAAGCCTATGACATGCCGCTGCCCACCCTCGGCGAGCAGCCCTGGGGCATGGCGGTGAAGAACGGCGAACCGGCGCTCGCCAGCTTCATTTCCCAGGCGAGCGAGGATTGGGCCAAGACCGGCTATATTCTCTCCCTGGAAACGAAGTATGGCATTCCGCACTCGGCCTACGCCGAGCAGCAGCATGACAAGTACAAAGCCTAAAGCCGCACGCACGAAGGAGGATTGACGCTGGGTCACGACTTAACCGCCTGGTTTTCGCATCTCAACGAGACCACCGGCGTCAACTTCACGATTGTCTACGATTCCTACGATCGCGCCCGGTTTCTGAACGGACTCTGGCTGACGCTCATGATTTCGGGCGTCACCATTGCCGGTTCGGTGCTGGTCGGGATCGTCGGCGCCTGGGGACAGATGTCACGGCTACGGTGGGTCCGCGGCATCGTCGCGTGCTATGTCGAGTTCTTCCGCAACACGCCCCCGCTCGTGCAAATGTATTTTTTCTATTTCGGGCTCAGCGCGCTGCTGCCCGGAACGCGAAACAGCCTCGGCTTCGAGAAACCCTTGATCAATGGTTTCACCTGGGCCTGCCTGTCGCTGATCTGTTTTGCCGGATCGTTCAATGTCGAGATTTTTCGCTCGGGCATCGAAGCGATTCCGAGCGCCACGACAGAGGCCGCCGAATCGCTCGGCTTCACGCGCCTCCAGACCTATGTCCACGTGATATTGCCGCTGGCGCTGCGCGTCTGCCTGCCGGCGCTCACCAACAATCTCGTCAATCTGGTCAAGACCACGACGCTCGCCTACGCCATCGCCGTGCCCGAGCTGCTCTATGTGTCGAACCAGATCTGGTCGGACAATGAGAATGTTCCCGAGATGATGCTGGTCTTGTTCGTCATCTATATCGCCCTGGTGGGCATCCTGGTGTTTGCGATGCACGCCTGGGAGCGCGCCTTGCGCCGGCCGGGGTTGGGCACATGAGTTCAAAATTTCCCGTCATCCTGCCTTTGGGCGCGCCCTTGCGGCGCCAGGCGGGCGGACTGCCGACATTGCGCCTGGCCCCCTGGCACGGCGTTGCGCTGGCTTCCATCATTCTCCTTTCATCGGCGGCCGCCAACGCCGCCACGGGCGGGCCGATACACGCCAGCGTCCTGGCCATCCTCGCCCGCTGGACACCACTGCTGCTGCGCGGCTTTGGCCTCAACATCCTCATCAGCTTCCTGTCCATGGCCATCGGCACGGTCCTCGGCGCGTTTCTCGGGCTTGGGCTGATCACCCCTTCCCGGCCGCTCCGCGGGGCGTCCTGGGCGATCACCCAGTTCTTCCGCAATGCGCCCTGGCTGGTTCTGCTCTTCTTCATGATTTTCCTGCTGCCGTTCCATATCCATGTCGGCACGGTGACCATCAACCTTCCGAGCTGGCTGAAAGCGGTGATCGGCCTGGCCCTGCCGGTGATGGCCAATGTCGCGGAGATCGTGCGCGGCGGCGTACGCTCGATTCACCCCGGCCAGTGGGAAGCCGCCGAATCGCTGGGCTTCACCCGGCGCCAGCAATTATGGCTGATCATCCTGCCGCAGAGCGTGAAGCGCATGCTGCCGCCCTGGATGAATCTTTACGCCATCCTCACCACCTCGACGACGCTCGCCTCGATCGTCGGCGTGAACGAAGTGGTGAGCCTGGCCGGCCAGGTTCTGGCCGCGGAAGGCAGCAAGCCCTATCTCCTGGCGCCGATCTACGCCTATGTGCTGCTGATGTTCTTCGTCTATACCTATCCCATCGCCTGGGCGACGCAACGCCTCGAACGCCGCTATCATGTACGGAACTGACATGGCCCCCCAACCGCTCGTCGTCATCGACAATCTGCACAAATCGTTCGGCCATGTCGAAGTCATCAAAGGCGTCAGCATGACGGTCGCCAAGGGCGAGGTCGCCTGCATCATCGGCCCGTCCGGATCCGGAAAATCGACCCTGATCCGTTGCGTGAACGCGCTGGTGCCGTTCGAGGTCGGGTCGATCAAGGTTCTGGGCATCGAAGTGAACGACCCCAAGCTCGACAAGCTGAAGCTGCGCAAACATGTCGGCATGGTCTTCCAGCAATATAATCTGTTCCCGCACCGCACCGCTCTGCAAAACGTGATGATGGCGCCGATCCAGGTGCTGAAGCGCCCCAAGAAGGAAGTGGAAGCGGAAGCCTACGCCTTGCTCAAGAAAGTCCGCCTCGAGGGCAAGGAACATTCCTATCCGGGCGAACTCTCCGGCGGGCAGCAGCAACGCGTCGCCATTGCACGCTCGCTCGCAATGAAGCCGGACCTTATGCTCTTCGACGAGGTGACTGCCGCACTCGACCCGGAAACGGTGGGTGAAGTGCTTCTCACCATCCGTCAGCTCGCCGAGGAAGGCATGACCTGCATCCTGGTGACCCACGAAATGGGCTTCGCCCGCGAGGTCGCCAACGAGGTGTACTTCACCGACAAAGGCGTGATCGTCGAACAAGGGCCGCCATCGGAGTTTTTCTCCGCCCCGCGCGATCCGCGGACCAAGGCGTTTCTCAGTCAGATTCTTTAAGGAAAGAAAAAGGAAGCGCTACTTTTTGTGAACAAAAAGTAGCAAAAAAACTTTGTTATGCTGGGCCTCAGGCTGCGTCAGCGCCAACGCCCATGGCCCAGCATAACAAAAGTTTTTGCGGCGCTTTTTTCAAAAAGCGCCCTCTTTCTTAAACCTTACTGCCGTCTTCCGCTCAACCTCATCGAGGCTCACGCCTGGCGCCAGTTCCTGCAGCGCCAACCCGCCCTTCATTTTGTCGCAGGCGAACACGGCAAGATCGGTAACGATCAAATCGACCACGCCGGCGCCGGTCAGCGGTAGGCGGCATTGTTCCACGATCTTGGCGCTGCCGTCTCGCGCGACATGTTCCATCACCACGATGATGCGCTTGACGCCGGCGACGAGATCCATCGCGCCGCCCATGCCTTTGACGAACTGCCCCGGCACGGACCAGTTCGCGATGTCGCCCTGGGCGGAGACTTCCATCGCACCCAGGACCGCCAGATCGATATGGCCGCCGCGAATCATGGAAAAGCTCTCGGCCGAGGAAAAGAAGGATGAGGTGGGGAGCGCGGAAATCGTCTGTTTCCCGGCATTGGTCAGATCGGCATCGACCTCGTCCGGGTAAGGAAACGGCCCCATCCCCAGCATGCCGTTTTCGCTCTGCAAGGTGACCTCGATATGGTCCGGAATGTAATTGGCAACCAGCGTTGGAATGCCGATCCCGAGATTGACATAGTCACCGTCTTTCAACTCCTGGGCCGCGCGCGCGGCCATTTGTTCGCGTGTCCAGGGCATGGTCAAAATCCCGTTGTTCCGTGTTCCTACCTGCTGGCAGAGGCAGGCAGCGATTTCAAGCCAGTCTTTGGCATGCCAAACCGTATGGGCTCGACCACTCCCCCCGCGAAAAATGCAGGCCGCCAGCGCTCTTATGAATTCCAATTAAAAAATCAATGAGAAAGCGGCATAGGTAAATGGAGTATATCACGCAGACCCAAGCCGATCATTTTTCAAATCCGAATGGGCAGCTCAAGAGGAGTGGAACATGGCCACCAATACGGGCGGAACACAAGGCGGCTCTCACGAACAGCATGTAAAAGCGGGCGCGCAGAGCCACAAGAATGCGGGGAATCCTCCGGGAAAATCGGCGACCAGCGGCACCAGCCGCGAAAAAACCGCCCCCGGCCAGCGCAGCCCCGCGGAACAACCGCAGGGTAAACCTGGGCATCAGGGCCCCAAAGGTTCCTGATCAGGAAGGCTTTAAGCAAGAGGCCGCTTTTTGAAAAAAGCGGCGCAAAAACTTTTCTTCACGCCGGGCCATGGGCTTTGTCCCCGATACAGCCCATGGCCCAGCATAAAAAAGTTTTTTTGCTACTTTTTGTTCACAAAAAGTAGTCCTTCCTTTTTTGGCCTTAATCCTCCGGCACGTTGTGCACCAGCTCAGCGAGCCACGCTGTGGCGTTGCCGTCAGACGGCGCGCGCCAGTCACCGCGCGGAGATAGCGCGCCGCCCGCGACCACCTTGGGGCCATTCGGCAAAGCGGAGCGCTTGAACTGGCTGAAGGCGAAAAAGCGCCGCAGGAAAAGCTCCAGCCATTTCCGGATTTCCCCGAGGCTGTATTGCGTGCGCCGCGCGGCGGGAAAATGCGCCGGCCACGCGCCGATCTGCGCGTCGCTCCAGGCGTGCATCGCCAGGAACGCGATTTTCGATGGCCTGAAACCGTAGCGCAGCGTGTAATACAAATTGAAATCCTGCAGCGCGTAAGGGCCGATTTTTGCTTCCGTGCTTTGCGGCGTCGCGCCCGCCGCGACCGGCACGAGTTCCGGCGAAATCTCCGTATCCAAAATCGCCTCAAGCGTTTCGCCGACCGCGTCGCCGAATTGACCGGAGCGCGCCACCCAGCGAATCAAATGCTGGATCAGCGTTTTCGGCACGCCGGCATTCACGGCGTAATGCGACATCTGGTCGCCGACGCCGTAAGTGCACCAGCCGAGCGCGAGTTCGGAAAGATCCCCGGTGCCGATGACGAAGGCGTTGTTCTGGTTGGCGAGACGGAACAGATAATCGGTCCGCAGCCCCGCCTGCACATTCTCGAATGTGATGTCGTAAACCGGCTTTCCCTCGCCGAACGGATGGCCGAGATCGGCCAGCATCTGCCGCGCGGCGGGGCGGATATCGAGTTCGTGCGCGTTGGTGCCAAGGCTCGTCATCAGGCGCCAGGCATTGGCCTTGGTGTCGTCACCCGTGGCGAAGCCGGGCATGGTGTAGGTAAGAATATTGTGCCGCGGCAGGCCCAGCCGGTCCATCGCCCTTGCCGCGACGATCAAGGCATGGGTGGAATCGAGGCCGCCGGAAATGCCCAGCACGACATGTTTGAGCCCGGTCGCGCGGAGCCTTTGCACCAGCCCGGAAACCTGGATGTTGTACGCCTCGTAGCAATCCTGCTCGAGCCGCGCGGGATCGGAGGGCACGAAGGGAAAGCGCTCGACGCGCCGTTCCAGCCCCAAATTGTCGCCGGGCGGGGCGAGCCGGAAGGCGATGGTGCGGAATCCATCCGTCGCCACGCCATGGGTACGCCGGTTATCGTCGAACGTGCCCATCCGCATCCGTTCCTGGCGGAGCAGGTCCAGGTCGATATCGGCGATGACCGTCTGGCCCGTTTCCGGAAAACGTTCCGCCTCAGCCAGGCAGACGCCGTTTTCATAGATCATCACCTGGCCGTCCCAGGAAACCTCGGTCGTGCTCTCCCCGGCCCCGGCCGCGGCATAGATGTAGGCCGCCAGGCATCGCGTGGAGGCCGATTGCACCAGCAACCGCCGGCTCTCGGCGCGGCCGATCGTGATCGGGCTGCCCGAAAGATTGGCGAGAATGCTCGCCCCCGCCAGGGCGGCAAGTGCGCTCGGCGGCACCGGGACCCAGAAATCCTCGCAGATCTCCACATGCAGCGCGAAGCCACGCACATCCTCGGCGGCAAAAATCAGGTTGTTGCCGAACGGAGCGACCTGGCCGGCAATGGCGATCTCCCCCCGCAGCGCGTCACCCGCGGCAATCTGCCTTCCTTCGTAGAACTCGCGGTACGTGGGCAGATAGGATTTCGGAACCACCCCGAGCACGCGCCCGCGATGGAGGACGAGCGCCGTGTTGTACAGCCTTCCGGCATGGCGCAGCGGCGCGCCCACCACCAGAACGGGCAGCAGATCTTTCGAGGCTTCCGCTAAGCGAATGACGGCCTGGTCCACCGCGTCCAGAACCGCGTCCTGAAGCAGAAGATCCTCGATCGAATAGCCGGACAAGGTCAGTTCCGGGAACACCGCCACCGCCACGCCGTTTTGGTGGCAGTCCCGCGCGGCCAGCAGCACGGCTTCAGCGTTGCGGGCCGGGTCCGCCAGCGCCGTCTCGATGGTGCAGGCGGCCACGCGGGCGAACCCCTGGGCGTAGAGGGAATAAAATTTCATACCCAAACTATGGCACCAATGATGGGCCGAAAAAAGCGCGGCGGGTCGGAGAGAAGAAAGCGGCCGCTTTTTGAAAAAAGCGGCACCAAAAACTTCTTTTATGCTGGGCCAGGGGCAATGTCGCTGACAACGCCCAAGCCCCAGCATAATAAAGTTTTTTTGCTACTTTTTGTTCACAAAAAGTAGCCTTTCTTCGTTGCTGCTTACTGCGGCGCGGTCTTTTCCATGAGCTTGGCCACCATCATCTGGCGCACCGGCGGCAGGCGCGCCCCGATGCGCAGCACCGCACCGCGCAGCAGGCGCGCGGGCAGGCTGTCATCGGTGTAAAGCCGGGCCGTGGCGTTGGTGGCCAGATAGAGCGGCTGCGTCGCCAACCGATGGGCGCGCTCGTAACGCTGCAGCAAAGAAGGCGCGCCGATATCGCTTTTTCTCGCCGCGGCCCCGGCAACCAGCCCCGCCAGACCGTGCTGGCCGCGCAGGCCGAAATTGAAGCCATGCGCGGTGACCGGATGCATGCCGACCGCCGCATCGCCGACCAGCGCGAAACGCGGTGCGACAAAGCGCCGGGCATAGACCGAGACCAACGGATAGATATGGCGCGAACTGACAGGGCGCATCGCCCCGAGGCGGCCCTGGTAACGGCTGGTGATCTCGGCGCCGAAGGCGGCGTCATCCAGAGCCCGCAGCCGTTCGATCTCGCGCGCCGGCAAGGTCAGCACCAGCGATGAGAGATGCGGGCAGTCCGGCGTGCCGTTCAGCGGCAGCATGGCGATGGTCTGGCCGTAGCCGAACCATTCGGTCGCGACCGCATGGTGCGGCGCCTCATGCGCCATGCGGCACACCAGCATGCTCGCCCCGAAATCCTGCATGGCGGCGCCGATGCCGACGCGCCGGCGCATCTCGGAAAACCGCGTGTCGGCGGCGACGATCAAACGCGCGCTCAGGCTGGCGCCGCCGGCCAAGGTCAGCGTCGCATGCCCGGCGCCGACCGTAATCCCGGTCGCCATGCTGTCGGCGAACAGGCGGATATTGGGTTTGCCTTGCGCGGCCTCATAAAGCGCGCGGCGGATGTGATGATTCGCGACCAACTGGCCGAGCCGTTCATTTTGGTCGCCGCCCGGGCTGAGGCTCAGCGCGTGGCCGCCCGCCCCATTGAGCACGCGGGCCTCGCGCAGCGGTGCGATCGCCTCGTCCGGGATGCGCTCCCAGGCGCCCAGCCCGCGTAGAATTTCGACGGAGAAATGGGTCAAAGCGATCTCGCGGCCGTCAAACTCCGGCGCCGCGAGCGCCGCCTCGGACTGGCGCTCGACCAAGGCGACGGCGAGCCCCTGCGCCGCGAGCGAGCCGGCAAGGCTGAGCCCGGCCGGGCCGGCCCCAATGACAATGACGTCGAAATCCGCGACCGTCCCACTCATGCTTCGCGCTCCCTCCGCACCCCTGCAGGTGCGGTCTTCTGCGGGCGCGGGGGCGGCTTGTCCAGATCCGGCCGAGACCCGGTTGTTAGCGCTGCCCGCCTCGTCGGAAGGAACGGCCAAGGCCTGCTCAAATTGCTGGGTCAGTAAGCGAAGGAAAGGAAGCGCTACTTTTTGTGAACAAAAAGTAGCAAAAAAACTTTGATTTATGCTGGGCCATGGGCGGTGGCCGCGATACAGCCTCAGACCCAGCATAAAAGAAGTTTTTGCGCCGCTTTTTTCAAAAAGCGGCCACATACTTGCCTTAGGCCGAAATGACGACTTTCAAAGCCTGCGTCGCGGCCGCCCGGCCGAACGTGTCGTAGGCTTCGAGCATCTGGTCGAGCCGGAACCGGTGCGTGATCAGCCGTGCGGGATCGAGCTTTTTGGCCTGCACGGTCCTGAGCAGCATCGGCGTCGTCACAGTGTCGACCAGCCGCGTGGTGATCGCGATGTTCTGGGACCATAGGCGTTCGAGATGGAGATCGGCCTTGTGCCCATGGACGCCGATATTGGCAATGACTCCGCCCGGCGCGACCAGGTCCTGGCAGAGCTCGAACGTGGCCGGAATGCCCACCGCCTCAATGGCCGCATCCACGCCGCGCCCGCCGGTCAGCGCCTTCACGCTCTCCGCCGCTTTCCCGTCCGCGCTGTTGATAGTGTGCGTGGCGCCGAATTGCCGCGCGATGCCGAGCCGGTTGTCGTCCAGATCGATCATGATGATCTCCGCCGGCGCGTAGAATTGGGCGGTGAGCAGGGCGGCGAGGCCGATCGGCCCGGCGCCGACGATGGCCACACTCGCCCCCGGAGCCACTTTGCCGTTCAGGACCCCGCATTCGAACCCGGTCGGCAGGATATCGCTCAGCATCACCAAAGCTTCCTCGTCGGCGCCTTCCGGGATCGGGTAAAGGCTGGTGTCGGCATGCGGCGTGCGGACATATTCGGCCTGGGTGCCGTCGATCTCGTTGCCGAGGATCCAGCCGCCGCTCGTGCAATGGGAATACATGCCGCGGCGGCAATAATCGCATTTGCCGCAGGACGAGATGCAGGAGATGAGAACGCGGTCCCCCGGCCGGAACGTGGTGACCCCCGCGCCGACGGCGTCGATGACGCCGACGCCTTCATGGCCGAGGATGCGGCCCGGCGCGCAGCTCGGCACGTCGCCCTTGAGGATGTGCAGATCGGTGCCGCAGATGGTCGTTTTGACGATCTTCACCACCGCATCGCCAGGCGCCTGGATCTGCGGCTTGGGGCGGTCTTCAAGACCTTTGAGGCCAGGTCCACGATAGACGAGCGCTTTCATGAGATCCCCCTTTTTCCGTTGGTTGCCTTGGCATGTCGGCAACAATCGAAAGCAAAGGAAGAGGAAGGTTACTTTTTGTGAACAAAAAGTAGCAAAAAAACTTTGTTTACTTTGGGCCGTGCTGGTTTCACCGCCGCCGGCCCAGCGTAAATGAAAGTTTTTGCGCCGCTTTTTTCAAAAAGCGGCCGCTTTCTTCCTTACTCCGGCGCCTCGCCACGGGCCGCCTGCTTGGCCAGCCTGGCTTTCATCGCCTCGATCTCCTGCGCCGCCCCGAGCAGCCCGAGCAGCACATTGGCCTCGACTTCCACCTTCTGGTTCGCGCGTTCGCGTTCCGGGATCGCCTGCAGCTCTTCGGCCTGCTGCCGCAAGGCGGCGGGCATCTGGGCCATGGCGCGTTCGACCCGCGCGAACACCGCTTCGACGGTCTTGCGCGGGACCGTGTGGCCCCGCACGACGGATTTCGTGACCCGCTGGCGCCCTTCCTGCTTGGCGACCTCCAGCTTTTGCGAAAGAACCGTTGCGGCCCCTTCGCCATGCGCGCGGACCGCGTCGATCGCGATATCCACGGAAACCGCGCCCGTCCGCACCAGGTCGTGGACCTCGCCGCTGGCCGTGGCGAGAGTCAGGAGCTGCTCGACACGGGCCGGACTCTTGCTCTGCGAGGCGGCGATTTCGGCCGGCTTCAAGCCCATCTGCGACAGGCGCAAATAGCCGCGCGCGATGTCCAGGGGCTCCAGCTTCAGGCCTTGCGCCGAGCGCAACATCAATTCGACGCGCTCGGCATCGTTGCCACGGAACGGGATCACGTTGACCAGGGGGATCTTGGCGCCGCGCGAGATGGCAAGCTGCACGCCCCGGCGCCGGCAATGGCCCTCGATCACCACGATCCGCCCGTCATTCAGCGCCCGCACCATCATCGGCGGCACGTAACGGTCCGCCATATAGGATTCACAGAACGCCTCGATATGCGCCTTCACCTTCGGGTCGTCATAATAACGCAGGTTGAACCCCTCCTCCTCCTGGAGAAGCATGGGATCGACCTGGTACAGATACATTTTTCTGTTTGTTTGGCCTTGTGGCTCCGCGGTAAAATCTTTCAGCGGGGTGACGACAAACGCCATGGAAATGATCCTCGGACTCTCACGCGCTGGCGGTCTTACAACGCCCGCCAACAAAATGAGTTTACATAAGCAATCGGGCGTTGCAAAGCGCCCGCCGCCGGGCGGCCCGGAACCGCCAATTTTGCTACCGAACCGTTCATTTTGCTCAACCCGGGCCTTGGCGGCATTTGGGGGCCACCCCGATATGTGACAATTCCGTTAACGCCCCTGTTTCCGGTTCCGCAACGCCCCCGGGCGGAATTAGAATGGCGCGGTTCGCAGCACGCATCCTCCCCGCCTCCGCCGGCAGGCTTTCATGGCTCGCCGGCGCCGGGATTTCGTGAAGGCATCGTGAAATGCCCTGGACTCCGGATGACGCCGAAAGACATACGCACAAAGCCAGCAGCCCGGCTTTGAGGGAGCTTTGGGCGAAAATCGCCAATGAATGCCTGGAACGGACCGGCAATGAAGGCCGGGCGATCCGGGAGGCGAATGCGGTCATCGCGCGGCAGGCAGACGAGCCCGCCCATAAACGTTGACGGCCTGCAGGCGGTCGTGATGCAATCCGCGCAATGATCCTCCTGCCGTCGGCCGCAACCCCGCCTTTGTTTCCGGATTTCGTCGTTCATCTGGGCATGGCGGTGGCAGACCAGGACGGCGCGCGATGGGGTATCCCCCTGCCCCCGCAACTGACGAACGCCGTTGCGCGGCGGCGCGCGGAATTTATTTGCGGGCGCTTATGCGCGCGCGAAGCACTGGGACGATTGGCGGCATCATGCCTGGATATCCCCATGGCGGCGGACCGCAGCCCGCTATGGCCAGCCGGCTTCGTCGGCTCCATCACCCATTCGCAAGACATGGCGTTCGCCGCCGTGGCGCGCACGGAACAGGCGCAGAGCCTGGGGCTGGACGTTGAGCGCCTCATGCCGCCCGAGACGGCGCTGGAACTGGCGTCCATTGTCGCCTCGCCGGCCGAATATGCGCGCCTGCTGCAAGCGCCTTGGGATCACCCGCTTCTGACGACGGTCCTGTTTTCCGCGAAAGAGACCATCTTCAAATGCCTGTATCCCGTCATCAAACGGCAATTCGATTTTTCCGACGTGGTGATCGAATCGCTCGATCTGAGGGGCGGGACTTTCACCTTCTCCCTGAGCCGCGCGATCGCGGAATTGCACCCGCCCGCCGCCCGTCAGCCCGGCCGGCTGGCGATTATCGCTGATGTTGTGCACACCGGCCTGATGCTAGTCCCCGCAGGCGATTTCAATGCCCGATATTGATTCCACCCGATAAAGCGGCGGGGCGCATGGTCCACACCGCGTCGGCCTCGGCGCAAGGTTCGGATAAGGCGCAAAACAACCGGTAAATGATCGCGTCATTGAGCGCGCCATAGGCGGCATCGAAGAGATCGGCTGAGACACCGACCGTGGACCACCGCCCCAGCGCGGGGACATCGAGATCGTGGCTGTTGATCACGACCCGGATCAGCGGCCTTGCCCCCTCTTGCCTGGCATCGACGCGCACCTGGTAATCAGCCAGGCGCATGCCTTGCAAGACCGGAAAATCAGGCAGCAGCGCTTCACGGAACGCCATATTCAGCGCCATGAAGCTGCCGGCATGCTCGGCGGCGGCCAGCCTGGCCTGGCCCTGCACATCGAGCCGCACCGTCGCCCGAGATAAGGTCACGAGCGCGCCTTTTTCATCCCGGCATTGCTCCTCGCTGGCATGGAGCGAAACCACGCTGTAGAATTCAGGCATTTCCTCCAGGGTGCGGCGGGCCAGAAGGGCGAAGCTGGCCTCCGCGCCGTCATAGGCATAGCCTTCGAATTCGCGCCGCTTGAGCAACTCGAGCAAAACCGGCAGGCGCGGATCGTCGGCCGCCACGGCGATGCCCATTTCACGCAGGCGGTTCAGCAAATTGGCCCGCCCCGCCTGATTGGAAACGACGATATGGCGGCGATTGCCCACCCGCTCGGGGGCGATATGCTCGTAGGTGGTGCTGTTGCGGGCGACAGCGGCGGCATGCAGGCCGGCCTTATGGGCGAAGGCATTGTTTCCGACATAAGCCGCATAACGGTTGGGAACGCGGTTCAGCCGTTCGTCCAGCTTATGGCTGAGTTCCGTGAGGCGGCGGAGTCCCTCATCGCTGACGCCCGTATGGTAACCCAGTTTCAGCATCAGCGTCGGAATGAGCGAAATAAGATTGGCATTGCCGCAGCGCTCGCCCAACCCATTGAGCGTACCCTGGATCATCCGCGCCCCGGCGGCCACCGCCGCCAGGCTGCCGGCCACGGCGGTTTCCGTATCGTTATGGGTGTGAATGCCGATCGACGCTCCCGGCAGCGCGGCCACGACCGCGCGAACGATGGCCGAAATCTCCTCGGGCAGCGTGCCGCCATTGGTATCGCACAGCACCAGCCAGGAAGCGCCTTCCCGCCAAGCGCGGCGCAGGCAGGACAAGGCGTATTTAGGATTGCGCTTGTAGCCGTCGAAGAAATGTTCGGCATCGAACAACACCTCGCGGCCATTGCGCGCCGCGGCGGCCAGGCTGTCGCCGATCAGTTCGAGATTTTCCGCCGCCGTGATCCCCAGCGCCTGTTCCGCCGCCAAATGCGACGCCTTGCCCACCAGGCAAACGGCCGCCGTGCCCGCGTGCAGCACCGCCCCGAGGCCCGGATCGTTGGCGGCGCTGCGGCCCGGCCGCCGCGTCATGCCAAAGGCGGTCAACGTGGCGTGCCGCAAAGCCGGCTTGTTGGCGAAGAACGCATCATCCGTGGGGTTCGCGCCCGGCCATCCGCCTTCCACATAATCGATGCCGAGGCGATCGAGTTCGGCGGCGATCACCTGCTTGTCCAGCACTGAGAAATCCACGCCTTGCATCTGGGCGCCGTCACGCAGCGTCGTGTCGTACAGCACAATGCGCCGCCCCGAGGGCGCGGCTGAGGCCGGTATCGAATCCGTCATGGGATCACCGCCGTCACGTGCATAGAAGACCTTCCTGTCATGTGCCCTGGCTAGGCAACCCTGCGCTCCGGGTCGGCAAACACCGGCTCGAGCCGCTGGCGCTCATCGGTCGTCGGCGGCTCCGCCTCGTCCACCACCGCGCCGCCGCGCGCGTTTTGCACTGCCTCGTATCTGTCGAGAATGAGATTCATCTGCCGCGCCAGCAAAACGGCATTTTCCTCAGTCACCATCGAATGATGATCGCCGGCGGTCTGGACGATCTCCAACCCGCGGGTGAAGAGACCATCCCACCCCTCGGCAGGATCGCTGCCCGGCAGATTATTCTCTGAATTATCCGCGCGAATGAGGACACCGGCGGCATCCAAGGGGCGCGGACGCCATAACCGTCCCAGCAGCAGCGCAAACTGATTGAAGAGCAAATTGTCAATCGGCTTGCCCGCCTCATCAAAATAGCCCGAGGGCAGAGGCGCCGGCACGGAACGCTGCGTGACCTGGCCCCATCGGCTCTTGAGGCGCTCGACGCGGTGATTCACGCTGTCAGGCACCCGGGACAGCAGCCATCGGACCAAAGTCCAGGATTCGCCAAGCGCCGTGCGCAATCTGCGCAGGGACCAGGCGTCGTCATCCTCCCCTGTTCCGCTGCTCCGCCAGATCCGCGCCAAACTCTCCAAAGCCGGCGCGAGCGTATAGCTGCTCCAGCTGAAGGCGCGCGCATCGAGGAGGAGAACGAACGCTACATTGCCGCCGGCGTTCTGCAGCACGCGCGCCGCTTCAAAGGCGATCTTGCCGCCCAGAGAATATCCCGCGATCACGCACGGCGTCGACCCGGCATGCTCGGCCAAGATCTTGCCGAAATGCACGCCCAACTGGTCGATGGTCGGCAGCGCCTGGATATCGGAAGACGCAAACGCTGTCAGCCATGAGGAGAGAATCGGCACGTCGACGGTGAAAATGCGCCGATCGCCGCCGATCAACTGCGCCAGCCGAAACTCCTCCGGCCGCGCGCCCATGAAATAGATCGGCAACCCCGTGGCGCCCGCACGCAAGGTTGCCACTTGCGGCGTCGCTTGCGGTGCATGACCGCGCTCCAACTCTTCCGCCAGCCCGGCGATCGTCGGGTTCAGGAAAAAAGTCGGAACGCTCACATAGCGCCCCAAGCGCTTGTGAATTTCACTGATGACCCGCAGCGCCATGAAGGAATGGCCGCCCAGATTGAAGAAATTGTCGATCCGGCTGATCCGCTCAACCCCCAGACGCTCGCGCCAGATCTCGGCCAGCGCCGTCTCGATCTCCCCCGCAGGCGCTTCATAGGAAGCCCGCGCGTAAGCTGCCTCGTCCGGCGCGGGCAAGGCCCGCCGGTCCACCTTGCCGTTGCGGGTGAGCGGCAACGCATCGAGCCGTACAAACGCCGCCGGCACCATATAGTCGGGCAAACATGCCGCCAGATACGCATGCAGGCAGGCTGCGAGCTGGTCGTCAGGGTCGGCGACCACATAGGCGACGAGCCGTTTTTCGCCATCCTTGGCCAAAGCCAGCACCACCGCCTCGCGCACCGCCTCGTGCGCCGTCAGCCGCTCTTCGATCTCGCCGAGTTCGATGCGGAAGCCACGGAGCTTGACCTGGGCATCGTTGCGACCAAGGAACATCAGATTGCCGTCGGGCAGATAGCGCGCCAGGTCGCCGGTGCGGTACATGCGTGCGTCCGGCTCGCCGGCAAACGGGTCCGAGAGGAACCGCTCGGCGGTCAGCTCCGGCCGGTTCAGGTAACCGAGCGCAACCCCCGCCCCGCCGATATGGATTTCGCCGACGGCGCCGAGCGGCACCGGCGCGCCATGCGGATCGAGCAGATAGGTCCGCGTGTTTGAAATCGGTCGGCCAATCGGAATGGTTCCGTTTTCCTCCCGCGACGATCCGATCTCATAGGTCGTGGCAAACGTGGTCGTCTCAGTCGGCCCATAGGCATTCAGCAGCCGCGCCGGCCTGTTGCCCGGCTTGGACCACACTTTTCGCACGATCTTCGGATCGAGGACGTCGCCGCCCGTAATCAGAAGCTTGAGTTGCGCGAAGACCGGCTCCAACGCCTCGGCCAGTTGATTGAACAGCCCGACCGTCAGCCACAACACATTGATCCGCTCTTCCCGCAGCGTCTTAATGAAAGCCTGAGGCGTCAGCACAATCTCATGAGGGATGACCACGACTGTCCCGCCATTGAGCAAAGGCGCCCACAATTCGAAGGTGCTGGCATCGAAGGCCGGGTTGGCCGCGAAGGCCACGCGATCTTCCGCGCCAATCACGGCATATGAATTGTTCACAACCAGACGTGCGATCGCGCAATGCGGCACCAGAACGCCTTTCGGCGTGCCGGTGGAACCGGACGTATACATTACATAGGCCACACGCAGGCCGCTGCCCGGCCGCGCCGGATTGGCGGCGTTCGCCGGCGCATCGACGCGGTCGCCCAGACGCAATACCGGCGTGGCCGAAGCAAAGGCAAGTTCCGTGCGCGCATCGGTGATGATCAGGCTTGCCCCACAATCCTCCACGATCCAGGCCTGGCGCTGGGGCGGCGCTTGCGGGTCCAGCGGTACATAAGCGGCGCCCGCCTTGAGGATGGCAAGCTGCGCCACGATCAGATCGATCGAGCGCTCGAGCAGCGTCGCCACCCGGTCATTCGTTTTCACGCCGCGTTCGATGAGTTGGTGCGCCAGAGCATTGGCCCGCGCATTCAGTACCGCATAAGTGAGCGTCCGATCTCCGAACACGGCGGCAACCATTTCCGGCGTGCGTTCGACCTGCGCCTCGAACAGTGCATGAATGCCGCTCTCCCGCGGATAGTCCGCCTCCGTCGCGTTCAACTCGACAATAACGCGTTGCCGTTCCGCGCTGCCCAGCATGTCGATAGAGCGCATTGCCATGTCAGGCGCTTGCTCCAACGCTTCGACCATCCCTTCAAGCGCGGTCCTCATAAAGCCGCACAGCCGCTCCGCACCAACAACCGGATATGTCTGCGCCGTCAGCGAAAAATCATCGCCAAGATCATCCACCGACAGCGTCACCGGGTAGTTACTCCGCCCCCGCGAACCGAGCCGCTCGACACCTTCTGCGACCTGTGAAACCTGACCATCGGCGCGACGGCTGTGACGATAATTGAGCAGCGCCGAAAATAACGGCGCTGGCGCTGGTACGGCGCTGCAGCGCTGCACCTGTGCAAGCGACGCGTGCTCATGGCGCAGGAGCTCCGCCAACAACGCATGCACACGCCGCACGCTCGCCTCCACGCCCTCGTCCCCGATCTCGACACGGAGCGGCAACGTGTTGATGAACACGCCAGGGGTCCAGTCCACGCCGGCCCCACCTTGCATCCGCCCGAACAGCACCGTGCCAAACACCGCATCCTTCCGGCCCGACGCGCGCGACAGCACGAGGCCCCATGCCAGATGGAACAGGCTGGCCGCACTCACGCCCAGACCGCGCGCCCGTTCCCGCAGGCGCCGCGCCAGCTCCGGCTCCAGGACCATGCGCGCTTCCTCGATGTCCACGCCATTGCCCTGTACATTCGACAGCCCGAACGGTGCCGTCGGCTCGTCCACGTCTCCCAGCATGCCGCGGAAGAATGCCTCATGGTCCGCCGCACTCCCCCGCCGCACCTGCGCCACGAAATTGCGGTAGGGGATCGGCGCTGGAAGCTCCTCGGTCCGCCCCAGAATATGCGCCTGCACTTCCCGGGCCAGAACCTCCAGCGTGGCGTGGTCGATCACCAGATGATGGCGAAGCAGCAGCAACAGCCACCGTTTTTGGACATGGTCATGCGTGACGAAAGCCCGCATCAGCGGTGCTTGACGCACATCCAGGCGGAATCGCCCCGGATTGAACCGGCTACGCAACTGCTCCGCCACATCCCCGTCCGCGGGGTCGAACGTCATGTCCTCAACCGGCAGCGGTGCCCGGCGCCACACGACCTGCGCCGGCTGAGAGAGCCCATCCCACATCACGGCCGTACGGAAAATATCATGCCGGGCGATCACCGCCTGCAACGCCGTGACAAAATCCTCCATGCGCCGGCGGCCATCAAAAGCGAACAACTCCGGCGTCAGGTAGGTATCGCCCTCTCCGTCCATCAGATGATGGAACAGCAGCCCCTCCTGCAGCGGCGCCAGCGGGTAGATATCCTGGGTATTGGCCGCCCCGCCCTCGACGCAGGACACGATGTCATCGATCTCCGCCTGGCTCAGATTGATCAGCGGCAGCATCTCCGGCATGATCGTCTCGCTCCCCGGCGGAATCAGATTGGGCGGAATTTCAACGTCGCCGCCATCTGAACGCGTCGCAGCCGCCAGCCCGGCCAGCGTCGGCGCGCTGAACACCGACCGCACGTCGGCCTGCAGCCCCTCCCGCCGCAGCCGCGCGATCATTGTCACCGCCAGCAGTGAATGGCCGCCGAGTTCGAAGAAATTGTCGTGGCGACTGACCCGCTCCACACCGAGCAGTTCGCTCCAGATCGCCGCCAGCGCCGTCTCAGCCTGGCCCTGCGGCACTTCGTAGGCGGCACGCGCGTAGGCCCCGTCGTCAGGCGCGGGCAAGGCCCTTCGGTCGAGCTTGCCATTGACGGAGAGCGGAAACGCATCAAGCCGTACAAAAGCCGCCGGCACCATATAATCCGGCTGGCTTTTCCCGAGATGAGCGCGCAATGCCTCGACATCAATCTCTTCTGGCCCTGTGTAATAGGCAACCAGACGCTTCTCTCCGTCCCCGGACTCGCGCGCCACCACCACGGCCTCATGCACGCCGGCATGCTGGCTCAGCGCGGCCTCGATCTCGCCCAGCTCGATCCGGAAGCCGCGTATCTTCACCTGGAAGTCGTTGCGGCCGATATATTCGATGTCGCCACCGGGAAGATACCGGCCCAGATCCCCGGTCTTGTACAGCCGGTCACCAGCGACAAAGGGGCTGGCGATGAACTTCTCCGCCGTCAGCTCAGGCCGGTTGAGATAGCCGCGGGCAACACCCACCCCACCGATATGGATCTCGCCAGCCGTCCCCACGGGAACCGGCTGCAACCGGGCATCCAGTATATACATCCGCGTGTTCCAGATCGGTCGACCGATCGGCGGCGATGCCCCCCACGCGGCGCGCGCCGGGGCGCAGGTCCAGGCCGTCACGTCGACCGCCGCCTCGGTCGGCCCGTAAAGATTGTGCAGGGGCAGGCCCGGAAACATCTGCTGAAACCGCGCCAGCAAATGGCTGGGCAACGCCTCGCCGCTGGTGAACACATGCTTCAAGCTCGGGCACGCCCCGACGGTGATCCCGTCGAGAAACACCCGCAACATCGACGGCACAAAATGCAGAGTCGTCACCCCCTGCGCCTCGATCGCCGCCACGAGCTGGTCGGGGCTCTTGTGTCCCCCGGGCCGAAGCATGACCAGACGGGCCCCCACGGCCAGGGGCCAGAAAAATTCCCAGACCGACACATCGAAGCTGAAGGGCGTTTTCTGCAGGACCACATCCTGCGACTGAAGCCGATAAGCATCGTCCATCCACAACAGGCGATTGAGAACGGCCCGATGCTCGTTCATCACACCCTTTGGCATCCCCGTGGAACCGGAGGTGTAGATGACATAGGCGAGGTGCTGCGAGGTGAGGCCAACCGCGCGAGGATCCGGATTTTCCGCCGAGGCATCAGCCCAACGCGCCTGGTCCGCGTCCAGATCCACGAGCGCCGGGGGCGCGACCAGATCCACGCGCGCCGGGGGCGCGTCCAGATCCATGCGCGCCGGGGGCGCGACCAGCCCCGGCAAGGCCGCTTGCAGCGCGGCACGCGCCGGGCCATGGCTCAGCACCACAGCCGGCCGGCTGTCTTCCAACATGAATTTCAGACGCTCAGGCGGGTAAGTCGGATCCAGAGGCACATAGGCGCCACCGGCCTTCAGGATCGCCATCAGCCCGACAACCATGTCCACACTGCGCTCGAGACAAAGCGCCACCCGGCCATCAGGCCCCACCCCCAGGGCACGCAAATGATGCGCCAGCCGGTTGGCCCGCGCGTTCAACGCCGCATACGTGACACGCTGGTCCTCAAAGACCACCGCAACAGCATCCGGGTGGCGTGCAACTTGTGCTTCGAACAGTTCGTGGATGCAGCGCTCCCGCGGGTAGTCCGCCGCGGTCTCGTTCCAATCCCCCAGCAGCCGCTCCCGCTCGGGCGCCGTCAGCAAGGGGAGCTCGGTGACTCTCTGCTCAACGTCCGCCACGACGCCCTCCAGCAGCGTCCGCAAATGTCCGGTCAGCCGCTCGATGCGCTCCTCGTCAAACAGATCCGTGCTGTACTCCGTTTCCAGCAGGATTTCGTTCCCCGTGTCGGTCAACGTCAAAGTCAGGTCGAATTTGGCGATTTTGGGCTGAGCCAACAACGCTTCCGTCACCACCCCCGGCAACCCGATGAATTGCGGCTGGTCATCGCGGTCGCGCCAGTTCAACATCACCTGCACCAGCGGTGAACAACTCTGGTTGCGCTCCGGCTTGAGGGCGGACACGACCTGATCGAACGGCACGTCCCGGTGCGAATAGACATGAGCCACATTCTGCTGCACGTGGCCCATCAACTCCCGGAACGTGGGGTTGCCGCTGAGATCCGTGCGCAAAACATGAGTGTCGATCAGAAAGCCGATCAACGGCCGCAATTCAGGCCGCTCACGCGCGGCGATCGGAACCCCGACCAAGATCTCGTCCTGGCCCGTATAGCGATGCATGACCGTACTGAATGCCCCGGCGAACACGGTGAACAGGCTGGCTTGCTGCTGCCGGCAAAGCCGGCGCAGATCGTTCGCCAGCGCGGCGTCAAACGCGAACAGCCGCTTGGTGCCGCGAAACGAACAAACCGCAGGGCGGGGCCGATCGCTTGGCTGGTCAAGCTGCGCCGGCGCGCCCCGGAGCTGCTCTTTCCAGAAAGCTATATCCTCGGCGAAGCGCTCTTGCTGGCGCGGTTGCCGCTGCCAAACCGCATAGTCGCCATATTGGATGGGCAAAGGCGGCAGAGGCGAAGGCTCCCCGCTTCGGGCAGCTTCGTACAAACTCGCCAATTCGCGCCAAAGGATGCCCAATGACGCACTGTCACAAACGATGTGATGCAGCATCATGATGAGGGCATGATCTTCATCATCCAGCCGGACGATGGTCACGCGCACCGCGGGTTCTGCGTCTAGCCGGTAAGGAAGACGGGGTTCCGTGATCAGCAGCTGGGCCAATTCGGCTTCGCGTTTGCTGGCTACGAGGGGCTGCAGATTGATTCTTTTGAACTTGAGAGGCCATGTCTCGTGAATGACCATGCCCGGCCTGCCGTCCCTGGCTTCGATCGTCGTGCGCAGGATCTCATGTCGTTCGACAATGATGTTGAACGCGCGCTCCAACGCCTCAACATCGAGCTTGCCCTTGAGGCGAACGGCTTCAGCCTCGTTGTAAGCCGGCTCGCCGGCGTTGAGCTGCTCCATGAACCAGATGCGCTCCTGGGCGGGGCTCAGCGGACATGGCTGACGGTGGTCGCGCACGGGGATCGGTTGTAAATCGGCCTGGGATTGCGCGGCGCTGTCGCTCGTCAGGGCCGCATGATGCGCCCGCCGGCGCCGCACCAAACCGGCCAATTCCGTGACCGTGGCGTTTTCGAAAAAATCCGCCAGGGACAGAAGAATTTGTGTTTTTTCGCGGAGGCGCGAAAGGCATTGGATGGCCTGCAATGACTGGCCTCCCAACGCAAAAAAATTACTGTCAGGGCGGATTTGCGGCACCGCGAGCAGTTCGGTCCAGATCTCCGTGATGATCTTCCCGAACGGCAGGTCATCGACGGAATCTGCCCCTGCCCCCTCGGCCATTGCCGATGCGCCGCTCCCCTCCTTCAGCGCGGCCAGCCGTTCCGCCTCTTCCACCAGGCGCAGCCGCTGCACTTTGCCCGAGGGGCCTTTCGGCAGGTCGGCGACGAAATACACGCGCGTGGGCGTCTTGAAATAACCGAGATGGTTCTCGCAAAAACTCAGCAGCTCGAGCTCGTCGCACCGCATCCCGTCGCGCAGCACGGCGAACGCCACGAGATCCTCGCCGACATACCGGTCCGGCACGCCGACCGAAGCCGCCTCCAGCACCGCGGGATGGGTCTCGAGAATTTCGTCGATCTGCTTGGGCGCGATGTTCACGCCGCCCTTGATGATCAGCTCCTTCGAGCGGCCGATCACGAAAAAATACCCATCTTCGTCGCGGTAGGCGAGATCGCCGGTGTGCAGCCAGCCCTGCGCATCGAACGCCGCCGCGGTTGCCGCCTGATCCTTGTAATAACCCTGCGTCATCCCGTCGCCGCGCAGCCAGACCTCGCCCGGCTCTCCCGCCGGCAACTGGGTCCCCTCGCGGTCGACGATCCTGGCCTCGAACCCCCAGGGCAGACCCGGCGAGCCGATCTTGTTGACGCCCGGCGGCACGGGGTTGGAGAAGACATTGCCGGCTTCGGATGAGCCCATCGCCTGGATCAGCGGCAGATGGAACTTGTCGATGAATTCCCGGTGCAAGGACGGCGAAAGCGGGGCGGAGGAACTGCGTAGGAAGCGGATGCGCGCGAAAGCCTCCGCCCGGCTGGCCGCCTTCGGGTCCTTCCAGTCCAGCAATTGCGAAATGATCGTCGGCACCACCGCCGTCCAGGTGCAGCGATGGTCATCGATCCAGTTCCAGAATTCGCTGACCACGAACCCGTGCGGCAGGACCACCGAGCCGCCGCTCAGCAGCGTCGGGATCAGGGTCACGCATTCCGCATTGATGTGATAGAGGGGCAGCACCAGGAGCGACCGGTCCGCCGCCGTGAGTTCGTGCGCCTGAACGGAATTCCGGCCATGGGCGAGCACGCTTTTATGCGTGTGGATCGGCCCTTTCGGCTGCCCGGTGCTGCCGGAGGTGTAGATCAGCATTGCCGCATCGTCGGCGCCGGGCGGGGGCAACCCGTCGGGCATGGCATCGGCGGCGCCCGTCTCCGGGCCGAAATCGGCGTCGGCGAACAGGATTTCTACCGACCGGCTCACATGGCCCAACACCTCCTTGAGCAACGCTTCGTAAGGGCGCCCAACGAACACGAGCCTGGCGTCGCAATTCTCCAGCGTGTACGCCAATTGCGCGACGCCCGCGCGCACATTGAGCGGCACGGTGACAAACCCGCCATACATCGTGCCCAGAAAGAGCTGAGCCGTGAACAGCCCGTTATCCATCAGGAACGCAATCTTGTCGCCCGGGACCAGCCCTCTTCTGTGAAACAGGCCGCAAAGCTGGCGTGTCCGCTCCTGCAATTCTTTGAAGGTCAGCCCTTGCTTGGTCTCGGGATTGAACAGGAAGCCGCGATCAGGCCGCACCTCAGCCTGGAGATCAATCAGATCACGGACGGTGCGAACATCTTTTTTTGGTATCATTGACGGTCTTCCTCCCTCGCTGGCGCGGTAAGGCGGCGGACATCTCAACCCTCGACGTTCCGAACCTAAGCGTTGGAACCATGGCAGTCGCGCTTTGACGTTCGCGCGTTCGTTCCGCATCCATTCCATTTTACCGGCCGCAACGCGCCAACCTAAACCCGTCTATAAACTATTGTCAAGTCGAAATATTAATATTATCATCGTGATTTCTTTCAGTTTTCCTTCCGCCTCGAGAAAAGAGACGCTCTTTTCGCCCCAACAAATACTTTAAAGTGATTTAACGTTATGAATTCGCGCCATTTAGTTGTGGATGTTCCTGTTGATTTCTGCTCTCATGTCTCTTGGTCCCAGCGCTCCTCTATCGGACAGGGTCTGCGTCTATTTTTCAACAATGACTTTATTTTTGATCACAACCCCAGGGGAGGCAGCGTGACGGTTCCGGAGCACCTGACAAGAGCCAATGCCGCGCGCAGTCGCGCCACCGCTCCCCCACCGTGCCGCCCCACTGGCAGCCCCATCGGCCGCCCTATTGCAAGACTCAAGATTGCAAGACTCAAGCCGATGATCCACGCCGATGCTCGCACATAAGACCGCCGCGGCCAGCCTGCTTGTGGTCGCCACGCGGATGCTGACGCGTTTCGGCGATCTGATAACGCTTCTGGTGTTGGCTTATGAATTGAAACCGGCCGATTTCGGTCTGGTCGCTTTGGCGTCGAGCCTGATTTTCATTACGGAATCGATTTTCGAGCTCCCTCTTGTGGAAGTCGTGCTGCGCGTGGATGTGCTGGAACGCAGCCATCTCGACACCGCGTTCACCCTCAGCGCACTCCGCGGTCTGGGCGTGATGACGATCTTGCTGGCGCTGGCCTGGCCCTTCGCGCATTTCTATCACGACCCGCGCCTCATGAAGCTGATCGCGGTCCTCAGCCTGTCGCCCGTAACGCGCGGCCTGCAGAGCCCGAAATTGATCAGCTACATCAAGGAGATGAGTTTCTGGCGCAGTTCCGTTATCGAACTCGTGGGCAAAGTGATGGCTTTGATCATCGCGGTCACCATCGCCATACTGACGAAGAGCTATTGGGCGATCGCCGCGGGCACCGTCGCCGCGCCGGTGACGATGGCGATCGCGTCTTTTGTCCTGGCCCCCTACCGCCCGCTTCTGTGCCTGACGCAATGGCGGTATTTCGCGGGGTTTCTGGGCTGGACCAGCCTTGCGCAGATCATCCGCTCCATCACCTGGCAATCGGACACCATGTTGCTCGGCCGGATCGCCGGGCATCTCGAGCTTGGCCTGTTCACAACGGCGAACAATCTGTCGTCCATCCCGCTTCTCGCCGTTCTGCAGCCGATCTACCGCCCGCTGCTCGCCTCCCTGAGCAGCGTGAAGCACGATCCGGAGCGGTTGCGCCGGGCCTATCAGCTTATCTCGATCGCCGCCATCACCATCGGCCTGCCGGCTTTGATCGGCGAAAGCCTGCTGGCCAAGCCGCTGATCCAGGTCTTGCTTGGCCCGCATTGGCTGGCCGCCGTGCCGATGATGCGTTACCTCGCGCTCAGCATCATCCCTTGTCTCTTCGCCTTGCCGCTGGGCCCGATGGTGATGGCCCTGAACCAGGCACATTATTTTCCCCGCCGGAACGCCTTCGAACTATGCGTCAAATTACCGATCCTGATCGTCGCCGGCATAAAATTCGGCGTCCCCGGCATCATCGCCGCGCGCGTGATCTCCGAAATCGCCGTGGCCATCTATGCCTTCATTCTCGCCCGCCGCCTGATCGGGCTCGGCGTGTTCCAGCAGATCATCGGCCCCTGGCGCAGTTACGTGAGCGCGGCGTTGATGACGGCCGGCGTCATGTTCCTCGGTGCGCAACTTCAAGCCGACTTCGCCCATATCCGGCCGATTTTTCTCCTCGCCTCGTTGGCCTCGGCCGGCGCCGTCATCTACGTTGCCAGCCTGACCTTGCTCTGGCTCGGCTGCGGGCGCCCGCCCGGGATCGAACACGTGGCCTATCAGAATATCGCTAAGCTGGCCCGCCTGCCCCTGGCAAAGCCGGTATCACGCGGGCGCGATATGGCGTGACGCCGGCGCCGGACGGGGCGCTTGAAGCAAAGGAAAGGCTGCTTTTAGTGAACAAAAAATAGCAAAAAAACTTTGTTATGCTGGGCGGAGGGGCTGAAGGTTCCGGCGACGCGTAGCACCGTTGGAATAGCCCCGGAGGGCATGGGCGTTGTCACCGACACAGCCCATGGCCCGGCATAAACAGAAGTTTTTGCGTCGCTTTTTTCAAAAAGCGACTGCTTTCTGACTCGCTCGCCCCACTTGATCAGACCACCGAAATGACCAAGACTGACGTTACGGTCCGGCCACGAGACCGGACGGCGCGCCGCCGAACGCGCCGCGAACGAATTGAGGAGAACGCCTTGCGTATTGTTGAAATCCTCGAACGGACCATGCCGTTCTCTGTGGCATTGCCAATGCCGCCCTCAGCCTGCGCGTAGTCACCCGCGCCGGGTCGTGAATTTTGAACTGCCCAAAATCAATGTCCTGAGAACCGCGCGCGTGAATACAGCGCCGGCGGAATACGTTTACTAAAGGGGAAACGAAGTGAAAGACGCCGACCAAACCGCCGAACCATGGGACGACCAGGGGCAACGCCAGGCGTCGGAGGCGGTCGACACCGGCCTCTTCACGTTCTTCGGCAAAATGACCCGTGTCGAAAAACTCACTTTTTGGGCCTGTTTCACCGGCTGGACCCTCGATGCCACGGATTTCATGATCTACCCGCTCGTCATCGGCACGATCATCCCGCTCTGGCATGTCGAGCGCGGGCCCGCCGGCCTCGCCGTCACCGTCACCTTGCTCTGCTCGGCCGTGGGCGGGTGGTTGACCGGGTTCCTCTCCGACCGCATCGGCCGCGTCCGTGCTTTGCAGGCCACCGTGCTCTGGTTCGCCGGATGCACGCTGCTGTGCGCCTTCGCGCAGAATTTCGCCCAGCTTTTCGCGGCCCGCGCGCTGCTCGGCTTCGGCTTCGGCGGCGAATGGGCGGCCGGCGCCGTGCTCATCGGCGAGACCGTCCGCGCCAGCTATCGCGGCCGTGCCGTGGGCGTGGTGCAGTCCGGCTGGGGGATCGGCTGGGGGATCGCCGTTTTGCTCCAGCTCGTCTGTTATTCCCTGGTGCCGGCGGCTGACGCCTGGCGCCTGATGTTCGCCCTGGGCGCGCTCCCGGCGGTTTTCATCTTTCTCCTGCAGCGCCGCATTCCGGAGCCGGAACTCCATGCCCGCGCCGCCGCCACGCACAAGCCGCCAGCGATCTGGGAGATTTTCTCCCCCGGCATCCTGCGTACCACGATCTTCGCCGGCATTCTCGGGACCGGGGCGCAAGGCGGCTATTACGCGGTGACAACCTGGCTGCCGACCTTTCTGCGCACCGATCGCGGCCTCTCCGTCATCGGCTCGACCGGCTATCTGTTCATCCTCATCGCCGGGGCGACCTGCGGCTATCTCGCCGGCGCCTGGCTGTCCGACCGCATCGGCCGGCGCCGCTTGTTCATCCTGTTCGCGATCTGCGCTTCGCTGCTGGTCATCCTGTACACCCAGGTCCAGTTCTCGAACGACGTGATGCTGGTTCTCGGCTTCCCCCTCGGCTTCTTCGCCTCGGGCTATCTGTCGGGCCTCGGCCCCTTCCTCACCGAGCTCTACCCGACGCGCTTGCGCGGATCGGGCCAGGGCTTCGCCTATAATGTGGGGCGCGGCTTTGGCGCTGTCTTCCCCACCTTGGTAGGCTATCTCTCGACGACCATGTCGCTGGCCAACGCCATCGCCCTGTTCGCCCTCTGTGCTTATGGTTTGTTATTCCTCGGCGCGATTCTGCTGCCCGAGACCAAAGGAAAGGAACTCACCGCCTCATGACAAACGCGGCCAATGCCCATCTTGCCTTCGTGACAGGTACGGCCCCCGTCTGCCCGGGCCCCGATCCGCAGCCGCGCGGCGCCACCCGCTTCGTTGTGCCCAAAGGCGCGGTGGACACACATGCCCATGTCGTCGGCCTGCCGCCGGAGACGATCCTGGCGCCCGACCGGGGCTACACCGCGCCGGTCGCCACCGAGGCGCAATATCTGCACATGCTGGAGGCCACCGGCATGACGCATGGCGTGCTCGTCCAGATCAGCATCCATGGCACCGACAATTCGCTGATGCTGAAGACGCTGCGCGCCCATCCGAAGCGCCTCAAAGGCGTTGCGGTGGTCGAAACGAACATCTCCAGCCGCGACTGCGAAGAACTCGCCGAAGCCGGCATCGTCGGGCTGCGCATCAACGCCATGTTCGGCGGCGGCCGCAACTTCGCCGACATTGAGCGCTACGGCGCGATCTGCCGGGCGATGGGCTGGCACCTCCAGCTCTTCATCGATGCCGCGGTGCTGGCCGAATACGGCACCGCGCTCGCCGGCCTCGGCGTGCCGCTGATCTTCGACCATATGGGGCATCGCCCGGCCAAGAACGGCGTGGCGGATGCCGGTTTCCAGAATCTCCTCGCCATGGTGCGGGACGGCGCCTGGGTGAAGCTCTCCGGCGCCTATCGCCTCACCAGCGCGGGCTTTCCCTATACCGACACGATCCCCCTGGCCCGCGCCCTCGTCGCGGCCGCGCCGGAACGCTGCGTCTGGGGCTCGGACTGGCCGAATGTCTCGAACTGGGCGCATATGCCCAATGTCGGCGACCTGCTCGACCTCCTCGCCGACTGGGTTCCCGACGAGGCCACCCGCAACCGGATTCTCGCCGACAACCCGGCGCGCTTTTACGGGTTCAACAAATAAAAAAGAAAGCAGCCGCTTTTTGAAAAAAGCGGCGCAAAAACTTTTGTTATGCTGGGTCATGGGCGTTGTCGCTGACAAGCCCGTGGCCCAGCGTTAACAAAGTTTTTTTGCTACTTTTTGTTCACAAAAAGTAGCCTTTTGCTTGTTTAGGGTCAGGGTCGTTTTGACACGGTGGCTGCGTACCAGGGCTGTGCGCTTTCCGCGTCCGGCCCGGCCAGGACGTCCGTCGAGCAGGCCAACTCGCGTTGCGCTCCCAACGCTTCAAGGCGCGCAGAGAGTTGTGCGTGCATGGCCCGATAAGCGTCGCTTCCCAGGGCAAGCCGCCTCGGGGCGGGCGTCTGGTCGACGCTGGCGATCATCGCCTCGACCATCTTCACCGGATCGCCAGGCGAAAGCCGGTTGGTATCGGCGATGACCCGGTTGACCATCCGGGATGGCGACGCGTCATAGGCCGCCAGCACGGGGCCGAGCCTGGCGCTACGATGCCGGAAGTCGGTACGCGCGCCACCGGGCTCAATGATCGTGCAGCCGATCCCGAACACCTCCACCTCCTGCGCAACCGCCTCGACGAACCCTTCAACCCCCCATTTGGTGGCGTGGTAGAGCGAGCCGCCGGGAAAGGCCACCTGGCCACCCATGCTCGAAAGCTGCAAAATCCGCCCCCCGCCCTGCGCGCGAAGATGCGGCAAGGTGGCGCGGATCAACTGGATCGAGCCCAGAAGGTTGGTGTCGATCTGGTGGCAGACCTGCTCGTCCGTCAGCTCCTCTGCCGCGCCCATCAGGCCATAGCCCGCGTTGCTGACCACGACATCGACTCTTCCGAGCGCGCCCCAGGCGCGATCGACCATGTCACGAATCGTGCCCGTCTCGGACAAATCAAGCTTCGTCAGCCACAGACGCTCGCCATATTGGGCTTTCAGCCCGTCCATGACCGAGAGGTCGCGCACGGTTCCCGCCACGCGGTCACCCCGCGCGAGCAGCCGTTCGGCCATAATGCGGCCGAAGCCGCTGCTCACGCCGGTGATCAGCCAGTGTCTTTGAGCCATGCCTATGCCACCTCCGGGAAACGTTCCCCCACCCAGGTTTCGGTCGCGGCCCAAAGCGCCTTGGCGCGTGCCGGGTCGAGCGCATAAGAGCGGACGCCGGGGCTCACCGGGCTGATCAATCCCTCCGTAATCCGCGAGACCTGGCAATTCTCGCAATAGCGTCCGCCAATTTCTTCGGCGGAGGCGACAAAGGCGGCCCACACCGACGTCGCAGCCCCTTGCGGCACCGTTTTCCATTGGAAAGGTGGCTGGCCGTCCGCCGCCAGTTGGGCAGTGATCTGCGCCACTAATTGTTCGAGTTCGCCGGGCACCATATGGCGGCCAAGCTCGGTGTGGATCCCGCCCGGATGCAGCGCCGCCGCGCGCACGCCCCGCGCCTTATGACGGGCGTCGAATTCCACCGCGAACAGGATGTTCGCGGTCTTGGAGCGGCCATAGGCAACCATCGGGTCGTAGGGCGTGTGCTCGAAATTGGGATCACCGAGATCGACATCCGCATACCGATGGCCCGACGAGGAGACGTTCACCAGCCGCCCGCCCGGCGCGATCAAGGAGGCGATGCGGTTCACCAGCACGAAATGGCCGATATGGTTGGTGCCGATCTGCGTCTCGAACCCGTCCGCCGTATGGCCGAAAGGCGTGCGCATGACACCGGCATTCGCAATCACCGCGTCGAAAGGACGGCCATCCGCAACCAGCGCGTCGGCGCAGGCCCGCACGCTTGCCAGCGCGGCGAGGTCTAGCTCGATCAGCTCAAATCCGCCGCCATTCGCTGCCTGCGCCTTCACCTCCGCCGTCGCCCGCGCCGCCTTGGCGAGGTCACGCGCGGCGCCGACCACCTGCGCGCCATGTGCCGCCAGCGCGCGCGCCGTCTCGACCCCCAGCCCCGCCGAAACGCCGGTCACCAGGACCCGCTTGCCGCTGAGATCAATGCCCGAAAGCACCTCATCCGTCGTGGATTTTGCGCCAAAAACCTGAGCCATAGCCCTTTTCCTTTCAATAAACGCACCTCTCCCATCGGCGGCGATACCATTGCTCGCTGGCCGCGCTCGGTATAAGAGGAGAATGTCTCCGATTAAATACGGAGACTCTCTCCGGTTATCAAGAGGGAATTTATCGTGGCCGAAAAAAGCGAATCCGCCGCCCGCAAACCGCGCGCCGATGCCGCGCGTAACCGCGCACGCCTGCTCGCCGCGGCGAAAACGGCCTTTGCCGAAAAGGGGACTGGCGCCAGCCTCGACGAAATCGCACGTTCGGCCGACGTCGGCGCCGGAACGCTCTACCGTCATTTCCCGACCCGCGACGCGTTGGTCGAGGCGGTCTACCGCAACGAGATGGAACAGCTCACCGGCGCCGCCGAGCGCCTGGCGAAGACGCAGCCTCCGGTGGAGGCGCTGCGCGAATGGCTGTTGCTGTTTGTGGATTTCATCGCCGCCAAGCACGGCATGTACGAGCTGCTCAACGCCATCCCCGGCGGAACCACCGACCTGTACTCAGCGTCCAAGGCTCAGATGACGCAGGCCATCACCAAGCTGGTGGATCACGCCGTTGCCAGCGGCGGGATTCGTCTGGACCTGGACCCGCTTGTCCTGCTGCTCGCGTGCGCCGGTGTTGCAAATGTGGGGGCAGGCGCCAATGGCGAACGGGACGCAAGGCGCCTCGTCGATATCCTGATCGCAGGAATTCGCACGAACTAAGAAATAATTATTGCGAACCGCGCGGTGTCGGGTTTTCCTGAGGTCAGCGGACATGACGAAGACAGCTCCGTCATGTCCGGAACGCACCTGAGCCTAGAACGTGCCCGAGACCGCGAACGATCCGTATTCGTGCAGGTTGCCGACCTCGCCGTAATAGCTGCGGGTCTGGAACACCTGCGTATAGCTGAAGCGCAGGCCGCGCCAGATAATGGCGGCCCCCACATCGGCCTCGCCGACCACGCGATACGGGTCGACGGAACGGCTGGACTGGAAGTCAGTGCCCTGGAGGAATTCGTTATACCCGACGAATTGCGACGAAGCGCCGCCGAACACATACCAGACAACCGGCCGTGTCTGCTGATAGGCATCGGTGCCGGAGGGGCCCCAGGCGATCAGCGGCGCGCCGAAATCGCTGTTCAGCCCCTGCCCAATGCGGAATGTAACCGCCGGCTGGAGATAGATTTGCGTGGTGCCGAGCGCCCCGGCGATCTGCGGCAGGGCATCGGTCTCCAGCCCACCGAAATTGGCGATGGGCAAGCGCCAGGTGCGCGAGATCAGGCCATTGAAGGCGGGCTCGCTCGGCAGCTGGAAGGCCCAGCCATGCGTCCCTTTCTGGCCGATGACGGAATGGAAATCGTTCTGCACGAGCTCCGCGCCGGCATCACGGCCGACGACGCCGGCATCGAGCATAATGACGTTGCGGGTGTTTGCCGTGTCCTGGATCAGGCCGAACCGGGCGACCAGATAGCCGGCATAAGGCTCATCATTGGTCGGCGGGTTGATGGCCTCCGTATCCGTGGGCGTATAGACCTGCTGGACGATGCCGAGGCTGACGCGCTGCGTGCCGTTGCCCCAGATCGCATGGCCGAGATTGGCGACGAACGACGGCACCGCACCTGGGTTCGACGTCCAGTTGAGGTTGAAGCCGTTGACATAGTTGCGATCCGTCGGTTTCGCCGTGCTGATCGAGGCGTTCTCATCCTGGATCGTCCAGATGCCGGAGGGGAAGCCTGGCGCGCTTTGCGCCATCGCGGGGCTGAGGCCGGCGATACCGAAGGCGCCGACAGCGACGCACGAGATAAATATTTTCATTAAGCTCTCTGAATCCGTAACTGCTTTGGGAGGCCCTCGGTTTAAGAGGGTTCGACAAAAGTTAATATACGCAATTTAAGCCGGCAGGCTTGCCGCACCTGCGGGGCTTTAACGGCTTGTCAGCCGAGCCTGTACATGGACAAGTGGGCGACCTCCAAAGCAAGTTAGGACATGAACGCCCGGCGGCGACACCGCCAAAAGCCGTCCATGGGGTATAAGCGCGTCGCATGACAGGCTCTACCAAGTCAAGGCCACGGGCCGCGCCGGACATGAATCATCGCCGTGCCGGGCGCCGGCCCATTTTCCACCGCCGCCATTTGGGTGATAAGCCTGCCTTGGTCGCCTCCGCCGCAAAGGGGGCCATCACTGGAAAGGAAATCTGCTGACATGAACTGGCCAACGGAAAGCGGTGAATTCCATCTCGGGGATTTTCCGCTGCAATCGGGCGAAGTGCTGCGCGACGCCAAGATCGTTTGGAAATCCTACGGCACGCTGAATGCCGCCCGCGACAATGCCATTCTCTACCCGTGCAGTTACGGTGCCAAGCACAGCGACATGGAGTGGCTGATCGGGCCGGACGGAATCCTCGACCCGACACGCTGGTTCATCGTCATCCCCAACATGTTCTCGAACGGCCTCTCCTCCGGCGCCGGCAACACGCCGGACTACCCGCTGGTGGTGGCGCAATGGGACAATGTGGCGGCGCAGCGCCGGCTGCTGCTCGAGCATTTCGGCATCGAACGGCTGCATGCGGCCTACGGCTTCTCGATGGGCGGGCAACAGGCCTATCAATGGGCGGCGATGTTCCCCGATGCGGTGGACCGCGCCATCGTGATTTGCAGCAGCGCCAAAACCGCGGTGCACAACAAAGTTTTCATCTCCGGCCTGCTGCGCACCTTCGAGGCGGCGCCGGAGCATATCGGCCATGGCCGCTTCTCCGCCCCGCCGCTCGGTACGCTACGCGCCATCGGCCATATCTATGCCGGCTGGGCGCTGAGCCAGGATTTCTACCGCGAACGCCTGCATCTCACCGCCCTCGGCGCGCCGGACCTGGAGACCTATCTGAAAAACGATTGGGAAGCCTCGTTCCAGAAGCGCCATGCCGCGGATTGCTACGCCCAGCTGGTCACCTGGCTGCATAACGATATCAGCGCCAACCTCCTTTACGGCGGCAATCTCGCGAAGGCGCTGGGGGCGATCAAGGCGAAAATGCTGCTGATGCCTGGCGAAACCGATCTGTATTTCCGTGTCGCCGACAGCGCGCTGGAACTGCCGCACCTCGCCAAGGCCGAATTGCTGCCGATCCCCAGCGTGTGGGGCCACCGCGCCGGCAACCCCGCCTCCAGCCCGGCCGACGCCGCCTTTTTGAAAGCTGCCGTGCGCCGCTGGCTCGACTGAGAAAGAAAGCAGCCGCTTTTTAAAAAAAGCGGCGCAAAAATTTTTATTTATGCTGGGCGGAGGGGCTGAAGGTTCCGGCGGTGCGTAGCACCGTTGGAATAGCCCCGGAGGGCATGGGCTGTGTCGGTGACAACGCCCATAGCCTAGATTCATAAAGTTTTTTTGCTACTTTTTGTTCACAAAAAGTATCGCTTCCTTTCTTTCCTTAATCCCCCGCGGCGGGAACCGCCGCGGTGCGGCGCAACGCGACCGGCATCACCTGCTGGTGCCCCGCCAGCAGGCTGCCACCGATGAGGATGGCCACGTTGATCAGCAGGCACACCGCGCCGATGTTGAAATCATGCGTCGGCACCTTCATCACGAAGAAGGCGACCGCAAGCACATCCGCGACGATGATGCCCGCCGCGATCGCCAAAGGATTGGCGCGACGGAAGAACATGATCGCCATCATGCCGGGGAAGAATTGCGTGAAGCCGAAGAAGGCGGTGTTTTGAATGGTGACGAGCAGGGTCGGCGCCAGCAATGTCAGCGTGATCGAGAAGGCGAGATAGAGCAGAATCACGATCTGCGCCAGGCTGCGCTGTTTGCGCTCCGGCACATGGCCGAACAGGTTGCGCGTCACCAGCGGGCCGATGGCGAGGCTGATGCCGGCGAGCACCAGCAAGCCGGCGAGCGAAGCGCCCGCCGCGACGACGCCGAGCATCCAGCCCGGCAGCAATTGCACGGCCGCCGCCATGAAGGCGCCGTTCGGCGCGCTCAAATGCGCATGCGTTCCGAGCTGGTAATAGGCCACGATCACCAGGAACGGGAACATCACCATGTAAAGCGGCATGAACATCTGCATGCGGCGGATGGTCTGCTCGGATTTCGCCGTGAACAGGTTCTGCGTGTTGAAGGGCAGCATGAAGAAGCCGATCGCCTGGAAGGCGATGGTGGACATCGTGAAGCGCAGTTCCGGCGCCGTCAGATGGCTGCTCGCCAACGGGCCCGCCGCGTGAAAGATGGTGGAAAGATGTGTCTGGGACAGCGCGGCGCCGCCGGTGACGACGATCGCCACCATCATCAACACGTCCTTCAGGATCGCCACATAGGCCGGCGCCCGGATCCCGGAAATCACGATATAGAAGAAGGCGAGTGCCGCGGCGAACGTGACCAGAATCGCCGGGCTGATATGCCAGCCCAGCCCGCCCAGGGCGACGATAAGGCCGCCGAACTGCAATTCCCCCCAGGGTACCAGAAACGTGATGGCGGTGATTGTCACCGTCAGCTCCAAAACCCGCCCGCCGGCATGGTTTTTAAAATGCCCCTTGAACAGATCGGCGATGGTCACCGCATCGTATAATTTGCCGGCGCGCCAGATCAGCGGGTTGACGAAATAGGCCACCGGATAGGCGAGCAGGATATAGCCCAGGAACCAGATCCCGAAGGCCCCACCCTTGGCATAGATGCTGCCGGGAAAGCCGATGATGGTGGCAACGCTATAAATTTCGCCGACCGAGAGAAAGAAAACGAGAAAGCCCCCGAACTGCCGAGACGCGATGAAGAAGTCACGAACGCTGGTCGTGGCATGCCCCTTTTTGGCCGCGACGGCGAGCACGAGCGAGAGCGCGATGAGAATTGCGAAGACGATGGTTGCCATGTGGGTGGGCTCCTCAATAATCCGGCCGGTGCCGGTCGAAGCACAGCCAGCAGACGCCCATGCAAATCGAGGTCAGGAGGAACCAGGAGAACATCCACAGATAAAGAAACGGGATGTTGAACAGAGTGAACGTCGCCTCATTCACCCAAGGCAGCACCGCCACAATGGCGATGAACGGTATTCCAAGCCCAATCAAAACTCTCAGCATTTACTTTCCCTGCCAGCCACGCGAACGGTGACTGCGGAGCAAGCGGCATGCCACCCGGAATCGCTTATGGGGAAAAGCCGATCCATGACGATCGGCCGCAAAATTCGGCAGAGGGACCCTGTTTTTTAATCAACTGCCTTAATGTATTGCCGCCCTCGCTCCAGGCGGACGGGTTGGCCGTCGCTTTTATCCGCGCGTGCCCTGCCCGCGCACGCCGGCGGGGTCTCTCCCCCCGGCGGCACAGCGCAGACTTCGTTATTCGTTGCGGCCAAACATGCCCCGGGTCGCTTCGAAGAGGAACCAGGTGCGCCGCTCGGTCTCGTCAATCCAGACCTCGAGCAGGCTCGTGGTGGCGACATCGCCATGTTTTTCACAAACATTATGGACCTGGCGCATGATCGAGGTGAGCTGCTTGTTGTCGTCGCGCAATTCCGCCAGCATGTCCTGCGGCTCGACATAGGCTGCGTCATTGTCGAGGATGCGTTGCTGCTTGGCGATCTGCCCGATGGAGCGCAGTGTGGTGCCGCCGATTTTGCGCGCCCGTTCCGCGATCGGGTCCGTCATCGCAAAAATTTGGTTCCCGTGCTCGTCCAGCAGCAGATGATAGTCCCTGAAATGGTGGCCGCTCATGTGCCAGTGAAAATTCTTCGTTTTCATATAGAGCGCAAAGACATCGGCCAGCAGCCCGCTCAGGGCGGCGGCGATATCCTGCGTGGCCTGCGCCGATAAATCGGTCGGTGTGCCGAGATATTCGCGTGTATGCGTGTCGCCCGGGGATTTCACCTTGCTCATGGTTACCGCTCCTTTGGCTTGACATGTGGGTTCACGGTGACGTCCAGATCATATTCCGTCGCCCCGGCGATTTTTCAACGGGAAACGGCAGGGAAACAATTTTTTGCGAGAGGGAGCATAACAAGAACAAAGCGCAAAACGCCGCCCAAGTCGGATCAAGAAAGTAAGCGGCCGCTTTTTGAAAAAAGCGGCACAAAAACTTTTATTGACGCTGGGCCTGGGGCATTGAAACGGCACGGGCCGAGCATCACAAAGTTTTTTTGCTACTTTTTGTTCACAAAAAGTAGCCTTGCTTACTTGCCTACGCTGGCCAGCGGCGGCGCAACTTCCTCCAGCGGGCGGCGCTCGGCGGCGATCCCCAGCCGCCAGGCCGCCGCCGCGGCGACGAGCATCAGGCCGGCCCCGAACTCATAGCCCCCCATCAGCGCCCCCCGCGATCCGCTTTGGATCAGCGCCCCGAACAAAACGGGCCCCGCCAGGCCGCCGACCAAGGTGCCGAAGGCGTAGAACAGCGCGATGGCCACCGCGCGGACCTCCAAGGGGAAATTTTCGCCCACCGTCAGATAGGCCGAACTCGCCGCCGCCGAGGCGACGAAAAAGATCGCCGTCCACCAGGCGGTCTGCCCCACCGCCGACAGCCCGCCATAGGCGAACAGCCCGCCCGTCAGCGCCATCAGCAGGCCGGAGGCGGCATAGGTTCCGGCGATCATCACCCGCCGCCCGACCACATCGAACAGCCGCCCCAACAGCAGCGGCCCCAGAAAATTGCTCACGGCGAACGGCAGGATGAACAACCCCACCCGCCCGGCCGCGACGCCGTAAAACCGCGTGAGGATCAGGGCGTAGGTGAAAAAGACCGCATTATAGCAGAAGGCCTGGCTCGCCATCAGCACCACCCCCAGCGCAGTGCGCCGGCGGTATTGGGTCACCAGCGCCATCATCCCGGCGCCGAACCAGGACCGCACATCCGTGCGCAGCCGCAACCGGCCCGGCGGCACCGCGGGCAGCTCCCCGGTCTCGGCCGCCACGCGCGCCTCGATCCCGCGCACGACCTGCTCCGCCGCCTCCGGCCGGCCATGCGTCATCAGCCAGCGCGGGCTTTCGGGTATCCAGCGCCGCAGCGCCAGCACGCCGAGCCCCAGAACCCCGCCGAGCCCGAACGCGACCCGCCAGCCCAGTTCCGGCGGGATCAAACGCGGATCGAGCGCGACCAGCGAGCCGCCGGCCCCGATCGCGGCGCCGATCCAGAACGAGCCGTTCACCACCAGATCGGTAAAGCCGCGCCGCCGCGCCGGGATGAGTTCCTGGATCGCCGCGTTTACCGCCGCATACTCGCCGCCGATGCCAGCCCCGGTAATTGCGCGAAACAACGCAAACGAGGCGAAGCTCCAGGAAAGGCCGGTGGCGAGCGTCGCGGTGAGATAGACCAGCACCGTCACCGCAAACAGCCGCTTGCGCCCCAACCGGTCGGCCAGCCAGCCGAAACCAAGCGCGCCGGCGACCGCACCCGCCAGATAGGCGCTGGCACTGGCGCCCACACGCGCGGCCGACATATGTAATACCGGGCTTTGCGCGATCGCCCCGGACAAGGACCCCACCAGGGTCACTTCCAACCCGTCGAGAACCCAGGCGATCCCGAGACCGGTCACCACCAGCCAGTGGAACCGGGACCAGGGCAACCGATCCAACCGCGCCGGCACGTCAGTCTCCACGACCGCCATGGTGTGTCCCCAGGAAGAAAGAGGCCGCTTTTTGAAAAAAGCGGCACCAAAAACTTTCTTTAAACTGGGCCTGAGGCGTTGAAACTGCACGGGCCCAAAGTAACAAAGTTTTTTTGCTACTTTTTGTTCACAAAAAGTAGGTCTTCCTTCCTTACTTCCCGCACATGCTCCGGCCGGAAGCCGAGCCCTATCAGCCGGCCGGCGAGGCGCGCGAGCACCGGCCAGCGTGCGATCGAGCGCATGAAGGCAGGCGGGCCATTGCGCCCCCGCCGGCGCCGGCTGCCGCGCATCATCAGCTGCAATTTCTGCGTCATTTTCGTCGGCCAGAGCCGGCGCGCCTCGACGGACGCGAGGTGACGGTCGGCAAGGATTTTGTTCTTCAGCGGCACGGCGAGGATGTTCGCCGCCGCCACGGCATCCTGAATGGCGAGATTCACGCCGACCCCGCCGATCGGGGACATCGCGTGCGCGGCATCGCCGATGCAGAGCAATCCCGGCCGCCACCAGCGTGTCAGCCGGTCGATGCGCACCGTGAGCAGATGCACATCCTGCCAGGACGTCACCTCTTGCATCCGCTCCGGCGGCAGGGGTGAGACCGCGGCGACGGCGGCGCGGAACGCCTCGAGCCCTTGCGCCTGTATATCGGCGAAGCTGGCTTTGCGCAGGACATAGCCGCACTGCCAGGCATCGCTGCGGTCCACCATCACGAAGCCCTGGCGCGGCCCGGCATGACCCATCGTGTAGGGCGGATCCTCAGGCTGGTGCGACAGTTTCATCCACAGCACTTCGGTCGGGGAACCGAAACTTTCCACCGCGAGACCGGCTTTGTCCCGGACGATGGAGTTGCGACCATCGGCGCCGACGACGAGGGCCGCCTTCACCGCCAGCTTTCCCTCCGGCGTTTGCGCGTGCAGGCCGACGATGCGGCCATTTGCTTCGATCAGCTCCGTGGCTTCGGCATTCTTGACGAGACGGAAATTTTCGTACCGTGCCGCCGCCCGCGCGAGGTAATCGAGGAAGTCCCATTGCGGCATGAAGGCTATGAAACGGCATTGCGTCGGCAGGCGGGAGAAATCGGCGATCGTCACATCCCTGCCCGCAATCTCGGCATGGAGACGGGGCGCCTGCGTGTGGGGCAATGCGAGCAGGCCATCGAGCAGGCCCAGCTCATGCATGATTTCCAGCGTCGAAGGGTGGATCGTGTCGCCGCGGAAATCACGCAGAAAATCACCGTGCTTTTCGATGATCGTGACATCGATTCCGGCACGCGCGAGAAGCAGGCCGAGCATGAGACCGGCCGGGCCGGCGCCGACGATGGCGCAGTCGGTCTCGATCGAGGGCATGATTCCGCTCAAGCGCGCGTCACCCTTCACGGCGCCGGCGTCATTGAAATTTCGCCGTCAGATGCTCCACCTCGATTGTGACGTGAGACAGAGACCGGAACCGCGCCAGCTTCGCGCGGTAGAAGGCCGGCCCATGCGTTTTTTCCGTCCTGAGGGAAATGATTGCCCCCAGATGGCCCGGCCCCAGGCGCCAGAGATGCAGATCGGACACCTCGTCGCCCTCTGCCTCGATCGCCTGCTGAAGTTTTTCCGCCATGCTCCGATTGGCGGTCATATCCAGCAGGATTGCGCCCGTATCGCGGATCAGGCCGAACGCCCAGCTGGCGATCACCCCTGAACCGACAATGCCGACGAGCGGATCCATCCAGCTCCAGCCAAAAGCTTTGGCCAGGAGCAGACCGGCAATCACCAGAACCGAGACGGCGGCATCGGCGACCACATGCACGACCGCGGCGCGCATGTTGTTGTCACGGTGCGCCGCCCCGCCTGCATGCTCATGTTCCTCGAAGGTCACGGCGCTGACATGCGGTCCGACCCGGAGATGCGCCTTGAAGGCATGCGGTTCGGGAATCTCTTCCCGTGATTCGAGATAGCCGCCTTGGTCCTGGAACGTGAAAACCTGGCTTGTTCCATCCGGCCGCATCGTTTCGACGGTCGTCGCGGATGCCGACAGGATCTGGCCGTTTTCAGGCCGCACCCGGAAACATGGCGGCACACCGTCCTCAAAGATTTCCAGCGCGACGACGCCCTGGTCCGTGACAAGCCGGTGCGTGGCCTCATGGTCATGATGCGCCGCGCCGTGGCTATGGCCGTGGCCATGCTCATGATGGTGCCCGCCCGCCAGCAACCAAGCGCTGACGAGATTGACGCCAAGCCCCAGGCAGGCGATCGGAATGGCCGCTGCGAAATGGATCGGCACCGGGAAAAAGAGCCGGTGGATGGCTTCATACGCGATGAGCAGGGCGATCATGGCGAGGATGATCGCGCTGGTGAAGCCGGCCAAATCGCCGAATTTACCGGTGCCAAAGCTGAAACGCGGATCGTTCGCATGTTTGCGCGCATAACGATAGGCCAAGGCGGCCAGCAGAAACGCGCCGGCATGGGTGCTCATGTGCAGCCCGTCGGCCACAAGGGCGATCGAGCCGAACAGCAGCCCGCCGACGATTTCCGCAACCATCATGGCGCCGCACAACCAGATGACCCACCATGTCCGGCGTTCACTCCGCTCATGGTCCGCACCCAGGAAAATATGGCTTTGAGCGGCAGCGCTCATGGGAACCTCACTTCAAATAGCTGCGCACAACGTCGAGAAGCTGCTCGGCGGCATCGGCATTGAGCGCGTCGGGATATTTTTCGCGGTCGACGAGATGCGTCCGGACATGCTCTTCGACGACTTCCCCCATCAGCCCCGTGACCGCCCCGCGCACGGCGGCGAGCAGGTGCATCACCTTTTCGCACTCGGCGCCATTTTCAAGCGCGCGTTCGATCGCCTCGACCTGGCCCCGCATGCGGCGGACACGGGCCAGAAGCTGCTGTTTTTCACGGATGGTGTGGGTCATGGCGTCCCTATAGCATACCCCCCTACCCTATTTCAAATGACACGCTATGCGCGCGGCCCCCGCCGCGGCGGCCAGCCACCGCGGCGAGGGACACGAAACTTGGCTCCTAGATATCAGCCGTGTCGACCAGGATGATTTCGGCATCCTCGATCGCTTTGATCAGCAGGACGTCTTCGTTTTCTACGGCCACGCCATCGCGGGCCGAGAAGCGCACGCCGTTAATTTCAGCCTCGCCCTCGGCCGAGACCAGATACGCTTTCCGGCCTCTGCCAAGCCGGTATTCCGTTGTCTGGCCCGCGGTCAGCGTCACGCCGGCCACGCGTGCATCGGCACGGATCGGCAAGGCATCCTGATCGGCCTGAAACCCGCTTGCCAGGGTAATGAACCGTCCGGTCCGCGCGGCTTTGGGGAACGGCTTCGTGCCCCATGACGGCGCACCGCCCTGCTCGCGCGGCATGATCCAGATCTGAAAAATCTTGGTGACGCCGGGCTCAAAATTGTATTCAGCGTGGCGGATGCCGTCTCCGGCGCTCATCACCTGCACATCCCCGGCCTCCGTGCGCCCGCGATTGCCGAGATTGTCCTGATGCGTGATCGCGCCCTGGCGCACATAGGTGATGATTTCCATGTTGGCGTGCGGGTGCGGCGGGAAACCGTTCTGGGACGCAATCTCGTCATCGTTCCAGACGCGCAGTGCGCCCCAATGCATCCGCTTCGGATCATGATACCCTGCGAAGGAGAAATGATGACGGGTATTGAGCCATCCTTCATGGCCGCCACCCAGGCTATTATAGGGTCGTACGTCGATCATGGTTTCTGGCGTATTTGCCGGCGCCGGTGACATAGAGCAGGAAAAACCCTGCAATGATGCTGACATTCTTGTAGAAATTGATCTCATTCGCGTACTGGGCCGCGCCGGTCATGGTCCAATAAGGATGCCCCAAAAACGCGGTTGCCAGCGTGTAAACGCCCATCAGAACGGCCAGCGGACGCGTCCCGATGCCGAGAACGAGCGCGATGGAGACGAAGAACTCCATGGCAATCGCCACGAGCGCTGCGACCGAGGGGACAGGCACACCGGTCTGCGCCATATAGGCGACCGTGCCCGCGTAATGGGTAAGCTTGCTCCAACCGAAGATGAGGAACAGGGCGACGAGAAGAAGACGGGCGGCGAGGATGACCTCGTCCTTGATCCTTTGCGAGCCGAAACTGGTCATGAGTGATCTCCGTGATGAGTCCGCCGGTTGAGCGGTCTGGTTGCTGGTGTCTTTCCGGGTTTGACTATCGGACAGGCGTCATGGTAAAAAAAGAGAAACAATAGAAACTCATTGTTTCGGAATTTCACCATGCCTCGTCTCCCCGACCTCGAAGCCTGGGTGCTGTTCGCGAAAGTGGCGCAGACCTCCTCCTTCACGCGCGCGGCCGATGAGCTTGGCATCTCAAAGGCGACGGTGTCGAAAGCCATTGCCCGGCTGGAAGCGCGGATCGGCATGTCGCTGCTGAACCGTACCTCACGCAGCCTTTCCCTGACCGAAGCCGGCCGCCATATGGCCACGAGTGCCGCCCGTATCCTCGCCGAGGGGGAGATTTTGGAAGCAGAGGCGATGGCGCAGGCCGTGGCGCCGCATGGTTTGGTGCGGTTGACCGCGCCCATGTCGTTCGGGCTCGCGCACGTCGCGCCAATCCTGCCGGAGCTATTCCAAACCTACCCGGACGTGTCGATCGACTTGCATCTGGCGGATGAGGTGGTCGATTTGGTGGCTGGCGGTTTCGACATCGCCCTGCGGATCGCCGCACTCCCGGACTCGACGTTACGGGCCCGTCGCATTTGCCAAATACGTCGTTTGCTCGTGGGCGCTCCCGAATATTTTGAGCGCCTCGGCCGTCCGCAGCATCCTGACGATCTCGCGGAGCATGCCTGCCTCGGCTATGCTTACCTGCCGACACAGGATCGCTGGCGCTTCATCCGCGCGACGGGCGAGGAAGTGAGCGTGACGCCGCGGAGCCAGTTGCGGGCCAATAACGCTGATGCGCTGCGACCGATGCTGCTGGCCGGAATGGGCCTGGCGGTGCAGCCTGAGTTTCTGACCTCGGAGGATCTGGAAGCGGGCCGGCTTGAAATCGCGATGTCCGATTGGTCCATGCCCCCGATCGCACTCAACATCGTCACGCCACCGGGCAATTTTCGCCCGGCTTGCGTCACCGCGGTGATTGAATTTCTTTTGCGTCGTTTCGCCGGCGCGCCCTGGGCAAGGGCGGAAGGGCCTTAGCCCACAGCACAATCCCTTGAGTTCGATCCACCGCACTGTGAATGGCGGCCGCACCTCCCCATCTGCGCTGTCGGGTCACGAAAGAGGAGCATGGGAATGGCCAGCGGCTGGGCGCCTGATGGAGCGGTGCAAGATCAGATCGACGACACGGTCGCGGACGCGGTGATGATTGCGCGTGCGAGACTGCCCGCCGGTGAAGGCCAGACATGTTGCGCGGAATGCGGCGAGCAGATCCCCGAAGGGCGACGCCGCGCCGTACCTGGCGTGCGTACTTGCGTCGAATGCCAGTCGGCCCGCGACGCCCGACAAGTAACCCCGGGCATCAATCGGCGGGGCAGCAAGGATAGCCAGCTTCGCTGAGAGGCGATCGCGCGCCTTTCGGGAATTTTCACCCGACCGCAAGGCGTTTTGACATGCGCCGATAACGCTTCCCAGGGTACCGACCATGGGTGAAGACGGGCCACTCGTCTCGCCCACTCACTTCGCCGTTACGCGCGCTCGTACCAGCCGCGCGTGCGCCGTACGATCTGCACGACTGAGAGCATGACCGGCACTTCGACCAGCACGCCGACCACGGTTGAGAGCGCCGCCCCCGACTGGAACCCGAACAGCGCGATCGCCGTTGCGACCGCGAGTTCGAAGAAATTGCTGGCGCCAATCAGTGCCGATGGCCCCGCCACGCACCAGGCGACCCCAAGCCGCCGGTTCAGCCAATAGGCGAGGCCGGCATTGAAATAGACCTGGATCAGGATCGGTATCGCGAGCAGCAGGATCACCAGCGGCTGGCGCATGATCTCTGCGCCCTGCAAACCGAACAGCAACACCAGTGTGAGCAGGAGTGCGCCGAGCGACAGCGGCCCCAGCGTGCCGAGCGCACGCGCCAGGGCGACCGGGCCGCCGGCGCGCAGCAATGACCGCCGCCACAATTGTGCCCCCGCCACCGGCACGACGATATAGAGCAGGACCGAGACCATCAGCGTGTTCCAGGGCACCACGATCGAAGAGAGGCCAAGCAGCAGGGCCACGATCGGCGCGAAGGCGACCACCATGATCGTGTCGTTCAGCGCCACTTGCGAGAGCGTGAAATGCGGCTCTCCTTCGACCAGATTCGACCACACGAACACCATCGCGGTACAAGGCGCGGCCGCGAGCAGGATCAGCCCGGCGATATAGCCATCGATCTGCCCCGCCGGCAGGAACGGGCGGAACAGATGCCCAATGAAGAGCGAGGCCAGCAGCGTCATCGAGAACGGCTTGACCAGCCAGTTCACGCCCACCGTCGCGGCGATGCCGCGCCAATGCGCGGCCACCTCGCGAAGCGCCCGCGGGTCGATCTTCAGCAGCATGGGCACGATCATCAGCCAGACCAGCACGGCGACCGGCAGATTCACATGGGCGACCGTCGCATCACCCAACGCCGCGAACACGCCCGGAATGATCCGCCCGAGCCCGATGCCGGCGACGATGCAGAGCGCGACCCAAAGCGTCAGATAGCGCTCGAACGTGCCCATCCCCGGCGCAGCGGCCGGCGCCGTAACCGCGGCGTCGCTCACGGTCTCTCTCTCGTCACGCGATGGCCCGCCGCGTCGACCACAGCCTCGCCGTCTTCCTTGGTGAAGGCGCCGCTTTGTGCATCCGGCAAAATATCGAGCACGGCCTCGGACGGGCGGCAGAGCTTCACCCCTTTCGGCGTCACCACGATCGGCCGGTTGATCAGGATCGGGTGCGCCATCATCGCATCGATCAGTTGTTCGTCGGTGAGCGCCGGGTCGTCGAGCCCAAGCTCGTCATACGGCGTGCCCTTGCGCCGCAGCAGATCGCGCACGGAAATCCCCATGCGCGCGATCAGGCTGACGAGTTCGGCGTGCGAAGGCGGCGTCTGCAGATATTCGATGACGACCGGCTCCGTGCCGCTGTTGCGGATCAGGCCCAGCACGTTGCGCGATGTCCCGCAGGCGGGGTTGTGGTAAATGGTTATCGTCATCAAGAACCTCAGGGAGCCGTGGTAAGATTTGGTGGAGGCATTGGCCGGCCGGCCTTGCTGCGGCCGGTCGCGCCTTCGAGCCTGCCGATCTCGCGCAGGCGCTTCTCGAGGGCCAGCCTCTCGATGCTGGCGAGCGGCAGGCTGAGAAAGACGCTGATGCGGTTGCGGAGATATTTGAAGGCTTGCACGAAGGCCCTTTCCTTCTCGATGTCGTAGCCGACGACGAGTGAAGCGGGGTCTTCGATCCCCCAATGCGCCGTCATCGGCTGGCCGGGCCAGACCGGACAAATTTCGCCCGCGGCATTGTCACAGACGGTGAAGACGAAATCCATTTCGGGCGCGCCGGGAACCGCGAATTCTTCCCAGCTTTTCGTGCGCAGGCCGTCGATCGGGTAATCATAGCTCTCCAGCACCTTGAGCGCGAAAGGGTTCACCTGGGGTTTGGGATGGCTGCCTGCCGAGAAGGCGTTGAAATGTCCTGCGCCGTCCTTGCGGAGAATGCTTTCCGCCATGATCGAACGGGCGCTATTGCCGGTGCAGAGAAACAGGATGTTATAAATCCGCTCCACAATGTCAGCCCTCCTGCGTTAGCGCGTAGACCGCGGACGCCGGGAATACGGCGACGGGCATGAGACTATTTTATATTTCAATAATAGTCAAAATGTATAATTCCGGCGACGCAGGAAGGCGCCCGATCGCGGAGATCCTTTCCCGATCTGGAAAAAGAAAGGAAGGCTTCTTTTTGTGAACAAAAAGAAGCAAAAAAACTTTTTTATGCTGGGCGAAGGGGCTGAAGGTTCCGGCGGTGCGTAGCACCGTTGGAATAGCCCCGGAGGGCATGGGCGTTGCCGGCGACACAGCCCATGGCCCAGCGTCAAAGAAGTTTTTGCGCCGCTTTTCTCGACCTGCCCCCCGGCGCGGCGCATGATTGGCCTAAGGCAATCAGGTGAATTTATTCGTCGGGCGGAAGCTGGTCGTTGCAAGCACGCTCGGGAGCCCCCCGGCCAGCTTTTTGATGCCGACGCGGGTGCCCTTGTACCAGGGATTGGTGCTCATCGAATCGGTGTAAGGGGAGGTCAGGCTGTTGGACGTCCCGAGCCAATGATACATCAGCGCAAACACCGTGCCGGGCGGTACGGCATCACTCTCATAAACCGCGAAGGTCTCGTTGCCCTGGTCGTTGTAGATCATCACGATGTCGCCGCTGCTGGCGCCAAGCTTCTGCGTGTCGGCCGGATTGATCTCCACATAAGGCAGCGGGACCGTGAGGTTTTTCTCCGGCAGAAAGCGCATATGATAGCTGGTCTGCCACAAAGGCTGGCTGCGCCCCATGCTGAACCAGAACGGATATTCCTGCGCCTTCGACTTGAGATAGGTGGCGACGACCTTGGCCGAGGCAAACTCGTCCCAGGGGCGCGTGGCGTACCAGCTGAACTTGCCGTCCTTGGTCGCAAAATTCCAGGTCGGATAAAGCCGCTTGGTCCCGACCGGCTGGCCGCTTTCCGGATTCAGGCGCACCGGCGTCTGAATGCCTTGCTGGCCGACCTTGCGCAAATAGGTATAGTCGACACCTTTGAAGCTTTCCGGATCGAGCTTGCCGGCCTCGGATGCCGGCACGCGCGTGTCCACGCCGGCATAGAGGTCGGCCTGGATCGTGGCGACGACATCGGCGCCATGCTTCCAGCCCATGCCCGAGAACCGCTTGGCGACGTCCGCTTTGCCCTCCTGGGCATACAGCGTTTCCAGCTTCTGGCCGACAAGGCCGTGGATTTCCCAATCGGGCTTGGCCTCGCCGGGCGGGTCCATGAAGCGGTCATCGAGGCGCAAGAGCCGGTCGCCACAATTGAGCGAGATGAGCTCCGCTTCGCCCCATTGTGCCGCGGGAAGGATCAGATGAGCGTCCCGCGCGGTCTCGGTCATGTAGATGTCCTGCACGGTGACAAACAGGCCGCCGGTTTGGTCGAGCCCGTCAAGGATGCGTTCTGCCAGCGCCTGGATCGTCGCCGGCTCGCCCGCCTCGCCTTTGGCCAGAGAGAGAAAATTCGTCAGGCTTTGCGCGCGCTGGCCGATCCGCTTGCGGAAATACGCGTTGTTCTGCGCGGACAGGTAGGGATTGCAGCCGACGACCCAGAGACTCTTGCCATGGCCGTCCTGAAGGAATTTGTCGACATCCGGGGGCGGCCGAGGCCCCGGATAATCCGGCCGGGCATAGCCTTCCTGATGACCGCCGGTACGCCCGGTACCGGTGCCCGGCCGGCCGATATTGAAGCTCAGCGCGCCGAGCTGCGCGATCGCGGCAACCGTGTCATATTGCCGATAGTTCCAGATCACGCCCTTCTCATAGAGTATCAACGAGCGCCGCCAATGGCCGCCGTCTTTCGGCTGCGCGATCCAAACGGCGGCCTCCTCGATATCGCGGACGGGAACACCGGTGATCCCAGTCGCCCGTGTCATGAAGTCCTGGTAGGGCGTGTCCAGCTCCAAGGTTTTCTGTCTGTAGACTTCGAACGTCGCCGGATCGGTATGCTGCTTCAGGAAATCCGCGTTGTAATATTTCCTCTCCCACACCACGCGGGCGACCGCATTCGCCAGGACGTAGTCGGTGCCGAGATTCGGCCGGAGGTGCAAAACCTCTGCGCCGGTCGCGCGCGCCGCATTCACGCTGGCTGAAAGGCGCGGGTCGACGACAACCATTCGGGCGGCCGCAATCGGCTCGCCATCGGCATAGGCGCCCTTCTTCTCGTTTGCGGTGGCGCCTTGCAGATTCGGCATCATATGGGCCGCGAAGAAGACCGTCGCGGTTTCGTAAGCGTTCGAACCCCACAACACGATCGTATCGGCAAGCCGCGCATCGTCGTAGCAATAATTCAGCTCGTGCACGCCGCGGTCGCGGGTTCCCCAGGTCTCGGAGCTGTAGGCCGGGCGGTTATGAATGCCGACATGCTTCATCTGCAGCCCGGTGAAGAACAGCCGGCCGGTGCCGTAGGTGTTCTCCATGCCGCCACCGCCGCCGCCATGGTCGTAGCATTTCGCGCAGAGCTGATCGGAGCCGTCCTTGTCCATGATTCCCTTGAGCACGCGCGCCTGCAGCTCGATGGCCGACTCCCAGGGGATCGGGTTGAACGTATCGCCGACGCGCAGCAACGGGTAATGCAACCGCGCCTGCGTCGGCCGGCTGTCGGACCAGGTTGTTTTGGCGTTGATCGCGCCACGGCTTGAATGATTGCCCTGCGGGTTGATCGGCGAATCATGCGCCGGAACGATGGCCACGTGATACGTGCCCCCATCGCGGCGCTGGATCGTGGAATGCATGGATTCGGTGTAGGAGAAGCCAACCAGAGGGGCTTGCGGCGAGGTGAAGTCGATCCCGAAAGCATTCTCATTGGCCTTCGCGCCGCCGGCCTCGCCTTCCGGCCACACATACACCTTATAGCCGCAACCGACCGTGCAGTATTGGCACACGGTATTGTAAGCTTCCGCGTTGCCAGGCGGCAGCGGAACCGATTCCTCGCGTCGATACAAAGCCATGGCCGTTCCTCCCCCCTTAACCAGCTGCGGTCGGTACGGGGACATCCTGCGTCCGGCCCCAGATCAGACCGGACATGCCCTCGGCATAGATGTCATGGGTCCCCGCATCGACCCGGAGCGTGATTTGCGGCAGATAATCCGACGCCAACCCCTGGTAGGGCACGCCATTCCTGGCCGGGTCAAACATGGAATAATGGCATGGGCACAGGAAGCGCCCGTCTTTGTAGGTTATCGGGCAGCCCATATGCGTGCAGATGGAGGAGAAGGCGACGACATCACGATCCGGACCGGCCCCCTCATAGGCCGGCGCGCCAAGCTTGATCATCATGGCCGGCGATGTGCGATCCGGATACTGGAATGAAACCGGCTTTTCGACTGCCAATTGCTGCAGATTGCCGATTTTGACGGAAGGCCAGGGCCGCCCATCGGCCATGAACAACTGGGCTCTTGCCCGCAATGGATCGGCGGCTGCGGCGGCGATGGCAGAAGCTTGGACAAACGTCCGTCGCGACAAGCTCATCGGCGTTGCTCCCGTTTGATTTTATATTTCAATAATTATACAATTATTATGTTATTGCAACGACAATATTGTCAACAATATTTCATGAAGGCGGATTTCAACTTGACGGATCTCCAGATGAGCCCATAGCTGGGTGACATTTCAAGAAATATGGAAGAAATGGCACGAGCAAAGACCCCGGATAGCGGCTGGACCGTCACGGCATTGGCCGCCTTGGCGCATGAGCATCGGCTGGCGGCCTACCGGCTGCTGGTTGAGGCCGGGCCGGCCGGAATCGCGGCCGGCGAGATTGCGGAAAGGCTGGGTCTCGTGGCGTCGTCGCTGACGTTCCACATCCAGGCGCTGCTCCGCGCCGGCCTGGTGACCCAGCGGCGCACCGGCCGGCATGTCATTTATGCGGCCGACTTCACCGCCATGAATGGGCTTGTCGGCTTCCTGGCTGCCAATTGCTGCGGCCAGGACGTTTGCGTGCCTGTTTGCGATCCCGCCCGCCCCAGCAAGCCCCAGGCGGCCCTGAAGGCCAAGCGGCGCTCGGCGTAAATCTGCCGTCATCGCCCCGAAATGCCTGTTTCCGACCGCCTGACAACAACCAGACAGAGTGAAGGCATGGACGAGTTTCCCGCGCTCTCATCAGCGTTCGCCGACCACCCCACCCTCGGCGCGCTGACGCCCCCGGAGCGAGCAACCCACCCTCCTCGCTTCCTGCTGCTCTATGGCTCGCTCCGGCAACGCTCCTATAGCCGCCTGCTGGTCGAAGAGGCGGATCGGCTGCTGCGGCGTTTGGGCGCCGAGACGCGGATTTATGATCCTCGCGGGCTTCCCCAACCCGATGACGCCAGCCCTGACCACCCCAAGGTCAAGGAACTGCGCGAGGCGTCGTTGTGGTCGGAGGGCCATCTCTGGTGCAGCCCGGAACGACACGGAACGATCACGGGCATTTTCAAATCCCAGATCGACTGGCTGCCGCTGGAGGCCGGCGGCGTGCGGCCGACCCAGGGGCGCACTTTGGCGGTCTGCCAGGTGAATGCCGGGTCGCAATCGTTCAACGCCGTCAATGCGCTGCGCATCCTGGGCCGCTGGATGCGCATGATCGTGATCCCCAATCAGTCTTCCGTGGCCAAGGCTTATGAGGAATTCGACGAAGCCGGACGCATGAAGCCGTCGCCCTACTATGACCGCCTTGTCGACGTCATCGAGGAACTCGTGAAATTCACGCTGCTGACGCGCGACAACGCGGCCTATCTTGTCGACCGCTATAGCGAGCGCAAGGAAGCCGGCCGGGCGGTGACCGGCGCGGCCCCTCTCGCCGCAACGCTAACCGATGCTCCCGAGTGACGTTCGAGCGCCAAAGAATCGGGCTGGAACGGAAGTCTGGGTCACAGCGGTCGGGTGTCGATCGGCGCGCCGAAAATGACTTTCTGATATGCCGCCAGCAACGCCGGCGCCTCGATCGACCCATGATGGTGCAATTGCCGCCACATGCCGTTCCTCCGGACGAACCACCGCGTCGTCCTGATCCTCAAGGCAAGCCTGCCGCTCGGTGATTCGCAAGCGCCCTTCTCGCGGCCGACGAAGACGCAGGCGCCGTTATCCTCGTGGACGGTGAAGTCATGGAACGCCACCTGGACGCGGGCAACGCCGCCGAAGAGCCGGGCATAGCCATCGCGGATTTCCGGCCAGCCGCGACGGAGTCCGCCCACGGGATTACTCATGCTGGGCTCGCCACCCTCCAGCCAGTTGCGGGCGAGCCCATCCAGATCGCCGGCATTGAAAGCCCGATAGAACGCGATGAGGGCGGCAATGGGGCTTGCGGGATCCTCCATCGTTTCGTTGCCGCTGATCTCCGTTAAAACTCCTGACATAGCCGTTTTCCCTTTATACAACGTGTTGTCATCCAAAAGCCGACGAACGTCGGTTCGTCAGCACGATGTGTCGATTCCGCGAGAGGCCCGCACCGCTTCCGCTTGATGGGAGGAGACGACCGCTAGCGGCCGGCGCTTTGTCCACCGTCGACATGCAGAATTTCACCGGTGACGAAACTGGCGCTCTCGAGATAGAGAATCGCGCCGACGATGTCGGTGATTTCACCCATGCGCCCCATCGGGTGCATGGAAGCCAAGGCTTCATATTTTTCTGCCGGATGCATCGGCGTCTTGATGATGCCGGGGGAAACGGCATTGACGCGGATACCGCGTTTCGCATACTCGATCGCCAAGCTTTTGGTGGCTGACTGCAACCCGCCCTTGGTGAGCGAGGCCAGTACCGACGGCACCTTTGAATTGGCGTTATCTACCAGGCTCGTTGTCACATTAACAATATGTCCGCTGCCTTGCGTCTCCATCACCTCGATCGCCGATTGGGTGATATAGAAGAAGCCGTTCAGATTCGTTGAGACGATGTCACGATATTGCTGATCGGTGTATTGCGTGAACGGGCTGGAAACGAAGATGCCGGCGTTATTGACGAGCGTGTCGATGCGGCCGAATTTCGCCAGGCCCGCGCCGATGACGTTCTGGCCGGTCTGTGGATCACCGATGTCACCGGCAATCGAGAGGATGTCCGCATCGTCGCTCGCTTCAATTGAACGCGACGTGGCCACCACCCGATAACCCTGGTCGCGGAACGCTTTCACCAGGGCTGCACCAATGCCCCGCGAAGCGCCCGTAATGACAGCAATTTTTGGTTCCATACTCATCATTCACCTCATAAAAACTGCAAAGAAAGCCCGCGGAATACCCGGGCCCGCTCAGTAGACACGTGTTTTGGGCGCGATCGGTTTGACCTCGTCGGAAAGCGTGTTGAGATGGACCGGTCGAAAGTCGATCGATACCCTTCCGTCCTTGTCCATCCAGGCGAGCGTGTGTTTGAGCCAGTTTACATCATCGCGCGCCGGGTAGTCCTCCCGCGCATGGGCACCGCGGCTCTCGGTTCGGGTCGCCGCTGAATGAAGACTGACGCTCGCTTGGGCCATCATGTTGTCAAGCTCGATTGCCTCAGCGAGGTCGCTGTTCCAGATAAGAGAATGGTCCGTGAGGCTGAGATCATCGCGCAGGCCGGCACCAAGGCGTTCGATCGCCGCCACTCCTTCATCGAGAAGCGGGCCGTCACGAAAGACAGCGCAGTGACGCTGCATGGTTCGCTGCATCTCGATCCGTAACTCGCTGCATTTGCGTGTCCCTGCAGCCCAACGGATCCGGTCAAAGCGGGCGAGCGCACGGTCCTCACTCTCCATGCCAAGGGGCGCGTGACGTTCACCCGGCTTTACGGTCTGCGCCGCTTTTATGGCAGCCGCACGTCCGAAAACGATGAGGTCGATCAGCGAGTTCGAACCAAGCCGGTTCGCTCCGTGGACGGACACGCAAGCCGCCTCGCCAATCGCCATTAGGCCAGGCGCTTTCGCATTGGGATCACCCTCTCGCAGGGTCACCACTTCGGCATGCATATTCGTCGGGATGCCGCCCATGTTGTAATGCACCGTCGGCAGCACCGGAATGGGTTCGCGCGTCAGATCGACGCCCGCGAAGATACGCGCGGTCTCCATGATGCCGGGCAGCCGCTCCTCCAGCAGCTCGCGCGGCAAATGCGACAGCTGGAGCTCGATATAATCCTTGTTCGGGCCACAACCCCGCCCGTCAAGGATTTCGACCGTCAAGGCCCGACAGACCACATCCCGCCCGGCGAGGTCCTTCGCCGTCGGCGCATATCGCTCCATGAAGCGCTCGCCGTTGGCGTTGGTAAAATATCCGCCTTCGCCCCGCGCACCTTCCGTGATCAGACAACCCGCACCGTAAATACCGGTCGGGTGGAACTGCGTGAATTCCATGTCCTGGAGCGGCAGCCCGGCCCGCAGGACCATGGCGTTGCCGTCGCCGGTGCAGGTATGGGCCGCCGTGCAGGAGAAATAGACGCGACCATAACCACCTGTGGCGACGACGGTTTGGTGGGCCCGGAAGCGATGCAGGCTGCCATCCTCCATGCACCACGCCAGCAATCCCCGGCAGCCCCCTTCCGCGTCCATCAACAGGTCGAGGGCGATATATTCGACGAAAAATTCGGCATTATGCTTCAGGCATTGCTGATAGAGCGTGTGCAGGATCGCATGGCCGGTGCGATCGGCCGCGGCACAGGTCCGGCGCGCCATCGCCTCGCCATAGCGCAAGGTCTGGCCGCCGAATGGGCGTTGGTAGATGAGCCCCCGCTCGGTGCGCGAGAAGGGCACGCCGAAATGCTCCAACTCAAGGACCGCGGCGGGCGCCTCGCGGCACATGTACTCGATGGCGTCCTGGTCGCCAAGCCAGTCGGAGCCCTTGACCGTGTCGTAGAAATGGAAGCGCCAATCGTCGCCGTCTCCCATGTTGTTGAGCGCGGCGGCGATGCCGCCCTGCGCGGCGACAGTGTGGCTGCGCGTCGGGAATACTTTCGTGACACAGGCGGTCTTCAAACCGGCCGAAACCATCCCCATCGTCGCCCGCAGGCCGGCACCGCCGCCGCCAAGAACCACGACGTCGTAGTCGTGCTCAATGATTTCATAGGTTCTGCTCATGCCAGCCTCCGGCGCGCGGCGGAGATGCCAACGAGGAGATCGATGCCCAAGGTCAGGCCGAAGGCGGCGGCCCCGATGACGAAAAGGAGCCGGTAGTCACCGCCGGTCTGGGCGAAGATGAATGTCAGCCCGTAGGCCCCGGCCGCCTGCAGCAGGGCGAAGCCCGTCGTGGCGGCGCTCCAGGCGGATTTCTGGGCGGCTGCGTCATGCGGCAGCAACTCGTGGATCCGCCCAAGGGCAAGCGGCACGATCCCCGGCGTGAACGCGCCGATGACGAGACTGGAGACGATCAGTCCAGCGGTGCCGGTTCCCAATGCCGGCAGCAGCACAGCCACCGCTTCCACGAAGAACGCCAGGCGCAGAGCCGGTCCGAAGCCGGTGCGGTCCGCCAGATGCCCACTCAGCACCGGGCCGACGATGGCGCCGAGGCCGAACAGCACCCAATACTGGGCCCCGCTGTCGAGCCCCTGGCCAAGGCCGCGGGCGACGAAATCGACGAGGAAAAGCATGTGCGGCACAAGGCCCGCCGCGTTCAGCGCGTATTCAACGTAAAGTGCCCGCAACAAGCGGGTCGGCCGGGGATGGTGGCTGTGAGCGCCGGGGACGACTTGCGGCGCCGGCTTCCCGGCCGGCCAGCCGGCCCACGCGACAAGGGTCAAGACCAGAGAGAGCACGCCGAGGCCGTACCAAGCGTCCGTAAGGCCCTCTCGGAGAAGCAACGGCACGAGCGTTCCCGAAGCGGCGATGCCGAGGCCGACACCGGCAAAGATCGCGCCGCTAGCGACGCCACGCCGCCGATGCGGCACGTGCGGCAACACGGTCGGCGCCGCGAGCACCATCAGCGACCCGCCGGCAATACCGGACAGGAGCCGCCAGGCGAAGAACCATCCCAGCGAGAGGGGCGTCGCGCAGGCAAAGAACGCGACCGTCGCAAGCAGCATCAGGCCGCGCAACAGCATCGGCGCCGGAATCTTCGTGGCCAGTGGCCGTCCCAGGAGCGCTCCGGCGAGATAACCCGCGAGATTGGCCGCTCCGAGATAGGCCGCGGCCGAGGGCGCGAACCAGTGCGCCCCGATGATGGCCGGCAGCAGCGGAGTATAGGCGAAACGGGCGAGGCCAATGCCGACAAGGCTGGCACAGGAGGCCGACAAGGTTGCCCGCCACCCGCTGATCTCCGGCTTCGCGAACCGCGCCGCCTCGTTTGTGTTCGATCGCTGCATACCCCCTCCACCATCACTGTGCGGCTAAGGTAGGCTCCCAGGGCTATCAGCGGTAACGATTTGTTCCGAGAACGGCAATCACTGAAACAGATTGCCCGATTAGCTTCCGGCAGCGAGTTTGAGCGGCGCCGGCCGGGCGATCGCCAGGAAAGCCGCGAGGGTGCTGGTGAGACGCGTCGCACGGCGGCGGATGAAAACCGTGTCCACACGTGCCTGCTCGGGCGGCAGCTCATGGGCCGCGACACGGCCGTCCCGCCAGAAGGGCATGGCGACCGGTTTGGGCAGAAGGGTGACGCCGACCCCTGCGGCGACACAACCCAAAATCGCCTCCAGCGAGCCGAATTCAAGCGGCTGCGCGGTCTGGATGCCGCGCTGGGCCAGGATATTTTCCAGCCGCTGCCGGTACGAGCAGCCGCGCCGGAAGACGATGATCTTGAGTTCGCGCTGACCGTCAAGCGCGTCCATATGCCGCAGACCCGGCGCCGTGATGAGCATCAGCTCCTCGCGAAAAACCGCCTCCTCGATCAGATCTGCGTGCTGGACCGGCCCGGATACAAAAGCACCGTCAAGCCGCTGTTCCAGAACATCCGCGACGAGGCTGCCGCTCGTGCCGGTCGTGACAAGCAGGCCAACCTCCGGATAGGCCTGCGCATAGGCTGAGAGCAACGGCGGCAGCCGGAGTGCGGCCGAAGTCTCAAGTGAGCCCACACGGAGGGTGCCGCGCGGCGTGCCGTCGTCGCAAGCTGCCTCCCGCGCTTCCCGGAGGAGAGCCGCCAGCCGCGCGGCATAAGGCAACAGGCGCTGGCCCGCAGCCGTCAAAACCACGCCACGGCGGCTTCGTTCAAACAGCGCGGTCCCTACCTGCTCTTCAAGCGCACGGATCCGTGCTGTCACGTTCGACTGCACCGTGTGCAATTCAGCTGCGGCGCGGTTCATGCTTCCGTGCCGGGCAACAATCTCCAACACACGAAGATCTGCGTATTCCATGTCAACTCCTGGCGCAGCCAACCATCGCAAGATGATTTTTCATGCCACCTGCGGCGCGACTCGGCAAATTGCTCTCTCCTGCCTGATGTTCAATACGCCGCCGGGATGGTTCCGTGAGGTGGGAGCCCCTCCTACAGAACGACCGTCGTGGCTGCCGGGCCGGGCGTTATGCTTCATCCGCTTGCGCGGCAATCTGCCGGAGCGCCTGCTCGAAAGCCTCGGGCGGCTGTCCACCAGAGATGAGATAGCGCCCGTCGACGATGACAGCCGGCACCGCATTGATGCCGCGCGACCGCCAGAATTGCTCGGCGCGGCGCACCTCTTCAGCGTAGCGGCCGGAGGTGAGGATCTCGCGCGCGGCGGCGCCGTCGAGGCCGGCTTTTTCCGCGGCGGCGGCGAGCACCTCATGGTCGGCGGGACTCTTGCCCTCGGTGAAATAGGCGTCGAACAGCGCGTGCTTGAGCGCCATCTGCCGCCCTTCCTGTTCGGCCCAATGCAGCAGGCGGTGCGCGTCGAACGTGTTGTAAATGCGGCTCTGGTCCGACATTGCCATAGTGAAGCCAAGGGCGGCCGCACGGTCCCGGATCATCTTGCGATTGGCGGCGGATTGCTCAGGGGTCGAACCATATTTCTGGGCGATATGCTCGACGATGTTCTGCCCCTCGGGCGGCATGTCGGGATTGAGTTCAAAGGGCTGGAAGCTGATCTCGGCGGCGACGATATCTCCGGTCCGCGCCAACGCCTCCTCAAGGCCGCGCAGCCCGATGATGCACCATGGACAAGAGACATCCGACACGAAATCGATCCTAAACGTCCGCGCCATCGTTGGATCCTTTCAATCTGTGGATTGCCTATATAGGGACAGGCCCAGAGAATGCATCAACGGACCGGTCGGCCGGCGGCGCCGACGGCCTCCTAGTCGGCACCTTGCGGGACAAAAGCGTTTCGGTCCCGCCCGAACACCCACACGAGGCCGGCGGTGACGAGCGCCACGCAGCCGGCGCTGACGAGGGTTGCATCCAAACCGAAATGATCGACCACCACGCCGCCCAGCAAGGCCCCGGAGGCGAGCCCCACTTGCAAGACCGAGATGAACATGGCGCTCGCACTTTCCATCTCGTCGGGCGCCGCCTTCAGCATCCAGCCCTGCATCGCGATCGGCAAGGCGCCGAAAGCAAGACCCCACAGGATCACCAGAACCGCCGCCGGCACTTTCAACCAGCCGATGGCCGGCAGCAGGACGATCGAGGCCCCCAGCAGCAGCGCCGTCCCGGCCAGCGTCCGCCGCGCATTGCGCTCGACGGCGGCACCGCCAAGGAAATTTCCGATGAAACCGGCGATGCCGTAGCCGAGCAAGAGCGCCGAGAGCAAGGCCGGCGGTGCCAACGTCACCTGCTCCAGAAATGCCCCCATGTAAGTGTAGGCGCCAAACTGCCCGACGATCGCCAGCATCGTCGCCAAAAGACCGAGCCTCGCTTTGGGGATGCCAAACAATGCCGTCAGATGCCGGAGACTCACAATCTCGGAGGGCGGCAGGCGATGGAGGAACAGCAATTGCGCGACCAGGACCAGCATGCCGAATGCGGCGATGCCGCCAAAGGCCGCGCGCCAGCCGAACGCATCGCCGATCAGCGCGCCGGCCGGCACGCCCACGACGGTGCCAACCGAAATCCCCGCGAAGATGATCGCATTGGCGCGGCTGACTGATGACGGCGCCACCATCTTTGTCGCAATGACGCTGCTGATGGCCCAGAAGGCACCGACATCAATGCCCAACATCACACGGCCAAGCAGCAAGATGGGCAAACTCGGTGCCAGCGCGACGGTCAAATTCGACACGACCAAAATGGCGCTCAGAATCCACAGGATGATTCGCCGATCGAGCCTGCCCGCCCCCATCATGACCGCCGGGGCCGCGATGGCCGCAACGACTCCCGGCGTTGTCACCATCAGGCCCGTCAAGCCTTCCGAGACATGAAGCGAAACCGCGACCTTGGTCAGCAATCCCACCGGCAGAAATTCGCTCGTCACGAGCGTGAAAGTGCCGAGAGCGACCGAAGCGACCGCCAGCCATTCCGAGCTGGTCGCGTAAAGCGGCGTGTCGCTGCCATTCTTCGCAAACGTCATCGTCCAATCCTTCAACATGGGAGGCCGGGATCGAGCGGCTCGATCCCGAAATGGCACAGCCCATTCCAGAACCAGGAGGTGCCCGTCAACCCCAACCGCTGTCGCCTGCTCCCCATGAGCGGGGAGCAAGCATTTGGCAGGACTTCAGCGCAAGCCGCCGCTGGCGGTGATTTTCTCACCGGTCAGCCAGCGCGAATCGTCGGACGCCAGAAACACCGCCACCGCGGCAATGTCGTCCGGCTGGCCCGCGCGGCCGAGCGGGGTCTGCGCCACGAACTGGCTTTCGAACTCCGAACCGATGAAGCCCGCGCTGCGGGTCCCCTCGGTTTCCACGATGCCCGGGTTGATCGCATTGACGCGAATCTTGCGTGGACCGAGTTCGGCCGCGAGCACGCCGGTGATGGCATCCACCGCGCCTTTGGTGCCGGTATAGATCGCCGACTGCGGGGGAAAAATGCTCGTCACCGCGGAGGAGATGTTGATCACGCTCGCCCCCTCGCCGAGATGTTTGGCGGCGGCCTGAGTGGTCAGCAACACGCCCAGGACGTTGACATCGAACATTCTGCGATACTGGTCCTCCGTCACGTCCTCGATCGGCGAGAATTCGTAGATGCCCGAATTGTTGACCAGCACGTCGAGCCGACCAAAAGCCTTCACCGCGGCATCGATCACGCCCTGGGCCTGCGCGGCCTTGGACACGTCTCCCTGCACCGCCAGAGCCTGACCGCCATTTTGGGTGATGGCCTGGACCACGGCGTCCGCGCCGGCTTTGCTCGACGCATAATTCACCACGACCGCCGCACCTTCCGCGGCAAGCGCCTTGGCAATGCCGGCGCCGATGCCCTTGGACGCCCCGGTGACCACCGCCACTTTCCCTACGAGTTTTGCCATGTCTCAGTTCCTTAGGATGCTGGATGGATCGCCGGAACGGCCCCCTTGTCCATTAGTTCCGAATTTTGGAACTATTGAACCTAACGTCAAGTCCCCCTACCTTAAAAATGATGAGACCCTTATTTCACCCCTCGATGGACGATGTGCGGCTGGAGGCGATCCTCCATGCGCTATCCGATCCGGTACGGGCGGCTATTTTTGTCGAGATTGCCGGCGCGGGATGCAGCCAGATCTGCTCGGCCTTCGCCAGCGTCGGCGACCGTGTCATTCCCAAATCATCCCTGTCGCAGCATTTCAAAGCGCTGCGCGAGGCAGGGCTGATCCGCTCCGAGCGCCATGGCGTGGAAATGCGCAACACCTCACGCTGCAGCGAGGTGGAGGAGCGGTTCCCCGGCCTGATCCCCGCCATCCTCAACGCCCATGCGCGCGACATTCGCCGAACCTGACCGGATGAGCGCGCACGGCGCGTCGGCTTTCCCCGGTCTGCTTCCCGGGGACGCACCGGCCGCGATGGGCCGGCACGCGGACGGTTAGACGGCGTCAGTGCCCCCGGAGACCTATTGGGCGGGCCTCCTTGTTGCGACCCGAGAGACGGGCCGCCGCGTTGTGCGCACACCGAGGACGAACAGGCCACCAATCACGCCGAACAACCCAAGCAGCCCAAAAGCGAGCGAGAACCCGCCGGTTGTCTGCTTGAGATAGCCGATCAGCAGCGGCCCCACGAAACCGCCGAAAAGATTGCCGACGCCACCGATCAGCCCGATCGCGGGCACCGCAAGCGGGCGCGGCAGAATGTCGGTCACCAATGTCGAGATCAGCGGCAACGTCATGAACATGAAGAACCCGATCAACGTGAACGACACGACCTGCGCGATACCCGAGTGGGTTGCGACATGTGAACCCACATAGAGCAGAAGACCGCCGACGATCATCGGAATCGCCGCATGCAGCCGGCGCTCCTTCCGTCGGTCTGAACTCTGCGTGACCAGCAGGACCCCCGCGATCGCCGCAAGATAAGGCAAAGCGCTGAGCCAGCCGACCCGGCCGATGTCGAGCGCGCTCGCCGCCTTGATCGCGGAGGGCAGCCAGAGCCCGATGCCGTAGAACGTCATATTGTTGAAGCAGGTGGCGCCGAGCAGCAGCCAGACCGCCGGCTGACGCAGCATGCCCCGCCAGTCCGATGGCGCTTGCGCGGCCGCGAAGGCGGCGCGTTCGGTGGCCAGCCCAGCCTCCAGCTGCGTGCGCTCCGAGAGCGGAAGCCACCCTGCTTGTTCCGGTCCGGCCGGAATCCCGCGCCACCAGACGCCCGCCCAGATCCAGGCGGGCAAGCCTTCGAGCACGAACATCACATGCCAGTTCGTATGGGTGAGGACGATGCCGGAGATCGGCCCGGAGAGCAGCGCGCCGAAAGGCAAGCTCAGATTCCACAAGCCGATCGCGCGCCCGCGCTCCGATTTCAGGAACCACTGCGACAGCAGCGCCACGAGCGAGGTCCAGAGCGGCCCTTCCGCGAGACCAAGGAAGAAGCGGAGGATGACCAGGGCGCGAAAATCAGGCGCGAAACCAGTCGCCATCGAGAACAGCCCCCACGCGAGCAGGCAGCACAGCACCGTCCGCTTGGCGCCGAAATTGAGCGCGAGCCAACCACCCGCCAGAAAGCCGATCAAATAGCCCCAGAAGAATATCCCGCCGACAAATCCGGCCTGCGTCGGCGAAAGGCCGAGATCCTTCGACATGCTCGGCAAGGCCATACCGATATTGACGCGGTCGAAAAAAGCGATGGTGTAGAGCAGGAAAACGATCGGGATGATGTGGAGCCAACGGGTCCGCCCCGGGTCCTCCTTGTCCTCGGTCATGACAATCGACACGTCTCTCTCCTCGCTTTATTTCTTTGATTTTTCTGAAGTCTTTTTGAACAGCCACGATCAAAACCGGCTGCTTTCCGTCTCCGCAGCCTCAGCCTTCTTCCGCGAGGGCATCGATCACCGCGCGGCAGAATTCCGGCAGATCATCCGGGCAGCGGCTGGTGATCAGACCGCGATCGACGACGACCGCATTGTCTTCCCAGAGTGCGCCAGCGTTCACGAGATCGTCCTTCAGACTGATCCAGCTTGTCGCGCGCAGGCCCTTCACGATTCCAGCCGAGATCGCCAGCCAGGGAGCATGACAAATCGCCGCGACCGGCTTGCCTGCAAGAAAACTATCCCGGACGAAGTCGACGATCCGCTTTTCGCGGCGCAGGATGTCCGGCGAGAAACCTCCCGGAATCACCACGGCGTCGAAATCGTCGGGGCTCAGCGTCAACATGTCGGCAAGCTGGAATAGCCGCCCTTCGACCATCGGCACCGGCGGGACCGGATAGCCAAGCCGGCCGCTGATCGGCTTCTCCTTGAGATACGGGCGGGCATGGAAACTCGCCTGGTAGGTGCCAAGGACCACACGGGCGCCCTCCTCGGCGAGACGGATCATCGGATATAGCAGCTCGACGTCCTCAAATTCATGAGCGACCGGCATGCAGATCGATTTACCCGTTAATTTCATTGACGTTCTCCTCTTGGCAGCTCTCGACAGGCGCCCGATTAACTATATATTTTATAAAATATTTGTCTTTGTCAGAAAGTCAAACGGAAAGGAAGCCGTCCATGAAAATCGTCGATATCGTCGCCTATCCCGTCAGCGTGCCCGTGCCGGAACATCGCCGGGTCACGCTCGGCATCGGCACGATGGTCAAGCGTGACAGCGTGTTCGTGAAGGTAACGACAGATGACGGCCTCGTCGGCTGGGGCGAATCGCATCACGGCCGCGCGCATCTCGCCATCGCGGCCCTCGTCAACACGACGCTCAAAGGGCTCGTGCTCGGCATGGACGCGACGGACGTGAACGGCGTCTGGAGCCGGATCTACAAGTTCCAGCTTGCCAGCCACGGCATGGGCGCCGCCTGCGCCATGGCGATGAGCGGGATCGACATCGCGCTGTGGGACATTCGCGGCAAGGCAGTCGGCTGGCCGATCTACAAGCTTCTCGGCGGCACCGCGCGCGACATTCCGGCCTATGCCGGCGGGATCTCGTTGGGTTACCAGCCGCCCGCGTCCCTCGTCGAGGAAGTGGGCAGCTTCGTCGCCGCCGGCTACAAGGCCGTAAAGCTCCGCGTGGGTGACACACCGGCCCGCGATGCCGAGCGCGCCCGCGCGGTCCGCGCCGCATTCAGCGACGACCTGGTCATCCTGGCGGATGCCAATGCCGGCTATACGGCCGAGGACGCGCGGCGCGTCGTGCCCGCGTACGAGGAGGCCGGCCTCACCTGGCTGGAAGAGCCGTTCCCCGCCCATGACTGGCGGAGCTACCGCGACCTTCACGCCATCTCCCACCTCCCCCTTGCCGCCGGCGAGAACCATTACACGCGCTTTGAATTCTCCCGGCTGATCGAGGAAGGCGCCGTCGCCTTCCTGCAGCCCGACATCTCGAAGACTGGCGGCATCACCGAGACAATGCGCATCGCCGCCATGGCCTCGGCCGTCAAGCTGCCGATCCATTGCCATTCGAGCATGGGCATCAACATGGTCGCGACCGTCCATGTGCTGAGCGCGATCGAAAATTCCGGCTATTTCGAGGCTGACTGCTCAGTTGACAATCCGCTGCGCGATAGTCTTGTCAATCCGGCCGTCCGCGTGTCCAATGGCGCAATTCGCCCCAACGAAGGCCCGGGGCTCGGCATCGAGGTCGATGAGGAGATGATCTTGCGTTATCCCGGTGAGGTTGGCCCCGCCTATGTGTGACCGCGCGTAAATGGGGGCCCATCGTACGATCGGGATGACCAACTACGACATGCTGCGCGACGCGATCCGGGAGGATATCGTCGCCGGCATCTTCCCGCCCGGCTCACGCCTCAAAGTTTCCGACCTTACCGAACGCTATAATATCAGCGCCATACCGATCCGCGACGCGCTGCAGCAGCTTTGCGGCGAGGGGTTCGTTGCCATCGAGCCCAATCGCGGCGCGCGCGTGCGCGAGATCGACGCAAAGTTCCTCAACCAGATCTACGAGATTCGCCGCGCGGTGGAGAGCTACTTCGTGCAACGCCTCGCTGAGCGCGTCACCCGCGCCGACATCGCCGGGCTGCGCCGCACCGTGCAACGCCACGCCGCCGCCCTGTCGCGGCAGGATAACGGCATGGTTCACGATCTCGACTGGGAGTTTCACCGCCAGATTGTTGCCGCGACCCAGAACGAAGAGGCTTTGTCGGTCCTCGCGCGGCACTATAAAATGATCCGCCCGCTCAGGGTCCGCTTCGGCCGCTCGTCGGAGCGCAGTCTTGTGCTGGTCGCGGAGCATGACGCGATCATCGCGGCCATCGAAGCACAAGACGGCCCCCGCGCGGCAGCGCTGCTCGAGCAGCACATCGACCGCTCCCTACAGGACCTCATTCGCCTCGTCCTCGCCGGGAGGAAAGCAGCCGTTTCTTAAGAGCGGCTTAGACGCCTTGCACGGAGGGTGCCTGCAGCATCCCCGTTCGGGCCTCACCAGCAACGCCGCACCGCCTGGCACGCCTAACTTTTGCCCAACCATTTATAACGACGCCTATATTTTGCATAAAATATTTTCATTTGCGGCGGCGACGGCTATTTTTTCAACTTCTTGTGGTTGCGTCATCAAACGTCGGGACGTAGGCATTAGGCATGTGGCTGTTCTTCTTGCGTAGATTGCTGCTTGCGATACTCGCCTGCGTGACCGTCATGGTCATCAGCTTCACGCTAACGCGCCTTTCCGGCAACCTCGCCGCCTCCATTGCCGGGCCCAACGCCTCGGCCGCCGACATCGCCATCATCACCAAAAATTATGGCCTCGACCGCCCGTTGCCGGTGCAGTTCCTCGACTGGGCGCGGCACGCCGCAGAGGGCGATCTCGGCCGCTCCTATCTCTATCACGTGCCGGTCTGGAACCTGATCCGCCAACGCCTGCCAATCACACTCACGCTCGGGCTGACCGCCATCGTGATCGCACTCGCCATATCAATCCCACTCGGCATCATTGCCGCCGCGCGTGAGGGCACGATCGCGGACCGCGCGATCATGCTGGTCGCGTTGATCGGCCAGGCCATGCCGAGTTTCTGGCTTGGCCTTGTGCTGATCATTTACCTGGCGCTTGATCTGCAATGGTTCCCGATCTCCGGGGTCGATAGCTGGCGCGGCTATATCCTGCCGGCCATTGTCCTGGCCTTCTCCGCCGTGCCGGCGCTGATGCGGCTGACCCGCTCAGGCATGATCGAGGCCCTGGCCGCCGACTACATCCGCACCGCGCGGGCCAAAGGCCTCAGCCGCAGCAAGATCGTTCTCAAACATGCGCTGCGCAACGCGGCAATGCCGGTGGTTGCGATCACCGCGGTGCAGCTCGGCTACATGCTCGGCGGGTCCGTGGTCATCGAGGCGGTGTTCGCGCTGCCGGGCGTCGGTTATCTCGCCTGGGATTCCATCACCAAAAACGACTTTCCGGTGGTGCAGGCGATCGTACTGTTCCTGGCCCTCATCTACATTGCGCTCACATTGCTGGCCGATCTTGTCAACGCCCTGCTCGATCCGAGGCTGCGGCGATGAGCGCCGTGGCTCCCCTGCCTGCCATAAGGCGGCGCGTACGGTTTCCGATCCTGCGCCACAGCCTGACCTTGCTTGGCGCGGCGATCGTCGGATTCGCAACCTTCGTCGCCATCTTCGCGCCGCTTCTGGCGCCGCATGATCCGTTCGTGCAGAATCTCAATAATCGCCTGATCCCGCCGCTTTGGATGGGCGGCCAACCCGGCCATCTGCTCGGCACCGACCAGCTCGGCCGCGATTATTTCTCCCGCCTCATCTTCGGAGCGCGCATCTCGATCATTATCGGCGTTTCCACCGTTATCGCCTCGGGGCTGATCGGCATCACGCTTGGCCTGCTCGGCGGGTTCTATGGCGGCCGCGTCGACGATGCGGTGATGTTCCTGATCACCTGCCGCCTGTCGATCCCGATCATCCTGGTCGCGCTCACCGTGGTGGCGATGATTGGCAGTTCGCTCACGCTCGTCATCCTCACACTCGGCCTGCTGCTCTGGGACCGGTTCGCCGTGGTCGCACGCACCGCCACCATGCAAGTGCGCCATCTCGACTATGTCGCCGCCGCCGAAGCCGCTGGTGCGTCGCGCCTGCATATTCTGTTGCGCGAAGTGCTGCCCAACATCGCCAATCATCTGATTGTTGTGGCGACGCTGGAAATGGCGCTGGCGATCATGCTGGAAGCCTCACTCTCCTTCCTTGGCCTCGGCGTGCCGCCGCCGCTGCCAAGCTGGGGGTTGATGATCGCCGAAGCCAAGGACTACATGTTTTTCAGCCCCTGGGTGATCATGATTCCCGGCATCGCTCTGTTCGTGCTCGTGCTCGGCATCAACCTGCTGGGCGATGGTCTGCGCAACCTGCTCGGCGCGGATCGCCTGCAATGAGCGTGTCGTCCGTCAATCCGGTACTGGATATCGCCAATCTGCGGATCGCCATCGGCACGCGGGCCGAACCGGTGCGCGGCCTCTCGCTGCGCATTCATCGCGGCGAGACGCATTGCCTGGTTGGCGAGTCAGGCTGCGGCAAATCCGTCTCCGCGTTGTCGGTGATGAACCTGCTCGCCAAGGGGGTAACGCGTTCTGCCGATCATATCCTCTTTCATCAGCAGGATTTGTTGAAACTTCCTGAACGCGAAATGGCGCGGCTGCGCGGCGATAAGATCGCGATGATCTTTCAGGAGCCGATGACCAGCCTGAACCCCGCTTATACGATCGGCTCACAGATGGCGGAGGTCTTGGAACGCCACCGCCACGCGACACGGCGCCAGGCGCTCGACAAGGCAGCCGACCTGCTCGCCCGTGTCGGCGTCACCGCGCCCGCGATGCGGCTTGGCCAGTTTCCGCACCAGCTCTCCGGGGGGCTGCGCCAGCGGGTGATGATCGCCATGGCTCTCATGTGCGACCCGGAATTGCTGATTGCCGACGAGCCGACCACCGCGCTCGACGTCACCGTGCAGGCGCAGATCCTGCGGCTGCTGCAGGAGATCCAGCAGGAACGCGGCCTGGCGCTGTTGATGATCACACACGATCTCGGTGTGGTCGCGCGCATGGCACACCATGTGTCGGTGATGTATGCTGGGCAGGTGGTGGAGAGCGGGCCGGTGCAACCGCTCTTCGCCGCTCCGTCTCACCCTTATACGCGCGGGCTGCTCGCCTGCGTCCCCGTTCCTGGCGGCGGCCAGAGCGGCGCGCCGCTCGGCAACATTCCCGGCACCGTGCCGCGCCTTGCCCACGGCTTCACCGGCTGCGGTTTCCGCGACAGGTGCAGCCGCGCCGCGCCCGAATGCGCCGGTGCCGTCCCTACACAGTCGCCCGGCTCGGGCCATGATTATCTCTGCCGCCTGGCGCCGGGTTGGACCCAGGAGACGGTATGACGATTGCGATCGAAGTCACCAATCTGCACCGTCATTTCGCGCAAAGCGGCCGCGTTGTGCGCGCCGTGGATGGCGTCAGCTTCACCGTGAATACCGGCGACGTGCTCGGCATCGTCGGGGAATCCGGCTGCGGAAAATCCACGTTGGCGCGACTGATCATGGGCCTGCTGCCGCCCAGCGACGGCGGGGTGCTGGTGGAAGGGCACGCCCTCGCGGGCATGGGCCGGCGCGAACGCGCCCGGCTCATCCAGCCGATATTTCAGGACCCGTTCTCCTCGCTCAACCCACGCCAGCGTATCCGCGACATCGTCGAACTGCCGCTCGCAGCACAAGGTCATCTCTCCGCTGCGGTCCGCAAGGCGCGCGTCATGGAAATTCTCGACCGCGTCGGCATTTCGCCGGACATGGCGGAACGTCTGCCGGCGCAGCTGTCCGGCGGCCAGCGCCAGCGTGTCGCCATCGCTCGTGCGCTGGTGCTGCAGCCGCGCATCGTGGTGTGCGACGAGCCGACCAGCGCGCTCGATGTCTCGGTGCAGGCGCAGATTCTGAACCTCCTTGCCGAATTGCGGCGGGAACTGAACCTGACCCTGCTGTTCATCAGCCACAACCTCGCGGTGGTCGAGCATATCGCGAGCCATGTCGCGGTGATGTATCTCGGCCGCATCGTTGAACAAGCGCCCTCGGCGGCATTGTTCCGCGATCCCGCCCATCCCTACACGCAGGCGCTGCTCGCCTCGGTGCTCACGCCGGAACCCGGGCGCGGCATTCCCGATGTCGGGCTCGGCCAGACCGCGCCGGACCCATCGAACATTCCGAGTGGCTGCCGTTTTCATCCGCGCTGCCCAAAAGCATTTTCCGAGTGCGCGGTGACCACGCCGGATATGCATGCCTACGGCCGGCATTTCGCTGAATGCCTGCTCGCGGCAGATCGATCCGAACCGGCAAAAGCCGCAGCCCAATGCCTCGGTAGCTGACGCCGCCCGACGGGCGCTTCATGCATCCAGAATATAATGAAGTTTCGCTGGAGTCTTCCGACTCCAGCGAAACTTCGGCCCGCAGCGGAAATCTATTTCCAGGAAGAGAGATAGAAGCGCGGCAGATCGTCCGGAAATCCCTGGAAGGTCAGGTTCTTGGAAAATCCGACGGTGCGTACGTCGTTGAACAGCGGAATAAACTCGACATTCTGCGTCACGATGTGGATCGCTTGGGCGTACAGCGCCTTGCGCTGAGCAAGGTCGGAAGAGGTGCCCGCCTCCTGCAGCAGTTTCTGCACTTCCGGATCCTGCGCGTAATCATCTGCCCCGCCACCAAGAAAATACGGCATAAAGGCAGATGCATCGTTGATGGAATTGCTGCCCCAGCTACCGCCCCAGAGCGGCGTCTTGCCTGCCTGTGCCGCCGCCACCGCGGCCCCGATCTGCAACTGCTGAATCTGCAGATTGATGCCGACGGCGCGCAGATAGTCTTGAATCGCGGCATTGAACTGCGGCGGCATATAGGAAACGAGCGTGGTGGTAAAACCGTTTGGATAACCTGCCTCGGCGAGCAACTGCTTCGCTTTCGCCGGATCATACGGGTATTTCACCGCCGCCGACACATCGCAGCCGAATTCCGACGGATAGCATGGCGTATCGATCTCCTGCGAACCGCCCGGGAGCAACCGCTTCGCCATGGTCACGCGGTCAATGGCATACATCATCGCCTGCCGGACTTTGACATTCGTCAGCGGGTTATGCGCACCGGTACGACCTGCCGCGTCGATGGTCATGTAGTACACACGCATGGTCGGATAACGCAGCGCATGCAGCATCGGCATACGCGCCACATCGGCATACTGGTCCGGATTATAACCCCAGATCCAATCTGCCTGGCCGCCGAGCAGCTCGGTCATTTCCGTTGTTTCGTCGGGCACTTCGTGAATTTTTATATATTCGATCGAAGCCGGCCGACGCGGCCCTCCGGCGAAATAATGATCGTAACGTTTGAGATCGATCTCCGTGGTGCCATCCACCTTGATGATCTGATAGGGCCCGGTGCCGATCGGCGCCTGCGCATAGGCATCGGCGCCAACCTTCTCGCGGTAATTCTTCGGCCAGATCGGCACCACCATCGCCAGATATTGCAGGGCCGCCGGAGACACGCCGGTCAGCTTCAGCCGCACATGATAGGTATCGATTTTTTCCGCGCCGGCAAGAAACCGGTAATAGCTTGGAATCGCGACCTGCTTGTCGTGGATGATGTCATTGATCGTATACACCACGTCATCGGCGGTAAACGGATCGCCGTTCTGAAAAGTCACGCCCTTGCGCAGGGTAAAATCGATGGTGGTGGGGTCGACCTGGGTCCACGAGGTGGCGAGGTCAGGCTCGATCTTCCCCGTCACCGGATCACGATAGACGAGGCCATCGTAGGCGAGAAAGGCCAAGACCATGCCGGTGCGCAACGAGTTGTAATAGGGATCGACATCTGGAATCGCGTCACGCCATGTGATCCGCAGCGTGTCCTGCGACTTTTGCGCCAGCGCCGGCGCGACGATTGCACTGCTCGCACACGCTGCCAGCAGAGCTGAACGCAGCCAGGATTTAATCTTCATCGAAGCCTCGCCTCTCATATTCTTGTTCGGAAGAGATAGCAGGCATCGGTGGCGCCGCAAAACAAATCATACCTGAGAACGCCAAAAATCGGGCGCGGAGAAACCGCATTCGCGCCAAAAGAATGCAGTTATCATCCAACGTTTTAGCAAAAGCGCAAAAATGCACCACAAGATAGCGCGGACGAGAAAAAGGAAGACGCTACTTTTTGTGAACAAAAAGTAGCAAAAAAACTTTGTTTACTCTGGGCCATGGGCTTTGTCGGCGACAACGCCCATGACCCAGCATAATAAAAGTTTTTGCGCCGCTTTTTTCAAAAAGCGGCCGCTTTCCCTATCCAAGCGCTGCCAGCACCCGCGCGGTAAAGCCGTCCACCGCCTCGCCGGCGATCCAGCGCGTCACCACCACGAGGTCGAGATCGGGCTCGATCCAGACGATGCTGGCCCCGGCACCTTGCGCGAACACGCTGCGCTCGGTCGCGCTCGGATAACGTTTGCCGCCGGTGCCATTCAGCCACCACAAGAACCCGTATTGGGCCAGAGCGGGCGATGGGGTCAGCATCTGTGCCACCCAATCTGCGGCGAGGATCTGCTGCGTCCCCCAACGCCCGCCGCGGGCGATGAGCAGCCCCATGCGCGCATGATCGCGCGAGGAAATCACCATGCCGCCGCCCCAGTGTCCGCCGCCGGAAACGCTGGGTACGGATTTACCGTCCAGCTCCAGATAGGCATTCCGGTAGCCATGCCATTGCCAATCGCGGCTGGCGCCGATCGGGTCCATCACGCGCTCCTTCAGCACCTCCGGCAGCGAACGGCGGAAGCGATGCGTGAGACACGCCGCGAGCAGATTCACACGCACATCGTTATATTCGTAATGCGTGCCCGGCGCCCGCAATTCACGCACCGTGCCTTTATGCGCGCCGCCGCTGGCCGTACCACCCACCACGCGGTTATGGTCCGCCGAATCCGGCTTGCCCCACAGCGTACCCTGCCATTCGCTGGTCTGCTGAAGCAGATTCCGCCAGGTGATGCGCGCGTTATGGGAACCATCAAACCAGCCGGTATCCACGTCCTTGCCCACCGGCGCATCGAGATCCGCGATCAACCCGTCCGCCACCGCGATGCCGGCGAGCATGCCGATATAACTTTTGGTCACCGAAAACGTCATGTCGGCATGGCGCGTATCGCCCCATTCCGCGACCAATTTGCCATGCCGCAGCACCAGCCCGTTGGGCCCGCCGCGCGGCACCACAGGGCCCAGCACTTCGGCATGCTCGGCTTTGTCGCCGATATGCGCGGTGCCGATATATTGCCCGTCCGGCAGGTACATCGAGCGCGGCCATTTGCATTCATTGGCAACACTGAAGGCAATCGCCTCCTGCAGCCGGTCCGGATCGAACCCTGCTGCCGCGACGGACAGGTTTTGCCATTCGTCCCTTGAGGGAACGTCATTTTCCGTGGACATCGTCTTTCCTTTCGCGCCGCGTCAGCGTGACGCCGGTGTGTTGCCTTCGCCGAGATCCCACCATAGCCCGGCAAAGGCGGCAAAGCCTTCACGGGCGATCGGGGCCAACAGATGCTCGTCCGGCCCGTGCTGTTTGCAGCCGTTATAGCTGTGCGGCACCCAGACCAGCGGCACGCCGAGATGATCCATGAAGATATCGCCCGGCAAGCCGCCTGAGGCATTCGGGATCACCTGGATTTTTTTCCCGAGGCTTTTTTCCATGCTGGCCGCAGCGAACCGCACCCAGGGATTGGCGGGGTCCGTCCGGCTCGCCGCCAGCCGCACCGCCGCCTTCTCGATCGCGACGTCCGGGAAGCCGGCGGCATCCAGATGCCTGCGCAGCACCGGCACGAAGGTTTCCGGCGGCACATCGACGACATACCGGATCTGGCAATGCGCCCGCGCCTCGCCGGCCACCGCATTGACCGGATTCTCCGGCCGGCCGGAAATCATGGCCAGGACGATAAAGCCATTCCAGCCATAGATTTTTTCCGCGGCGGTCAGGCCAGGCTCGCCCCAGTCCGGGTCCGGCTCAATCTCGCCGCCGCCGCCCACCACGCACCCCTCCAGCGCCTGTTTCACGCTCGCCGGCACACCGCCCGGCGGCAGCCAGTCGCGCACCAGAATGCGCCCCTTGCGGTCACAGATGCTGGCCAAGGCCTGCGCCAGGATCAGCGCCGGATCGGCGATCAGCCCGCCCCAATGGCCGGAATGCACTGCCCCCGGGCGCAGCGACACCACCAAATCGAAATGAAAGGTTCCGCGCGTGCCGGTCGCGATGGTCGGCGTCTCGGGCGCCACACGCGGCCCGTCCGAGGCCAGCAGCACATCGGCCGCTAACAGCTCGCGATGCGCGGCGACGAATTCGCGCAAGCCCAGCGAGCCACGTTCTTCGCTCATCTCCAGCAGCATTTTCACGTTATAGCCAAGCCGGCCCCGGCGCGCGGCCAGCACGGCCTCTAACGCCATCAGATTGATCGCGTGCTGGCCTTTATTATCGGCGGAACCGCGGCCATACCAAAGCGCGCCCTCGGGCTTCAGCACCCAGGGTGAAAGCCCTTCCCGCCACTGCTCGTCCAACCCTCGCACCGTGTCGCCATGACCATAAGTCAAGACGGTGGGCAGGGCGGGATCCTCGATGCGGCTCGCAACGAGAATCGGGCCGCCAGCCGGGTTGGAATTTTCATAAATCTCGACGGAAAATCCCATCTGCTCCAGCCAGGGCCGGATCGCCCCCTGCACATAACGCGCGACATCGGCGGCATAGCCGGCATCCTGCGAGGTACTGGGAATGTTTACCAATTCGGCCAGCTTCTGCTGGAATTGACCCTGGTCAAAACAGGCTATCGCTTGTGCAACAGCTTCTTCACGTGATCCCATTCTTCTTTGCTCCCGGCAATACGATACGGAGAAAAACCTGCAATAAACGCGCCAAAGTGTGCGTGCGTCTAGTCTACGCGGGATGGCTCAGCTTAATGCCCTCAACAAAAGCAACGAACTCGACGACTGTCCCGAACGTGTCGGCATTTGCAAGTGCAACACAGACCACCTGATGAGCGTAGCGGAAAAAGGTCCCCACCGATCCCAGTTCAAATGGAGTAAGTGGCGCGATGTCGTGGCGCGCCCGAAGTCGATACGCTTCCCGCACCTTACGCACCACATCCTCGCGCGACACCCGTTCTTGTCCAATCAGCAGGCTCGCTCTCTCTGCTACATTGAACTCGACAGGTTCAGCAGAATGCCGGAGCAATACGGCTTCGAGGGCCGAAAGCGAATATGTTAGACGCTCCATCAGATTTACAAAGGTCGCTCCGGTGCCGAAAAGCGTTACGCTCGATCTGATGGATAAGGCGAAATGGCTAAGTCCGTCGGGTCGCACAAGTTTTCCAATCGCGTCCAAGGCAGGCCGCATTTGGCGCACGACCCCATCAGGCAGTTGCCAGTTGGGTACACTACGAAGGAGATTCCGTTCGCTATAATTAAATGAGGTGTCGCCTAGAACCAGCAGATTTGACGTGGGTGTAACTTCCGACCCAAGAAGCGCATTTGCACACACGGCCGGAAAATTCGCAGCAGCAGGAGAGAAAAATCTCAGAAGATCAATCGCTATCCGGGCAAGAGCTTCGCCTTCCTCTTCAATCCGTACCGGCTCCGCTTCCATCCGATAGACCACAGCCGCCAAACCTTGCATACGTTTACGCATTTGGCCGAATAGTTGGGAAATATTCTCGTGTGATGCAGGGGCGCCAGCCAAAGCCTTGGCCTCCAAAGCGTCCATCTTAGCTTTGGAAAAGGGTGCAATTTCAGCTGGCCCCAGAAGAAAGGATGTTTCTACTTCGAGGAATGCAATCGGAGCCCAGAATTCTAGAGGCTTCACGGCCTCTTCACTCTCCGTTGATACTGCCTTGGAGAACGGTTGCGATTCCACCCCTTTGAATTTCGACTGAAGCCATTTGATCGTAATTTTTTCGATAAATGAACGGCTAAGCGCCTTTCCTGCCCATTGTGATTTCAAAACACCGTCTACGAGCATTTGTATTTCGGCGAATATGCTTTCGTCTAGTCCGAAAACGCCATCGTCCCTGTAAATGAAAGTGAACACATGACGGCCTGCCGTGTCGAAACCCCAAAAAAGGGGCTCTTCGACCATGTCTCGGTCGGTAATGGTCCCACTAATCGGGCGCTCTCCGAAAAAGGCCACGTCACGCCGATCCGGCAACTCGATCTTACGGACTTTTTTCAAAAGCTCATCCGCTGCCGCATCTAGTGCACTGCTGCGGTCAGGAGTGAAAGCATACTTGTCTTCATTTTCCGCAGTATTTTGAGGCGGCGCGGCAAGTTCTGCCATCGACGGTGGGAGCGGAAAGCGTTCGCCCATTTCCATTTGGAGCGCACGCAATTCTTCTATGTCACCCGCATGAACCTTATTAAGCTCTATTTTCAACCAATCCTGAAACGCCACTATCTTGTCAGTATACGCTTTCGCAAAAATGCGGATATCGACGAATTCGCCCGAACCTTTGATGAACGCACGCGCTGGGGGCGACCAGCCGTCCCACTCCAAGAGTTTGGCTGCACGGATGTGTATGCCTGTAGTCAACTCCCCTCCTTTAGTATGTGAGTCCGGATTTGACTGGAAATGCAAATACATTTCAGAGTCAGGCAAGCCTTTGTGCAGCATAAAATTGCGTAGATTCTGGACAAATTTCACAACGGGCTCGTTGGCAAGCTCAGCGGAAATCTTCTGTTCAAAGCGCGCCAGTACAGGTGTGTTAGCATATTGCTCACGCATAAAGACGCGCGTATGTTCTACGAGCGTGAGAGCGGCCGCGACGAAATTGTGAACCCGCCGCGTGACTTCCCTGTGCGTCTGATCACCTGCCTCTCGATTGTCTTGTGACATCAATCGCAGACCTTCATCAGGGTCGTTTACGCGATTGGCTATATCGATCAACTCTTGGGCATTCATCTGAAAAATATTCAGCGAAAACGTTCGGTGATGGGACCTGTTAATGTGTTCCATTCCGCGCGATGCTTGAATCGCATTTAGAAGTTCACCTTGGCTTTTGCCCGTTTGGTTCACTGGCTTTTCCCTACACAATAACCGGGTGCTGCTATCGCCCCTCCTGACTGGCCGAGCGACGTCAAGACTTCGGAAGTCATTATCAAATACTATCAAAGAGCCAAAAAATTGTCAGCGGGCAAAACTCAGGGGGCGGCGCACCCGGCGATGCTCGGTATTATGCAGCCTCGGCCTCAGCCCGAAGCCGCGGCGCTATTTTGGTGACCGTCCCACGGCTACAGCCAGTTGCATCTTGTATTTGCGACCAAGACATTTCCTTGGCCAGCATGGCAGCGATGGCGTTGTTGCGCGCGATGTTTCCCCTGCGCCCCAGGCAGCCAACAGGCTATTGCTTGTGCAACAGCTTCTTCACGCGATGCCATCCGACTCTCCTAGCTTGTGCGCGGCTAACAAGCAAAAAATGCGCCAAAATAAGTCCTGCCTTTCCAAGGGCGGCGCGCACAACTAACATCCTCCCCTGCTCCCGACATTTTCGAAGCGCATGTCGCCGGCGACGGCACGGATCGCATCGATCAAGCGGCTTGCGGGGCGTGACAGCGGCCGGTGCCGCGGCAGGAGCAGGCGCGCGACGGCCAGAACGGCCGGCGCAAGCGGGCGGACCACGAGTCCCGCCGCCCGCGCTTCCGCGCTTGTGAAACCGTCGATGACCGCCACCCCGGCCCCGGCGCTGGCGAGCGCGCAGGCGGTAGTGGATTGCGAGACCTGCACCGCGACAACCCGGCGCAGGCCGGCGGCCTTGAACGCCTCGTCGACCAGGGCGCCCAGCGGCTGCTGGCGATCGAAAGAGATCAGCTTGTGCCGGGCCAGTTCGGCGACCGAGATGGAGCTGGACCGCGCGAGCGGATGGCCGGGCGCCATGACGCAAATGAGCTCTGCGGCACATACATCCTCACCGGAGACATGCGCATGCTCGGCCGGCGCCAGCACCAGGCCGAAATCGACACGATGGTCGGCGACCGCGGCCACCGCTTCGTGATTCAGCACCACCTGCAGGTCCACGGCCACGCCGCCGTGCTGTGACTGGAAATGCGCCACCGCCTCGGCGGCAATGCTGTTGGCGAGCACCGGCGTCGTGGCGAGGGTGACGATGCCGGCGCGCAGGCCCTGAAGATCTTCGGCAAGGCGGTTGACGGCGTCGAGCGCGCTGGTCGCGCGGATGATTTCCGGCAGCAACATGCGCGCCTCCGCGGTCGGCACCAGGCGGCCACGCTGGCGCAAAAAGAGCGGAAAGCCGAGCTGGTCCTCCATAAGCCGCACCGCCTTGGTCACGGCCGGCTGCGAGATGCCAAGGCGCGCGGCGGCGGCGGTAAGGCTGCCGGCCTCGATAACGCAGCGGAGCAGCTCAAGATGCCTGGCGTTCACACCCATAACCATTGGTTATGCGTATAGCCTGGTTTCTTATTTGACAGAATAGCCCTGGGTTCGCATCCTCGATATAAGCGGCACTCAATCCGCAATCGGAGGAAATCATGTCGACCATGAAAGTGGATGCTCCCGAGCATCTGGTGCCTGCCTGGGTCACCGCATTCAATTCGCGACAAGTACCGCAGATCGTCGCCCTTTATGCCGACGACGCAACGCTGTTCGGAACCTCGAAGGGCCCGTTGCGGACCGGCAAGCAGGACATCCACGCCTATTTCTCCGGCACCTCGACCGTTGAACTCATCGGGCAACGCGTCGACCGGCTTGGCGATACGCATGCGCTGGCGGTCGGCACCTACATGTTCCAGCGCCGGCGCAACGGCGAGACGGAGAGCGTGCAGGCGCGGTTCACCTTCGCGCTGCAACGCGCGGCAGCGGGCTGGCAAATCATCCACCACCATTCCTCGGCCTTTCCGGCGGCGTGAGGCGGCGACCGTGAAGATCATCAAAGCGGAAACAGTGCTTCTGCAAATCCCCTACGAGATCGGCGGCGGCGCACGGAAAATCGCAGGGCAGCCAGCCTCGGCGCTCAATATTCTCATGCTGCGCGTGGAGACGGAAGACGGACTGGTCGGCTGGGGCGAGGGTTTCGGCCACGCCGTCGCGCCCGCAACCAAACTGATCCTCGACGGCATGATCGTGCCGCAACTGATCGGGCACGACGCGTCGCGCATCGACGAGCTGATGAGCGACCTCACCAAAGCGCTCCATCTGTTCGGCCGCAACGGGCCCGTCATCTACGCCCTTTCCGGTCTCGACATCGCGCTCTGGGACCTTGCCGGCAAACGCGCGCAAATGCCGCTCTACAAGCTGCTCGGCGGCGGCTTCCGCGATGAGCTGACGGTCTATGCGAGCCTGCTGCGCTACGGTGAACCGGAGACGCTGGCGCGGAACGCGCGCCATGCCGTGGAGCTCGGCTACCAAGACGTGAAGCTGCATGAGATCCACCCCGAACTCGTCGGCATCGCGCGCGAGGCCATCGGCGCGGCGCCCCGGCTGATTGTCGACACCAACTGCCCCTGGACACTCAGCGAGGCGGTCGACAAGGTGCGCGCCATGCGCGGCTACGACATTGCCTGGGTCGAGGAGCCGATCTGGCGGCCGGAGGACCACAAGCTGCTCGCCGCGTTGCGCAAGGAAGGGGTTCCGATCGCCGCCGGTGAGAACGCGGCGGGATTCACGGATTTCCGCGCGATGTTCGAACATGGCGCGATCGATATCGCGCAGCCAAGCGTGACCAAGATCGGCGGCATCAGCGAAGTCAGAAAGATCATCGCACTGGCCGATGCGTTCGGCGTCCGCGTGGTGCCGCATTGCGCCTATTTCGGGCCCGGCTACCTGGCCTCGATGCATATCGCGGCCTGCCTGCCCCGGGCGGAACCGCTCGAGCGGCTGTTCATGGATCTCGAGGCGAGTCCGTTCAGCCCTTACACGGAACCTCAGGGGGGCCGCATCAAAATGCCAACAGCCTTTGGCCTCGGCTGCGATCCCGACCCGGCGGTGATCGAACGCTACCGCGTCACATAGGAGGAGATCGGCCGCCGCGCGGGCGGTCCCATCGCGACAAGAAACATAAGATTTCGGCAACAAGAATTCGAAGGGAACGTCCGAAATGCCATTCCAGGCCGGCTCTCGCTGGACGCGGGTCTTGGGCTATCTGCTCGCGCTCTACATCATCAATTTCATCGACCGGAACAATATCGGCTTCGCCGTCATCGGCGGGATGAATAAGGATCTGCATATCGGTCCGGCCGAGGCCGGACTTTCCGGCGGCATATTCTATCTCGGCTATATACTCCTGCAGATCCCAAGCGGCATCCTTGTGGAGACGTACGACGCGAAGACGCTCATCATGCTGTTCTCGGTCGCCTGGGGCGTGGTCGCCGCGGCAACCGGCTTCGCGCAGAACGGCACAGAACTCCTCATCCTCCGCTTCCTGCTGGGGCTCATCGATGGCGGCGTATGGACCATGATCCTCGTCGTGCTGGCCCGCTGGTTTCCGGGGCGGGAGCGCGCGACGGCGAACAGCATCTGGCTCACCTGCCTGCCGCTTTCCTTCATCATCATGGGCCCGATTTCCAGCCTGCTGCTTTCGACATTCGATTGGCGCGCGCTGTTCATCATCGAAGGCTTGCCCGCGATCGGCCTCGGCCTGCTCTATTTCCTGCGCTCGGCCAGCCGCCCCGAAGAGGCGCCGTGGCTCGGCGCAGGCGAGCGCGCGCATCTTCTCGCCGAGCAGACGGTACGGCGGGGCGCTGTTGCGCATGGTGGTTACCGCGCCGCCATTTTGAACCGGCGGGTGCTGCTGATGAGTGCAACCTATTGCTTCTGGCTGGTGGGCGCGGCCGGGCTCTTCATGTGGGTGCCGGCGATCATCAAGTCGCTCGCCAACCACGGCGTGGTCGCGACCGGCCTTCTCTCCACCCTGCCCTATCTTGCAGCGCTTCTGGGGCTGCTGGTAATCGGGCGCCTCTCCGACCGGACCGGCCTTCGCAAGCGCCTCGTGTCGCTTTCGCTCTTCGGGCTCGGCCTGTTCCTGCTCATCTCGGTGCTGGCGCACAATGAGATTCTCTCCCTCACCTTCCTCGTCTGTGCGGGCTTCTTTCTATTCGCGCCGCATGCCCCCTTCTGGGCGATCCCGGCCGAACTTTTCGCCCCCGAACAACGCGGCGCCGCGATGGGGATGATCTCGCTGATCGGCAACATCGGCGCGTTCATCGGCCCTTATGCAGTGGGCTATGTCCGCCAGGAGACAGGCTCCTTCACGATCGGCGCGATGATCCTGGTGGGCAGCCTATGGATCGGCGCGCTGCTCGCGACTCAGATCAAGGACCACCGCGCCACCGGGATCGGCCGCAATTCCAACCTTTCAAAGCCTCACTCAAACCAAACAACGCTGGAGGACGCGTGAAAATCGTACGAATCGACGCCTATTATGTTGGCTTCGCTCCGAAGCCGGCCCTCGGCAATGCCTCCCTCTTTATCCGCCGGCGCGACTTCATGCTTGTCGCCATCCGGGCGGCCGACGGTACCACAGGGTGGGGTGAGGTGTTCGCCTCTCCCTATGCCGCCGGCGCGTTTTTGAAGAATAACCTCGCAAGCATCATTCTCGGGCAACCGGCGCACAACATCGGCCGGATCTGGCATGATATGGTCGCCAGGCTCGGCTATGATCGCCGGGGCGCCGCCATGATGGCCGTTTCGGCCGTCGATATGGCGCTGCACGACCTCGTCGCCCGGCTTCAGGGCATCGGCGTCGCCGAACTGCTCGGCGGTGCGATGCGCCAGCGGATTCCGGCCTATGCCAGCGGGCCGTTTCTGGTCGAGGGCCCCGATCCCTACGAGGCCTATCCGACCAAGGTCGAAGCACTGCTGCGACGTGGTTTTCGCGCGATCAAGCCGCGCGCCGGGGTGACCCCGCAGGCGGATGGCGTCATGGTCAGCCGCCTCCGTGACGTCATGGGCCCGGAGCCCGCTCTCATGGTCGATATCAACCAGGGCTACACGGCCGCCGCGGCCATCGACTCCGCGCGGCGTATGGAAGCCGCCGGGCTGCTCTGGATCGAGGAGCCCGTGCCGCCTGAGGATATCCCCGGCTATCAGGCCGTGGCGCGGGCCGCACCCTGCGCCATCGCGGGCGGTGAGGCGCTCGCAAGCCTGGCCGCTTTCCGCGATTTCCTGCAGGCCGGCGCATTTGCCGTCCTCCAGCCGGATCTCACCGTCTGCGGCGGTTTCACCGGCTTCCGCAAGATCACCGCACTCGCGGAAGCGTTCGGCGTCCCGATCATGCCCCACGTGTTCGGCACGATCGTCAATTTCGCCGCGGCTTTACAGGCCGCTGCCGTGCTTCCGCCGCGCAAGGGCGGAGGACCGTTCGCCTATCCATTCATCGAATATGACGTCACACCGAACCCGCTGCTCGCTCTGCTTGGCGAACCCGAGCTCGGGGCAGATGGCACGGTCGCCGTGCCTGACGCGCCCGGCATTGGCATTTCGCTGTCGCCCGAACGTCTCAGCCCGTGGCTGTCCGATCACTGGCATGTCGCGCTCGACTGAACGGCGCCAGACCACCCGGAATTGGCGAAACCGGCGCCAAGCGCCCGGCCTGACGCAGGCAGGGCGCTTGGCGCGCGGAACCGCCCAAGACATCACAAAAAATAACAGGGGGAACACAAGGTGAGTGACATCGTCGCCCCAACAACCTTATCCATCGAAGAAACCGATGCGCTGTTCCAGAAAATCGGCTGGCGCATCCTGCCGCTGCTTCTCCTCGCTTACGTCTCCGCTTTTCTTGATCGCGTGAATGTCGGCTTTGCCGCGCTGCAGATGAACAGCCATCTGGGCTTCACGTCGCTGGTCTTCGGCACAGGCGCCGGGCTGTTTTTTTTGGGTTACGTTCTGCTCGAGGTGCCGAGCAACCTCATCCTGGCCAAAGTCGGCGCGCGCGTCTGGCTCGCGCGGATCATGATCAGCTGGGGCCTGGTCTCGGCCGTAACCGGCTTCGTCTCCGGCCGCCACGGTTTCTACGCCGTGCGCATCCTGCTCGGCGCCGTCGAGGCCGGCTTCTATCCCGGCCTGATGTTCTACCTCACGCTCTGGTTCCCGCGAAAATACCGCGCGCGCATATTTTCGCTCACGACCATCGCGGTGCCGATCTCATCCGTGATCGGCTCTCCTCTATCCTCCCTGATCCTGACCGCCATGAATGGCTGGCTCGGCCTGGACGGCTGGCGGTGGGTGTTCCTGATCGAGGGCGCCCCGGCGGTGATCATTGGCCTGCTCATCGCTGTCCTTCTGCCCCGCGATCCCACACGGGCATCGTTTCTGACGCCGACGGAGCAGAGCACCGTCGCCACGCTGATCGCCGGTGAGCGCCGCGAGCGCGAACGCCGGCAACGTTTTTCCGTTGGCGATGCCATGCGCGACCGGCGGGTCCTGCTGATGTGCCTCGTATCGGTGGGCATTGTCATCGGAACCACCGGTGCCGCGATCTGGATGCCCCTGTTCGTGAAGAGCTTTGGTTTCTCGGCTCTGGAAACGGGCTTCGTGGCAGCCATTCCGTCGCTCTTCACGGTGGGCGCGGTGCTGTTTTGCGGCTGGAACGCCGACCGCACGGGGCGTCCGGTCGCGCATGTGGTGGTGCCCTTTCTCTGCTCCGCCTGCGGCTTCCTCATCACGGCATCGGTCCATTCGCCGCTGCTCGGCTTGCTCGGGCTCGCCATTGGCGTGGCGGGGATTTCCTCGGCGGTTCCATCCTTCTGGACGTTGCCGACGGAACTCTTGACCGGGACGGCCAGCGCGGCAGGAATCGCACTCATCAATTCGGTTGGCAGCATTGGCGGATTCATCGGTCCCTACGTCATCGGCTGGATCCGGACGCAGACCGGGGGATTTTCAAGCTCTCTCGTGTTTCTTGCCGCCGTCATGACCATGGCGGCCTGCATGGTGCTGGTCGTGAACATGCTCATGCAAGACGGATTGCGCCGCGACATTGAGAGATGATCTCCGGAGAACGAATGGCGGCATAACTTATCAAGCGTCGGGAGAAGGCACCGTATCAGCTACCGTTTCAGCTTGTGCGCGACACCATGTTCACGCTCCCACCGCCCTGTAAGCCCTGGCTCGATGAACGGCCCTGCCCGATCTCCATCTGCGCCGCGTCGCAAAATTCTGCGAGACCACCCGCGAGTTGCAACGCCAAAGGATTCGCCTGCGGCGCAACGACCAGTGCCATCTCCGTCTGGTCGATTGGCGCAAACCCGTCCTCCGGCGTCAGGATGCGGTGCTCAGGAAGAATGGCGATCTCCGAGAGAATGCCGAGCCCAAGCCCGGCAGCGACAGCCGCCTGAATGCCGGTCAAATTGGCGCTCGTATAAGCCATGTGCCAGGAGCGTCCCGCGGCTTCCATCGCATGGATGGCCCGATTGCGGTAAAGACACCCCTGCGGAAACCCGATCAACGGAATGGACGAGCCGGTAAGATCGATCCGATGGTCCCGGCTGGTGATCCAGTGGATGCGTTCCGGCCAGACCGCGATGCCGCCTGCCTCGCCGGCATCGCGCTTAAGCAGCGCCAGATCGAGTTCACCACGTTCCAGGTCACGACGAAGATACACGCTCTGGTCCGCCCTGACGTCGAGCCGCAAATTTGGCCGTGAGCGGGCAAAACGCGCCAGAAGCCGAGGCAGACGGTACGCCGCAAAATCTTCCGGAATGCCAAGCCGGATGACACCGCTCTGGGTGGGGCGCGTCAGAACATCACGCGCCTCCTCCGTCAGTGACAAAATTCGCCGCGCATAAGAGAGAAGGCGCTCGCCATCCTCGGTGAGGGAAACCTGCTTGCCGGTTCGGTTCAGCAGCAGTTTGCCCAGATCATCCTCCAGCCGCCGGATCTGCTGGCTGACCGTCGATTGCGTTCGGTGAACGCGCTCACCCGCGCGTGTGAATCCGCCGGCGTCCACGACCGAGACAAAGCTACGCAGGAGTTCGAGGTCAAGCATGGTTCACAACATTCATTTATCCACTAGAGACAATTATATCATTTAATTTCCAAATATGAAGCCGTGAGGCCATATCGGGCGGCAAAGGAGAACCATGATGTCCGCCTCGCCTTCCGATGCCATCGCCCGGCCCACCGCCAACCTGTTGCCACTCTCCATCGCCGCCTTCTGCCTGCTCTGGAGCACCGCCTTTGTTGCCGGGAAAATCGGCGTCACGAACTGCCCTCCCCTGGTCCTGCTCGCGGCCCGGTTTTCACTGGCCGGCATCCTGATCCTGGGCGTCTCCCTCGGGCGCCGTGGCATGTGGACATTTTCGTGGCGTGACGTCTGGGTCTTCGCGCTACTGGGGATCGTGAACAACGCGCTCTATCTCGGCTTGGCTTATATGGGTCTGCGGACGATCTCGGCCGGCCTCGGCGGCCTGATTGTCAGCGCCAATCCGATTTTCACGGCGATCTTCGCGGCACTTCTCCTTGGTGAACGACTCACGGGGCGGAAGCTGCTGGGATTGGCGCTTGGCATTGCGGGCGTCACCATCATCGTCGCCCACCGGCTTTCGGCGGGGACCGACAACGCCACCGGCGTTCTGCTGACAGTGGCCGCGCTTGCCTCCATCGTCGCCGGAACCATCCTGTTCAAGCGGCTCGCCCCGCAAGGCAATCTCTGGATCGGGAACGGCATTCAAAATCTTGCGGCCGGCCTCCTGCTCACGCCATTCGCGCTGTCCGTCTCCGCCTGGGGTGGCATCGAGCTCAGTGCCCGTTTCCTGGCTGCGTTCGCGTTCCTGGTCCTGGGCGGTTCAATTCTCGCCTACGCGCTCTGGTTTCACCTGCTGACGGTCTGCGGCGCCACAAAGGCAAGCTCGTTCCATTTCGTGATGCCACCGCTCAGCATGCTGTTGGCGTGGGTCGTATTGGGCGAACCCTTGTTCCCCTATGATCTGCTGGGGATCATTCCCGTGGCCGCTGGCATCTATCTGGTCAGCTCCCCGATGAGAAAGCCCACAACAATTCACGCCAAATGTTAGCGAGCCGTCAAATATCCCGAAATGACTCCGCTGCGGTCCGTCTCGGCGGCGAACTCTCCCTTGCCGGCGTGGCCGCCAGGTTCCCCTGCATACAGGTCTTCGTGTCGTTCAGCCCCAGACAGCATTTTCGAAGGCGTCGAGGGGGATTTTGAGATACCGGCGCCCATTGCTCTCGGCTTCCGGAAGCCGCCCTCCGGCGATGTTGACCTGCAATGCGGCGAGCATCAATTTCGGGATCGGCAAGGTCCTGTCGCGCTGCGTCCGCAATTTTGTAAAACTCGTTTCGTCCTGTCCGCAGATATGGGCGTTCTGCGCTTTTTGCTGGGCGACCGTGCTCTCCCAAGCCGGCGCGCGGCCACCGGGTTGATAGTCATGTCCGGTGTAGAGCCGCGTCTGATCCGGCAAAGCGAGAATGCTCTGGAGGCTGCGCCAAAGTGCGTGCGCATCGCCGCCTGGAAAATCAGCGCGCGCGGTTCCGCTATCGGGCATGAACAGTGTATCGTGAATAAAGGCTGCATCACCGAAGACATAGGTGATCGAAGCCAGGGTGTGACCGGGCGAGAACATCACGTGTCCCTCGATCTCGCCCAATCGGAAGCGCTCTCCATCCGCGAAGAGATGATCCCATTGAGAGCCGTCCGTCGGGAAATCATCAGGGAAATTATAGAGATTTTTCCAGATTCGTTGAACGCCAACGACATGCTCGCCGATCCCGGTCGGCGCGCCCGTAAGCTCCTTGAGATAGGAGGCGGCCGAAAAATGATCGGCATGGGGGTGCGTGTCCAGAATCCACGCGACGGTCAGCCCGTTTGTCCGGACATAGTGAAGGATGGCGTCCGCCGATGTCGTTGCGGTGGAACCCGATTTCTCGTCGTAATCCAAGACCGGGTCGATGATCGCGCAGAGATGGGTGGCCGGGTCGCTCACGACATATTGCACGCTGTAGGTCCGTGGGTCGAAGAATGCCTGGACCCGTGGCCGCGTGGCGACGTTGTGGTCCGCGTGAAGTGGCGTATCGGCGATGTCTTGGTTCATGCCCGTCATCCTGTCGCTAGGTTTGAAACAGCGTCGATAGACTGCGGAAAATCATATAAAAGGCGACGACGAAAATCAGCGCCGCGAAAACCGTGGTCAACCGGCCAGTGCTGCCGGCGAGGCGCCTGGCGATCCGGGAGCCGAAAAAGCTGCCGACGATCCCCCCGATGATAAACACCAGGGCCAGATTCCAATCGACCAGACCGGATCGCCCGTAATTCAAAGCGGTTGTCAGCCCGAACGCGGTGACGGCGACCAGCGAGGTGCCGACGGCGTTCAGAATAGGCATGCCCGTGGCACCGACCAGACCGGGCACGATCAAAAATCCGCCACCAATGCCGAAGAAGCCGGAGAACAGCCCGGTGCCAACGCCGAAGCCCAGCACTTTCGGGGCATTGTGCCGATTGCATGTCGCACCTGGGATGCCGGCATTCTTGCGGCCGCGCAACATGAGAACACCGACCAGCACCATGATCAACGCAAAGAGAAACAATAATTTCTGGCCGTTGAACGCCTTGCCGGCACTCGACCCGAGGATGGCGCCGGCGATGCCCGCCGCGGCATAGAGGCCACCGCAACGCCATTTCACATTGCCGGCTTTGCCGTGGTTCAACAGCCCGATGGCGGCGTTGGCGGCAACCGCGAAGGCGCTGGTGCCAATGGCGATATGCGGATTTTTGACGCCGACCAGATAAACCATCAGCGGCACAGCCAGGATGGAGCCGCCGCCGCCGACCAGACCGAGCGTAAAGCCCACCAGCACACCCGATATGGCGCCAAGGCCAATGTGCAGCATGTCCATGCTCAACCGGCCCGATCATCGTGCGTGGCGTGCAAGCGGTCGGGTCTTTCTACGACGACGTCAGATCCCGTGATCGGCGTGGCAACCGCAACATCGTCAATCAGCGTTTTGAAAGCCATTCTATCCGTAATGCTCCAGGAAAAAATGCGGTTCACCGTCGTTTGCGCGGGAACACGGCCCACGGGGAAGCGACGGCGCTCATACCATTTTCGGGAAGCGAGAGGTTGTTGATTTCTCAGTTGACACACCGAAACGTGTCAACTGAGAAGGATCACATTCTAGTAGGTTTTATAGGGCAGGAATTTCCCTGACATCGTGACGCTGACGCGATCCCCCTTGGGATCCGCTTCCCGCTGGATATCCATGGAGAAATCGATCGCGCTCATGATGCCGTCACCGAATTCTTCGTGAATGAGCTCCTTGACCGTGCTGCCATACACGGAGACAATTTCGTACCAGCGGTAGATCAGAGGATCGGTCGGCACGGCGCTCGGCAGCGAGCCTTTATACGGCGTCACCTGAAGCCAGGCGACCGCTTCGTCGGAGAGTTCGAACAGCTTGCCGACGATCTCGGCCTGCGCCTTGGTGAAGGTCATCTGGCCGAGGCAGGCGGCGGTCGTCCATTCCTTGCTCTGGCCGACCGCCTTGGCGATGTCGGCCCATTTGAGATTCTTGCGTACTTTGGCGGCACGAATCAGGGTGGTTACGTCAGAACGATCGGTAATCATGAAGTACTCCATTGTGTCGTGATAAAAATAACGGGTTGTGAATCCGCTATACGGAAAGCCTGGAAGTGAGTTGGTCGCCGCGCCATTGTTCCATGACGAGTGCGGTCGCGTCGTCGCGGATGGTGCGCCAGGATGCCTCGGGATGCGGGACGCCTTGCAGCATGACGGGCGCCGATTTCGTCTTCAGGCGGATGACCGGCTGCGCATGGCTGTAGCCGTCATGCCCCAGCTCCAGGATATCCCGGGCGATGGTCTCTGCCTGCTTGGCGATCGGCTCGATAAAGCGGCAGGGCCTACCGCCCAGGCTGATGCAGTCGCCCAGCGCATAGATATGCGACGCGCTGGTCCGCAAGGTCACGGGATCGACGGCAACACCTTGATTGAACGCGAGACCGGCATTGCGCGCGAGCCGGCTTTCGGTGACCAGCCCGGTCGCGGCGACGACGATGTCGACATCGAAAGCCTGACCGCAGGCCGTGGTGATGTGCTTTCCGCCATCGGCGCCCGCAACCACCCCAGCCACCATGACCTGGCCGACGAACCGGACGCCGAGCGCTCCAAGCCCGCGTTCAACCCGCGCTGAAGCGGGCTCCGGCAGCAGCCCGGCCAGCGGCGCGACTTCGCGGTCGAGCAGCGTGACGCGATGTCCCGCGCGGGCGAAATCCTCGGCCAGTTCACAGCCCACCATGCCCGCGCCGACGATGGCGATGCGCTTCGTGCCGTCAGCCAATTGTTTGTACAGTCCGGACCACGCGGCCAAATGGTTGATGCTCCAGCACAGGGACGCCGGCAGCGATGGCAGCGATGCCGGACGCGCGCCATGGGCCAGCACGAGATGGGAATAGGCGATCGTGCCGCGGGTCGTGCGCAGTTCGCGGCGTGCTTTAGAAATGCCGACCGCAATCGTGTCGGTCAACAGCCGGACACCGAGACGCCCGGCGATGGCGGCCCCCGCTTCGCGACAAAGCGAGGCCGGTGTCCGCCCGCGGGCGAGTGCAACCGAGAGTTCGGGTTTGTTGTAGACCTCTCCGGTGCAGCCCGTGACGAGCATGATCGGCGTCGATGGGCTCAGGGCGCGCACCGCCTCGGCGACCGCCCAGCCGGCGACACCGGCGCCGACGACGACGACGCCGGGTTTGGCGTGCCGCAGAACGGGCAGGCTCAGCACAGGCGGCGCTTCACGGGCGTTATATGGTTCAAAATCGGTTTTTTTCACGCCGCAGATCGGGCATTCCCAGTCATCCGGAATGTCCTCGAAGCGCGTGCCGGGAGCGAGCCCGCTATCCGGATCGCCCAACTCCTCGTCATAGATCAGGCCACAGGCGCGGCAGAGGAATTTGCGCCATATTTCGGCCGCAGCCGCTTCTGCCAGGGCCGCGCTCATGCGGGCAGCTCCTCACGGGAGAGCCGCGCCATTTCCCAACGCAGATGCTTGATCGCCGGCGTGACGATGGCGACGAAATGCGATTCGCGAATGCGCCGTTGCGGTGCTGACGTCATCAGATAACCACGCGCGCCTTGGTGCAGCAAAGCTGATTGCGCCGCCCGGAGGGCGAACTCGGCCCCTTGCACGCGGGCGTCGAGCACATCAAGCAGGTAATCGCGGCTGCCATCATAAGGGGTTTGGGCGAGCGCCATGATGCGGCCCGAAAGTTCGTCCAATTCGCCGCGCAATTCGTCCGGCCGTTCGCTGAGGAATTGGTTGACGTGACCCAGCATTGGTTCGACCTCAAGGATCGAGTCGATGCTGCCCTGCGCGACGCCAAGCGCCATGCCCGTCTGCAACAGGATAAACGCGCCGCGGATCCGCGCGATCAGCGGCCGGGCCGGGTCGGCGACCAGATCGGCCTCCGAGACAAAGTAATCGACGAGCCGCACGCCCCAGGTGGCCGTTCCCTCCATGCCGGAGAATTGCGGGCAGGCGCGCAATTCGACCCGCTCGTCGCAATGCAGGATGAACAGGATTTCGTGGGACACGGTGCCGTCGTCGCGCTCGACGGCGGCTACGGCGCCGCAATATTGACCCGGGCCGATATGGCTAACCCAGGGGAGCGAGCCATTGACGCGATAGCCACCCGGCACCTTGCGGGCGCGGAAGAGCATCGGCTCGATGCCGGACAGCGCCTTCATCGGGTTGGACAAGGCGGTGCCGCCCAGGGTTTTGGCGCGGGCGTGGTTATCGAGGACGGCACCGGTGAGCGCGGGGTTGGCCGATTGTTCCAGATAAATGCCGCACACGTCATGCGACCACATCAGAAAGCCGGTCGACCCGCATACGCGGCTCGCCGCCTGCATCGCGGCGATGGAAAGACCGAGCTTGCCGCCGTACCGGTTGAGGTGAACGCCCAAAGCCCCCGCCTCGCCCAGTGCCGCCATGATCTCCCGCGGATAATGACCATCATGATCGATTTGCGTGACGGCCGCACGCAGGGGGCCCTGCGCAATCGCGGTGACCTGTTCAATCACCGAGGCGTCGTCCCACTGGTGTTCGGGGGGCGCCTGGAGGGCACTTGCGACTGTCATGGTTGGGATACCTCGTATTCTGGAGACACGGATTTAGACGAAGCGGGAGGCAAAAAGTCAGTCGGCCAGGCCGATCTCGAAGGCGATCGGATTGCGCATCGTGTTCGCGACCGGCGAATAGAAATTCGCGATCCGCACGATTTCATCCAAGGCCTCGCGGCTCGCATCGCCCTCGACCGCAACCTTCACGCGGATGGCCTGAAAGCCCATTTCGGGCGGCAGCTTGGCCGCGCCGCCGGCGCCCCAAGCGGCGGAATTGCCGATGTCACCTTCGAGGAACAGCTCGAGGCTCGTCAGCTTCACATTCTTCCAGGTTGCCACGGCGGTGATGCCGACGGCCAGGCAGCCGCCCAGCGCGGAGAGCACGATTTCGCCCGGCGCCGGCGCCGTGTCCTGCCCAAACAGGTGCAGCGGCTCGTCGACCACGACCGGGGCATGTTTGCCGACATAGCTGAGGGTGCGATACTGCCCTTCGACGACGGTACGGACATGGTTGGTCCCACGACGGTCCGGATTGTTGCGGCCCATCTCGGCAAATCCCATCAACCCGTCCCGGTCGATCGGCCGGAGATAGGTCTTCACGGTTTTCGGCTCGGCGGTATTCGTCACGGTTGTATTCCCTTTCAAATTCCAGGCGCCTTGAGCGCATCAAGGCTATCCTGGTTCACTGAACAGCAACGACCATGCCAAAACAAAAACTTTAGAATTTTCACCGGATTTTGCTGGTTCAGCGGACTTTCTTATGCCGCCTTACGGCCTCACCCGCGTTTCGAGACAGTCGACAATGTCAACATTGTCGACATTGTCGACCATACCCCGGAGACGTCTCACAGACCGCTTTTTTTCCAGCGATAGGTCAATTGGCGGGCGGTCAGGCCGAGCAATTGCGCGGCGCGCGACTTATTCCCGCCGCATCGCCTGACAGCATCCTGCAAATCCGCGGCCGAATGGGAATCCGCACCGGCATAAGGGCGAGATGACCAAACTGGCAGCGGGCCTGTTCCCCGCTCGTCCTGCGCGATGCGCGCGCGCCCTGAATCTGGCGCGTCAGCTGACAGGATGGCCTCGATATCGTAGCCGTTCAGGACCGTTTTGTCGGCGAGCAGAACGATGCGTTCTATGACATTTGATAGCTGCCGGATGTTACCCGGCCAAGGATGATCCTTCAGCCGCTCGAGTGCGTCCGGCGTCAGATTCACGTTCCGCCGGTTCGCCTGATTCACGCGGTTCACGAAATGTGTCGCCAGCAAGGGAATGTCGCTAAGGCGATCGGCAAGCGAAGGCAGCTTGATCGGGATCACGTTCAACCGATAAAAGAGATCCTCACGAAACCGCCCCTGCGCAACTTCGTTCTGCAGATCGCGATTTGTTGCCGCCACGAGGCGGACATCCACCTTCGTCTCTCGTTTGGCGCCAAGCCGAGCAATCGTACCTTCCTGCAACGTGCGCAGAAGTTTTGTCTGCATCATCAGCGGCATTTCGCCGATTTCATCGAGAAAGATGGTGCCGGTATTCGCCTGTTCGAACCAGCCCGCCCGCGCGTCGCTGGCCCCCGTGAAGGCGCCACGTTCATGACCGAACAATTCAGACTCAAACAGCGTGTCAGGAATCGCAGCGCAGTTCACATTGATGAAGGGGCGATCGCAGCGGGGGCTGGCAAGATGCAGCGCGCGGGCGAACAGCTCCTTACCCGTGCCGGATTCGCCAAGCAACAGGACGCTCGCATTCGCCGTTGAGATCTGCTCCAACTCGGCGATGGCGCGCAACAGCGGCGGCGAGGTTCCAATAATGCCATACCGGACCGTAGCGTTTGCCAGCGCCCGGGCAAGCAGATCGTTATGCTGTTCAAGCCCGCGCGTCTTTTCCTGCAATGCCTCATTCAGCTGCAACAATTGGCCGATCAGCGCTGAAAGGGTGCGCAGGATCATGGCATCGTCTGCAAGCGGCCGATTGCGATGACGAATCCGATGGCATGCCAGAACCCCGATGGTCTTGTGCCCAAGCGTAATCGGCACGGCGATGAAGGAGACGGGCTCGGCAGGCAGCCGGTGACGCTCTACCGCACGCGCCAGGAATATCGGCTCAGTGTGGATGTTCTGGACGATGATCAATTGGCCATTCGCCAGCACACGCCCCGTAATTCCTTCACCGAGTGCGTATTTTCCGCGCTCGACTTCCTCGTTTGTCAGGCCATATGAATGACGAACTCGATAGGTTTTTGTTATTGAATCGTAAAGAACGATCCGGCCACGATTCAGGCCGAGCATTTCGGACAATAGATGCAGCACTTCCCGCAGAAGGAGATCAAGGACCAGCCCCTTGCTGAGTTGTGCCATCACATTCTGGATCAGCAGCATCTCCTGGCTTCGCCAAAAGGCAGATGATTGCTCCGGTTCATCAGACAACCGCATGTTGGCGTCTTCAACCACAGCTTGAGATAATTCGCCTGAAGAGTGCCGCATGACGGATCAACGCTCATCGTCCGGTTTTGAAATGTGATGTATCTATTATCTTATCCCTGGGGATCAAGGCACGGCACGTCTGCATCACCATTTTGCCGGTTCGTCCCCGACAGGCGTTCGCCGGAGCGTCGCCACTCCGACTCTCTGGCAGGCCCACCCCCTCACTCGGCGGCGGCAGCCATGCGGGCTGAAACCTCGGCTTTGGACGTATCCGGCTTGTAGGTCACATACAGCGCCAGCCCGGTGCAGATCATGCCGCCGATGATGTTGCCGATCGTGACCGGGATCTGGTTCCAGACCAACCATTGGCTCACGGTGATGGGCGCGCCCAGCATGATCGCGGTCGGGATGGCGAACATGCTGACCACACAGTGCTCGAAGCCCATCACCACGAAAGCCATGATCGGCAGCCAGGCGGCGACGACCTTGCCGATCACGCTACGGGAGACCAGCGCCAGAACGGCGCCGAGGGAAACCATCCAGGTGGCGAAAATGCCCTTGACCAGGGCGGTCCACCACCCCGCAGCGCCGGCATGCACATAGGGGATCACCTTGGCCAGGCCGATGGCCATCACCTTGGCGCCGACCGCGTCCGGGGCCTCAGTGAAAAATTTCGTGCTGACGGCGGCATAGAGGAAGCCATAGGTCAGCGCGCCAATCAAATGGCCGATATATACGAACACCCAGTTGCGCAGCACCTGGCCGAGACTGACGCGCCCGGCGAAGGCGGCAAACGGCAGCAGCGCGCAGTTGCCCGTAAAAAACTCCAGGCTCAAAAGCGTGATCAGGATGAAGCAGAAAGGGAACAGCAACGCCCCGACGAGCCCGTTGCCACTCAGCCCTCCGGCGGCGGCATCCACGCTGATGCCCAACCCCACGAAGGCACCGGCCAACGCGCCTCGGACCAGCATGTCGAAGACACCAAGCTTTGCTTTCTTTATGCCACTATCGAGCATAGCGCCCGTCAATTCGAGGGGGGGAACGTAATCCACAGTTATTTCCAATACGAGTTTGTCAGTGATGAACGAGACGAATGCGCGTTGGCGCAGCATGAAGTCTGCGATCGTGAGGTGCAGGCAAGCGTGGCGCTCCGCGCATGACGTATCTTTCGAATCCGATGGCCGCCGGATAGACAGACCGGTCTGTCTATCCGGCGGCCCTCCCCCCGAGCAACTGCCGTGCCAAAGTCCGGCGGCCGCCAAAAAACCGCCAAAATAACGACCAAAACTATGAAATTGCCCGCGAATTCTGCTAGAAGCCCTTCGCGCCATGGCTAAAATTACCTCCAAATTCTCTGAAATCGACAAAAAAGACTATAATTTAATCTGAATTATGCAAAAAAGGACTACAGAATGGGCAAAACGCTGTCCGCGTCGGCACTGAACGGGACGAAGTGTGCGTTGGCTTCCCCGCAGGCGCGCATCCTGGAGGTCGCGCGCGAGCTATTCTGTCGCGACGGCATCCACGCCACGGGCATCGATCGGATCCTGAGCGACGCCGGCGCCTCCAAAATGACGCTCTATGCGCGCTTTGGCTCCAAAACAGGGCTATTGCGCGCCGTGCTTCTGGAAGAGGGGGAGGAATGGCGCAATCGCTTCTTTGCGCAGATCGGCACCGTCGGCACCGATCCGGCGACGCAATTGCGCGCCATCATCCCCGCCCTAAAAGCATGGTTTTCCGGAGAGCGTTTCTATGGCTGCGCCTTCATGAATGCAGTCGCGGAGCATCAGAAGGGGGAACCCTGGCTACGCGAACTCGCCGCCGCGCATCACCGCAAGATCCTCGCAGAGTTGGACAATTTGGCCGAAAGGGCCGGCTATGCCGAACCGCCACTGTTGGCGCGCCAATTGCTGCTGTTGATCGACGGGACGATCGCGGCGCTGATGGTGAGTGGCGATCCCCTGGTGCTGGACATCGCCTCGCGAAATCTTGACGCCATCCTCTCCACTGCGCAGCGTGCCGGGCCCGGCAACGACGTGCGAGGCGATACTTCGGAGCGGATCGGCCCCACCAACAAGTGAGCGGAGGCGCCGCACAGGAGCGTGACGGTTAGGGCGAGGGTTTGAGCAATGTCCTGATCTTGTCGGCATCCTCGGGCGTTGCCGGATTGTAGATCACCATCGTGAGATCGGGCCGACCATCGACGGCGAAGGCCGAGAATTCCATCGAAAGCGGCCCGACGGTGCGATGATGCAGGACTTTCATGCCGTCGCCATGCGCCCGCACATCGTTGTCGCGCCACATCGCCGCGAACTCCGGACTGGTCGTGCAGAGTTCGTCGACAAGCGATTGCACGTTCCGCGCCGCGCCGGCGCGCGCCACGTCAGCGCGGAACGACGCCACGACGTACCGCGCAACGCTTTGCCAGTTAGACTGCGCCGCGCGGATGTGCGAATCGTGGAATATCATGCGCAACACATTGCGCTGGCCCTCCGGCAGCGTGCTGTAGTCGGTCAAAACCGCGGCGGCGGCTTTATTCCATGCGATCACATCCCACGTGGCCGTTCGAATAAAAGCGGGACTATATTCCAACGTGTCGAGCACGCGTTGCAAACGCGGCGTGATGCCTTCGGGCGCGCGATAGCGAACTTCGGGCGGGCGGCCCAAACCGAGTAGAAACAGGTGCTCGCGCTCGGCGTCCGTCAGCATCATCGCCTGCGAGATGCGCTCGAGCACATCAGCGGATGGTGCACCGCCTCGTCCCTGCTCCAGCCATGTGTACCACGTGGCGCTGACATTGGCGCGTTGCGCCACCTCCTCGCGGCGGAGGCCCGGCGTACGGCGCCGCGCTACGGGAAAGCCGAACGCGGTCGGATCGAGTTTCGCGCGGCGATCCTTCAGATAGATCCCCAGCAGGTTTTCATTCGCGTACGGCATCATCATCCTGTTAGCGATTATACCGGTATATGGTCACTACTTTACCATCATATTAGATCGGCCGAAATTACAAGTCGAGTTTAGCAAGGAGTTCTGCGGTGACACTGAAGGACAAACGCGTGCTGGTGATCGGCGGCGGTTCCGGCATCGGATTTGGCATAGCCCAGGGCGCCGCGAAAGAAGGCGCGCAAGTCGTGATCGCCTCGCGCGATGCGAAGAAGATCGCCGAAGCCGCGCAAACCATCCGCGCGTCATCGGCGGCCATCGACGTGCGCGATGAAAGCAACGTCGCGCAGTTCTTCAAGGATCATGGCACGTTCGATCACATCGCCTTCACGGCGGGCGATTGGGATGGTGTCGTGCCCGGCGCGCTTGCCGATCTCGATCTGGCGAAGGCGGCGGGAGGGCTGACGACGCGGTTCTGGGGCGCCGTGGCCGTGGCCAAGCATGGCGCGACCAAGCTGCCACCCGACGGCTCCTACACCATCACCAACGGCATGCTCGCGTACAAACCCAGGAAGGGCCTCCCCATGGTGACGGCTGGCGCCTGCGCCGTGGAAGGGTTGGCGCTCGGCCTTGCCGTCGACCTGGCGCCGGTGCGCGTGAACTGCGTGTGCCCCGGCCTAATCGACACCGAGATCTGGGACGCGTTCCCCGAGGGCTATCGCGAGAGGCTGACGGCCATGGCGCAGAAACAACTCGTGCCACGTCCCGGGCAGCCCGCCGAAGCCGCGGAAGCCTATCTAACCTGCATGCGCAACAGCTTCCTGACCGGACAGACCATCAAGATCGAAGGCGGAATAGCGCTCGCCGGCTGATCGCTTCGCTCGACAATAGCCTCGACAATAGCCTCGACAATAGCAAGGAGAGTTCTCATGCGTATCTTCATGACCGGCGCCGCTGGATTCATCGGCACCGCTACAACCCGGGAATTGATCACGAATGGCCACCAGGTGGTGGGCCTCGCCCGCTCCGACGCCAACGCCGCGGCGCTGAAAGCGGCCGGCGCGGAGGTGCATCACGGTTCGCTCGAAGATCTCGACAGCCTGCGCGCGGGCGCGGCTGATGCCGATGGCGTGATCCACCTCGCCTTCATCCATGATTTCTCGAAATTCGCGGAGAACGGGCAGATCGACAAACGCGCCATCGAAGCGATGGGCGATGTGCTGGAGGGCACCCACAAGCCCTTCATCGTCACCTCGGGAACGGGTCTCATCGCACCGGACGTGGTGATCACTGAAGAGATGCGACGTGACGCCAGCGCGCATGTTCCGCGCGTGTCTGAACAAGCCGGCCTGGCTTATGCGTCACGCGGCGTGCGCGCGATGGCAATACGCTTGCCGCAAGTGCACGGCGGTGACGGCAAGGCGGGCTTGATCACGTATCTATTCGAAGACGCGCGCCAAAAAGGCACCGCCGCTTATGTCGGTGATGGCAGCGCCCGTTGGGCCGCGGGGCATAGGCTGGACGTCGCCCGCCTCTACCGGCTCGCATTGGAGAAAGGCGTGGCGGACGGCATCTATCATGCCGTTGGTGAAGAAGGCATACCCCTGCGTGAAATCGTCGAGGTGATTGGCCGCGCTCTGAATGTGCCCACGGTCTCGATCAAACCGGAAGAAGCCGGCGATTATTACGGCCCGCTCGCAATGTTCGCCGGCCTCGATATGCCCGCATCCAGCGCTTTGACGCAGAAATGGCTGGGCTGGACACCGACGCAGATCGGCCTCATCGCGGACATCGGCCAGCCAGGTTATTTCACGAGCTGAAAAACCGCCTGGCTCATCGTCATCATCAGCTTCTGTGCTGCGTCTCGGCGATGAGGCACGATCTTTGGAGACTCGGACCGTGGCAAAAAAATAGCATACTGCAGAGTGGTTGCGGGGCCTCGCAACCACTCTGCCGAACACAGCTCACCGCCCCTCACGGCGGCAAAGAGGCGTTATGCCACCACGCATCCGGTTCCGATCAATTTATCGACCGGCTGGTTCGCTTGGTCGCCCCACTGTCATGACGCATTGAGCTTAACGTCAAGCGTATCAAGAGCCCTCTGAAAGACTCCCTCATGTACCATGGGGATCAGTTGCACATCGTCATTCGCCGATGCCGTCCAGTCAGCTGTCCACACGGCAAGGCACCCATCCGCTGAGGTTACTGGATGAAGTTCCACGCCGGAATGATAATTCATCCAAGGTAGTGCGCTCGCGTTGATTTTGTAACGAAAGGCGCAGTCGGGGTCGGACATATAGGTCAGTTGCTCGTGTAACTTCCCATCGCCGAACCGAAAGTCGCGCACGCCGGAGATTTTGTCTGACCGCACATTACCGAGCATATGCATATCGGAGATCTCGGGATGCCACCCATCCATGCCGGCAAAGTCTCGCATCTCCTGCCAGACCCGAAGATGCGGCGCGCGAAGCACCGAGGAACAAAAAACCTTGGCGGGCCGGAACCCTTGCCACCGCACGGCATTTGCCGGAGCGGCCGCCCCCTTCAGCTGCGTGACCAATGCCGCCAAGCCGGGCGCGAAAACGGCCTTGGAGACAATGTCCGTATAAACGCCCTGATCCTCGCCTCGCTCATCAAAGGTCGCCGACCAGCGTGCGAAGGTGACATTGCCGTTCGTGACGGGAATGAGCTCGATGGTGGCGACGTAGTTCGCCACCGGAAATGCGGGCGTCTCAAAGTTATACGAAAACCTGTAGCGACTGTCGTCTAGCATCAGGAGGCGCTCACGCGCGTGACCGCCATCTTTAAACTGTAGCGACCTTATGCATCCCACGGCATCCGCGTCCAGGCCGTTCTCGATCGCGGAGCTTGCAATCGCGGGATGCCAGGATGCCAGCGCGCCGAAATCGCGGATCGCGGCCCATACGGCCTCGACCGGCGCATCGATGATGGTGCTCGCATAACCAACGGCCATGAAATTTTTCCTTCTCTGATCAGCGTGTGATATGTTTGAAGCGGCGGGTCTGCTCGATCAGCGCGGCTTCGCTCGGCAGGCGTTCCATGCTGGAGGCGCCGTAGAAGCCATGACAATCCGGGCAGCGCGCAAGGATGTACTGTGCGTCGTTGGGCTCGGCAATAGGGCCGCCATGGCAGAGCAGGATGATATCGGACCGCACCGCGCGGCCGGCCGCAGCAATGGCGTTGATCCGCGCCACGCAATCGTCCAGTGTCATGGAGGTGGTCGCGCCGATCGAACCGCCGGTGGTCAACCCCATATGTGCAACCAGGATGTCTGCGCCCGCTTGCGCCATCGCGCGCGCATCGTCCGGGGTGAAGACATAGGGCGTCGTCAGAAGGTCCTTGGCATGCGCCATGCGAATCAAATCTACCTCCAGCCCATAGCTCATGCCGGTTTCTTCTAACGAGGTGCGAAACGTTCCGTCGATCAACCCGACGGTCGGAAAATTCTGCACACCGGAGAAACCAAGCGCGCTGAGTTGATCCAGAAAATGGTCGAAGTGACAGAAGGGATCGGTCCCGTTGACGCCGGCGAGCACCGGTATTTTTCGTACCACCGGCAAGACCTCGCGCGCCATCTCGACGACAATGTCATTCGCGTTACCATAGGCAAGCATGCCTGCGAGCGAGCCGCGGCCGGCCATCCGGTAGCGCCCGGAATTATAGATGACGATCAGGTCGATGCCGCCGGCTTCCTCACATTTGGCCGAAAGACCGGTGCCGGCCCCACCGCCCAAGATCGGTTGTCGGTCACGGACCATGGCATTGAAGCGGCTCATTATGTCGGCACGACGAATCCTGGGCATTTTATGCATTCCTCATGATGTTATGAAATTGGTCCAGCAGGGCGGCTGAGAAGCGCGGGTCGTTGAGCGCGTGTGGCACACGGATCAGCCGGCGCTGGTCGGTCTGGCGCACGGTCCGCTCCAACGCCTCGAAGAGGGCCGCGTCCGCAGCGGGGTCATAAAACGTCGCACCCGGTGCATCCAAGGCTGAAACGCCGCCCATCGGCAGCAGGAACCTGACCGGACCTTGACAACGGTTGAGACGTTCGCCGATCCATTCTCCGATCAGGGCATTCTCCTCCGGAGTCGTCCGCATGAGCGTCACTTGGGGGTTATGTATATAGAGGTTGCGGTCACGATAGTGCGCCGGCACGGTGTCCAGCGCGCCAAAATTTACCATGTCGAGCGCGCCGCAGGATCCGATATAGGGCAAGCCGGTTCTGGCAATGGCGCCGAAGCGATCCGTTGTGCAGGGAAAAACGCCCCCCATCAGCAGATCGCAGACCTCGGTGGTGGTGACGTCGATCACCGCAGCGACCAGACCGGAATCCGCCAGCTTCTCCATGGACTGGCCGCCTGTGCCCGTGGCGTGGAACACCAGACAATCATGCGTGTCCCGCAGCAATTCAACGAGGCGGTTCACGCAAGGAGTCGTCACGCCAAACATCGTAATGCCCACCGCCGGCCGGTCGGAGGCAGACATTTGCGGCGGTGTGCAGACCATGCCCGCCATGGCGTGGGCCGCGTTTGCCAGAACGATCCGGGAAATACGGTTAAGTCCCGCAAGGTCGGTTACCGAATACATCATCGAGATATCGCTGGCGCCGACATACGGCGCCACGTTACTGGACGCGACGGTCGAGACGAGCAGCTTCGGCACGCCGATCGCCAAGGCCCGCATCGCCGGTGCGATAAGCGCGGTGCCGCCAGAGCCGCCCAGCCCGAGCACGCCTCCGATATCGTCACGCGATTGAAGAAAGCGTTCCAGGGCGATGGCCATCGCCGCGATCGACCGGCCCCGGTCTCCCGTAAAAACCGCCTGAGGCCCTTCCGGATGATAGCGCGCCACCTCCGCCGGCTCGACATCAGCACCCGGGCCCTGCGCGTAAGTTGAAACGTCGACAATGCATGCGGCCACGCCCTGTTCGAGGGTGATTTGCTTCACGTAGCTCAGTTCCGCGCCCTTGGTATCGCATGTCCCCACGATATAGACGGCTTTTTGTGACATCACTTCCCCCTTGTCCCGCACCCCCTGCCCTATTTCCGGCGCCGAACGAGCGCCACGGCAGGTCTGCATTTGCCGCCAATTCGGCGGCATCGGTCTTGAACGCCCCTGCGGGGCATCATCGCTCCCTGGCCGCCGGCGTCATTCCAGCGCCACGGCCGAACATTCACCACGATCAGGAGACGGGATCGCGGCGAATGGGGCGTTACGATCAGATCGCAACCCAACAACCGTCCTCACTGGAGCGCAGACAAGCCGTGATGAGGGCGAGGCCGCGCAGCCCATCCTCAGCGTTCGGCAGCGCTCTCAAATCGAAGCTCCCCGTGCGCGCCGCGAGAATCGCATCGGCGGCCTCGCGGTAAAGATTGGCGAAGGCCTCCAGATAGCCTTCCGGATGACCTGACGGCACCCGGCTCGTCGCGCGCGCCGCGTCAACGACGCCCGCACCGTTGCGCCGCAACAGCTGTTTCGGCGCGCCAAGCGGCGTAAACCACAATTCTTCCGGCGCTTCCTGGCGCCATTCAAGGCCGCCGCGCGTACCATAGACCCTGAGCGAAAGGTTGTTGCCGTTTCCGACAGCAATCTGACTCACCCAGATGCTCCCCTTTGCGCCCGATGCGTAGCGCAACAAAATACCTGCATCATCATCGAGGCGGCGGCCCGCCACGAAACTGGTCAGATCGGCTAGCAAATGCGTCGGTTGTTCTCCGGTCACGAAGCCAGCAAGATTGAAGGCATGCGTGCCGATATCACCGATTGCGCCGCCGAGGCCCGCCTTGGCCGGATCTGTCCGCCAGACGGCCCCCGGCACACCACGATGCTCCAGCGGTTCGGCGAGCCAATCCTGTGCATATTCCGCCTGCACGCGACGCAGCGTGCCAATCTCGCCTGCCGCCACCATGGCGCGCGCCTGCCTGATCATGGGATAACCCGTATAGGTATGGGTCAGGACAAAAATCTTGCCCGACCGCCTGACATGCGCCGCCAGCGCTTCGGCTTCCGCGAAAGTAGCCGTCATCGGCTTCTCGCAGATCACGTGAAACCCGGCATCAAGCGCCGCCATCGCCGCCGCTCCATGCAGATGGTTCGGCGTGACGATCACCACCGCCTCGGCGCCATCATCACGTCGTGCCTCAGCGGCAAACATGGCCATTTCATTCTCATAAACTCGGCCTTGATCGATGCCGATGGCAGCTGCAGAGGCGCGCCCGCGCACGGGATCCGCATTGAACACGCCGGCGACGAGTTCGAACCGATTGTCCATACGCGCCGCGATACGGTGCACCTCGCCGATAAACGCGCCGCTGCCGCCGCCAATCATCGCCAGCCGAACACGCTTCGCCACGGTCATCATGCCGTCCTTTGCGCTAAGCCGAGCAGCCGGCGATTGCCCGCCACGTCCACGCCGCTCCGCGCGAAATCGTCAAAGGCATGCTCGGTCACGCGAATGATGTGATCGCGTATGAAGCTGGCACCTTCGCGCGCGCCATCCTCGGGGTGCTTGAGCGCGCACTCCCATTCCAGAACCGCCCAGCCGGTGAAATCGTATTGCGCCATTTTCGAGAAGATCGCGCCGAATTTCACGTTGCCGTGCCCAAGTGAACGGAAGCGGCCAGGACGTTCCACCCAGCCCTGATACCCGCCATAGACGCCGCTGCGTCCGGTCGGATTCAATTCCGCGTCCTTCACATGGAAGGCTTTGATCCGCTCGTGATAAATATCGATAAAGGCGAGGTAGTCGAGCGCCTGCAGCACGAAATGTGACGGGTCGTAGAGGATATTCGCCCGCGGATGCCCGCCGACGGCTTCGAGAAAGCGTTCGAAACTGATGCCGTCATGAAGATCCTCCCCCGGATGGAGCTCGAAAGCGAGATCCACGCCTGCCGCGTCGAACGTATCCAGAATCGGCTGCCAACGCCGGCCGAGTTCGGCAAAGGCCTCGTCGACCAGCCCCGCCGGACGCTGTGGCCATGGATAGATGAACGGCCAGGCGAGCGCGCCGGAAAAGCTCGCATGCGCGGTAAGACCGAGATTGGCCGAAGCACGTGCCGCGAGCCTGAGCTGCGCGGTCGCCCAATCGGTACGCGCGGCCGGCTTACCGCGCACGGCTTCGGGGGCAAAGCCGTCGAACAACGCGTCATAGGCCGGATGAACGGCGACCAACTGCCCCTCGATATGAGTGGCAAGTTCGGTAATCTGCACCCCGATCTCGGCAAGCTTGCCGCGCAGCTCGTCGCAATAGGCGCGCGATTCAGCGGCCAGCGCGAGGTCGAACAGACCTGCGCTGGTCGGCACCTGGATGCCGGCATAGCCAAGCCCCGCGGCCCAGCGGGCGAGATGCTCCAGCGTATCGAATGGAGCTCGATCGCCGACGAATTGTGCGAGATAAATTCCGGGGCCTCGTATCGTCTTCATGAGACTGTCCTCCCTAATTCGAAAAAAGCACGCGACATTTTAAAAAAGCGGCGCAAAATTTTTTCTTATCGGACGCCAGTGATACTGAAACGGCACCGGCCAAAACCAACAAAAAATGGGTCGGATCTGCAAATGCCCCCCGCTTGCGCGGGGAACGAAGTTTCTTGACCGGCTCAGAACGGTGAGTTCGGGAAGTAATAGTCTTTCGCGTTTTCTTTGGTCACCAAGGTGGCGTCCAGCGCATAGGTTCCCGACACGACCACGCCGTCGTACAGATGGGCTGCGGTGATCTCCATGGCCGTTGCGACCATCGTATCCGGATACAGTACATCCACCGGCACCATCTTGTCGCCATCCATGACTTTCTTGATGAATTGCTTCGACCCCGCACCACCGATGATATACTTAACATCAGTTCGCTTTGCCTGCTCGATTGCCTGCAGAACGCCGACGCCCATGTCATCATCCTGACACCAGACGACATCGATATGCTTGTATTTTGTCAGAAAATCCTGCATCACTTTGAAAGCGTCGTCACGATTCCAATTTCCGTACTGCTTTGCAAGCACCGTGACGTTACTGCCTTTGATGGCGTTATCGAAGCCGTTCTGACGTTCTTGATCGATCGGAATCGGCAATCCGCGGATCACGACGACCTTGGCGTCCGGCGTATGCTTCTTGATATAGTCTCCGGCAACAAAACCGAGCCCGTAATTGTTTCCCGCGATATAGACGTCACGCACGGAACCGTCGTTGACAGAAGGAGATCGATCGACGAGCGTGACGAATACTCCCTGGGACTTCACCTGCTTGATCGCGTTCACCAACGGGTTAGGGTCAATCGGGAGGATAACAAGCGCGTTCATGCCCTCCGTAGTCAGGTCTTCGAGTGCGTTGGCTTGGCTGACCGGATCCGACGAGGTCCTGACAATGACCTTCAGTCCTGGATGTTCAGCCTCCAACAATTTGGCCACTCGTTCAGCTTGGTAGATGATCCCACCGGCCCATCCGTGATCCGCGGTCGGAACCGACACGCCGATCGTATAGTTCTCGGCTTGCGCGCGGCTCCCTGCGCCTGCGGCGATGAGCGCCGCGACAGCGAACGTTAGAAGTTTCTTTTTCACTCTTTCTCTCCCCTTGTGCAGGTTATTTTTTCGTGACCCGGGAGACCTGCTCCGCCCGGTTTTCTGTTTATGATTTTCGAATCAGAGAGCGCTGAACGAGCATCGCAATGATAATGATTGCACCTTGGATTGCGCTGATCAAATATTCGCTGGCGTAATTCGACAGGATCATGATGTTGCCGACAATCTCGAGGATGAACGCCCCGCAAATCGATCCCCAGATGCGCCCGACGCCGCCGGTGAGGGCAGTACCTCCGATGATGACCGCGGTGATCGCCTGCAACTCCCACATAATTCCCGTCATAGCTGTGGTTGAGCCGAGCCGCGGCACATACAGAACAACAGCGATAGAGACACACAAACCTTGCAGGACATAAGTGATGATTCGTACGCGACTGACAGAGATTCCAGAATACCGAGCCACGTCCTCGTTTGAACCAACTGCAGCAACGTGACGACCGTAGCCGGTTCGGAACAGAAGGAACGCGCCAATGCCAGCAACGACGAAGATAATGATGATGGGAACCGGGATCGTTAATACGTTTCCGAAATACACCGGCCTGGAAATAGTCTGCAAATCCGTCGAATTCAGGGAGATGGACCCACCCTGCGACAGCCAGGTTGTCAGACCACGAAAGACACCCATGGTTCCGAGCGTTGCAATGAAGGGTTCAATTCTTCCTTTGGTGATAATAAGACCGTTTGCAAAACCGCACAAAGCGCCGGCGACGATCGACATCATCACCGCGACCATGAGGAAAAGGATTGGATTCGCTATAAGACCTGTGTTCAGGAACAGAATCACGAGACTCGCGACAAAAGCCACCATCGATCCGACAGACAAGTCAAGCCCACCTGCGGTAATCACAAAGGTTGCTCCAACCGCTATGATCGCGACAAACGCACTCTGGGTAAGAACATTTAGCAAGTTTCCCAAAGTCAGAAAACGATCGCTCGATAGCGCCCCCAGGACCAGAAGGAGTGCCAAGGCAACAAAGGGCGCCACCGCTCTCATGTCGACCTCAGACCATCGGCGTATCTTTCTACGTCCGCCCCTCTCCTCGGCAATGCTTTCCGAACTCATGCAACGTCTCCCACAGTCGTCATCCTAACAGCCATCTTTGCGTTCGCACCGGTCGCAAGAACCACGATGTCCGTTTCGGTCATACGTTCGCCCGTCACCTCGCCGACAATTTGCCCTGCGCGCATAACAAGGATGCGATCGCAAATGCCAATCAACTCCGGCATCTCAGATGATACAACGATTACTGATCGACCTTCCTCGGCAAGTCCGGCGATGAAATTGTAGATCTGTTGCTTCGCACCAATGTCGATGCCACGCGTCGGTTCGTCGATGATGACAATCTTCGGGTCAAGCAACATCATCTTGGCCAAAAGAAGCTTCTGCTGATTACCTCCTGAGAGCTGTCCGGCCAGAAGATCCTTGCGCCCTGTCTTAATCTCGAAATCGTTGATTGCCTTGTCTAGCGCAGCGGCCTCGGCTGCTTGATTGATCCCAACACCGCGAACGAACCGAGACAGTGAGGCCAGCGTCAGGTTCACCTGGAGATTTCGATCGAGCAGAAGCCCTTTGCCTTTCCGGTCCTCGCTTAGATACACGATACCGGCCTTTAGACTGGCGCCTACCGAAGCAAAATGTATCGCCTCGTTGTTCAGCCTTAGCGTGCCCCTGCCGGATCGTAAGCCGACGACACCCTCCATTAATTCAGTTCGGCCGGCGCCCACAAGGCCGGCAAACCCAAGGATTTCGCCCCGCTTCAGCTTAAAGCTTGCGTCGCGAACATAGCCCGGGACGGAAAAGTCCTGGACTTCCAACACCATTTTTTCTTCGGTCTGGTAGGTCCGATCCGGATAGAGCTTGGCGACATCCCTGCCGACCATGCGTCGCGCCATATCCACCGGCTCCATCTCGCCGGCCTCCTGCGTGGTCACAAGTCGCCCATCGCGCAGGACGCTGATGCGATCGGATATGGCCTTTACCTCGGGAAGTCGGTGCGAGATGTATAAAATCGCCACCCCTTTGGCCCGGATATCCTCGACAATCCGGAGCAGGGCGTCGGTTTCGAAGGGGGTCAGCGAGGCCGTCGGTTCATCGAATATCACCACGCGATGTGGAACCAGAAGCACGCGCGCGATCTGTACAAGTTGGCGTTGAGCAATCGACAATCGCCTGACAATCGCGTCAGGATCAATCTGCGCGCCGAGCTCTTCCATAGCCTTGCGCGTGCGTACCCGCATGACGCGATCGTTCAGCATCACGCCGCGACGGAGTTCTCGACCCAGATAGAGATTCTGAGCCACCGTTAGATCCGGCGCCAGAAGAATTTCCTGATGAACGAGGGCTATCCCCAACGACTCGGCAATAACGGGATTTGATAGATTGATTCGTTCGCCGTCCATCCTGATCTCGCCGGAAGACGGCTGCAAATGGCCGGCGAACAGTTTCATCAGGGTCGATTTTCCTGCGCCGTTCTCGCCAATGATCGAATGAACTTCACCTGCTCGGACCTCGAGCGAAAGGTCGTGCAACACCTTCACCGGTCCGAAGGATTTTGAGAGGCCCACCGCTTGGAGCGGCACCCTTTCGGCCGAAATTTGTCCGCCCGAATGAGGGTGCAAAAACAAGTTACTCATGCGAGCCTCTTGAGGCACACCGACGCCGTCGAACTCACGGCACCGCCGAGGCGATTTTGCATCGTCTGTTCCCCCCACTACCTGCAGATCCGCGGGTAACGCAGATATGCAGCAAGCCTTTAGGCTTTGTTATTTATAGAACATTCGAACAATAGGCGTCGTAAATTACAGAGAGTAAAGCCTTACAACGGATATTAGCAACACGTTTCAGGAATTCGGCATTTCGATATTTACCGAATATGCCCTCAATGTTCCCGCCCAGTTGTGTCTTCTTTGTTGACAACGGCCGAGATCAAGGCTTGGGCGATCCAATTAATTGTTTGCTCGACATCATCCTGCTCCATTTTCCAAATATCTTTGAGAACAACAAAAGCTTCAATGCCGAAAATGAGTGATAGCCCCTTGGCCAGCCGATCAAGGTCTTGCTCGCTTGCAGTCCCGCGCAACGGCGCCACCACATTTTGCAGGAGACCCACGCGATGCCCGCGATTGAATGGCACCTCTGTGCCGAGCGTACCCGCCCTTCTCTTGGCCCATTGGTCCAGGGAAAGCTTCAGAGCGGCACGAAATGTCGCCTCGAACTCCCCTATCCTCTGCAGCGAAACTTCCATCAGGTTGGCCACGCGCTCGTTCACATCTGTGGAGTGAGGACTCCAATCGAGAATTGGCCCTAATGCCACGTCTATAACAGCGTCGACGAGCGCGGCTTGACTTGGAAAATAGCGATAGGACGTCGCCCGCGAGACGCCGGCTGCCTCTGCAACGTCACTCACCGAAGGATTCTGCCCGTCCTGCATCAGCCCGATTGCGGCCTCGAGCATGAGGCGCATGGTCCTGGCGCGCGCTCCCCTTCCGTCAGGATCAACAATGGTTACGTGCTTGTGTGAGACGCCCATATCATAATGATATTGGCGTCGCAAAGTTTGTCAACGGTGTCAAATTTCATCGATGATGATCATACGGCCACCGCAGGTTCGACCGACAGGGCCGGCCGCCTTACGCGACCAAACCGGACATTGCGTGTTTCGCTGGAGCTCAGATGGTCTGGATTGTCTCTCATTCTGCGAGCGTTCGAGCCTCCGGTGCAGCCTCTTTCGCCTTCCAAAAGGCGACCCTAAATGATCGAAGATCGATCGGTTTTGATTCCGGGATGAACAGGGCCAGCAAAGCCCCCAAGGCCACACAGCCGGCCAGCGCCAGAAAGCCAATCAGGAAGGAATGCGTCCTGGCCTGCAAATAGCCCATCAACCAGGGGCCGGTCAGGCCACCGAGATTGCCGACCAGTCCGATAACCGCCAGCCCCAGTCCGGCGGCCCCCGCTGGCAGGATCTGCGTCGGAATCGCCCAGATCGGCGCCTGCTTGGCGAAGCCTGCGGCGGTCGCGATCGTCATGAAGAGGATGGTGAGCCAAATCGACGTTATGTGCGCGTGCGCGAGCCAGAGAAGACCGAGCAGGCCAATTAAAACACCAACCGCTGACGCGAACACGACAATCTTGCGGTTCTGCAGGCGATCTGAGATCCAGCCTGCATAGATCAAAACGAATACGGCGACGAAGTTCGGGATCATCAGAAGCAGGCCGGTACCGGTCGACCCCACGCCGAGATTCTTAACGATTGTGGGCATCCACAACATAAGCCCGTATCCGCCCATGATCGCCAAAAAATAAGTGACCGTAATAAGCCAGACCACCGGATGGATCATAGCTTTCCACCCGACGCTCAATGCGAGCGGAACCAGTGTCCGCCGCTCTTCGGCGAGGCGCCTCTCCAAATCGTCACGTTCTTCCGCGGCCAACCATTTCGCAGCGCTGGGACTGTCGTCAATTGCGAGCCACCATATGAGCGCCCAAGCGAGCGGAGGCAGCCCTTCGAAGATGAGCATGTCCCGCCAGCTGAAGGCGCTGACGAGCCAGCCGGAGAGTGGCGCTGAGAGCAGCGCGCCTACGGGCAGGCAGATCTGAAACAACGCGTTCGCCGTGGCTCGCTCGTTTCGCGGAAACCATCTCGAGATGAGTATCAACACCGCCGGCCAGAGCCCGCCTTCGGCGACGCCCAAAAAGAAACGGGCCCAAAGTTCTTGCCTTTCGGTCTGAGCCAGGCCGCTGCAGACGGCAAAAGCCGCCCACGCGATCAGCAGTAACGTGACCCAAAGTTTTGCCCCCCAGCGGTCAGCGATATAGCCGCCAGGAATCTGCAGAACTGTGTAGCCGGCGAAGAAGGCGCCAAACGTGAGGCCGATCGCGGCCGCATTGACATGGAACGAATGTGCCATTCCCTGAGCGGCGAAACTGATGTTGACGCGGTCCATGAAGGCAACCGTGTACATCAAAAAGGCAATCGGAATGATCCGCAGCCATCGTGTTCCTTGGCCTGTCCCAACCACGTGCTTTCCTCCGCAAAATGCACTTTATCGTGCGATTATGATTTAATTTATCGAGCTTGAACCGGAGGCTCTGCTTTATCTGCCTTAACGGCCTTAACGGCGTCGCAGGATCCGACCTCCATCTGGCGCGGCTCGTTTCGACTTCGCGGCTATCGGCCGACCGCCGATGAGATGGAACTCTCATCGGCTGGACCCGTCCCGATGCCTGCCCACCGGTTAGTCGGTCAGAGCCGCATAGGTCAGAATCCGTGCTTCGCGGCGGATTGGGTAAGTCCAGGAAGGCATAAGTTGCGTGAACAGAAGCACAGCCATGTCCTCGACCGGGTCGATCCAGAAAGCGGTGCTGGCGACGCCGCCCCAAGCATATTCTCCCCGCGTCCCCAGGATCTGCGCCTTTGCGGGGTCGATCATCACGGAGTAGCCGAGGCCAAAGCCGATGCCTTCGTAGGTCGATTCGCTGAAGCGCGCCTGCCCCATATCCGCCATATCGCCGCGCAGATGGTTGAGTGTCATGAGCTCGACGGTTTTGCGGCCCAGCAATCTCACCCCGTCCAGTTCACCCTTCTTCAACATCATGCGGCAAAAGCGGATATAGTCGCTTGCCGTGGAAACAAGTCCGCCGCCACCCGAGGCGATTGGACGTTTCCGTGCGTATCGGCTGTTGGCTGGATCGTCGATCACCTCAAGGCGGCCGCCTTCGCCGGGCTTGTAATTGGCGGCAAGGCGGGAGAGCTTCGCCGCGGGAACGTCAAACGCGGTGTCCACCATGCCGAGCGGGCCAATGATGCGCTTCTCCAGGAACTCATCGAAGGGTTGGCCGGAAATCACAGCAACGAGATGGCCAAGCACGTCAGTGGCGACGCTGTAATTCCATTCGGCCCCAGGCTGGGCGAGCAGCGGCATCTTGGCGAGCCTTTCGACCATCTCGCCAAGACTGCACTCGCCGAAGGTGAAGTCGATGCCGGCCTCCCGGTACATGGCGTCGACGAGAGTCGCGGCCATATTACCATTCGTGAAGCCGGCAGTGTGCGTCAGAAGATCGCGAAAAGTGATGTCGCGCTCCGCCGGTACACTTTCCCATTTGCCGCGCGCACCGCCGGTGAGCACACGCATATTTCCGAAACATGGCAGAAAGCGCGTGATGGGGTCGTCGAGCTGAAAGCGCCCCTCTTCGTACAACATCATGATGGCGGTCGAGGTAAGGGGCTTCGTCATTGAGTAGATACGAAAGATCGTATCCTGGCGAAGCGGCACGCCACGCTCGACATCGGCATTTCCACAGGCATGGACATGGGCAATCTGGTCCCGGCGCAGAACCACGGAAAGCAAGCCTGGCAACTTGCCGTCCTCCACCAGGCGCTGCGCCCACGCATCAAGACGCCCAAGCCGCTCCGAAGAGAGGCCGACAGTCTCTGGCCGGATGCTCTGAATAACGTCCATGGCATTAACTCCCGCGCCGGATAAAGCGCATATGATTATATTGTTGATATGACAGCTAATATGACGGATTGCAATTTGAAAAGGCAAGAGGTTGCGTCTGTTTCGATGTACAGCGCGGCGCGCAAGCGCAAGATCGTGTCGATGCAGCGATCTGCGACGTTGGCATCTTGAAGCCGCGATGATCGCGGCCCTACGCGAGGATCTAATGGCGCCGGACGCCGTCCGGAAATTCGTCGCGGAATTTACCAAGGAGTGGAACCGGCTGGCCGCCGAGTGCAATTCCGCTGACATACTTCGCGCCAGGCGATGTAATGCCGGGTGATATCATGCTCCTGAGTCCAGTACCCGGCTTCCCAGCCTATCACGGCGGTAACAGGGGGGCCGTTAGCGACAGGATGCCGCGCTTTCCAACATATCGACCTTGCTAAACATTCCCCGCCACTGGACAAACCTGCGGGAATTTGGCTCAAAATCATTCCATGCGGCCCGCAAGACCATGAAAATCCTGATCGCGGACCATGAGGGGCGCCATGGCGAGGCCCTGGCGGCGCAGTTGCGCGTGCAAGA